>Ga0325405_1005216_pt1 | contig 13197 bp, 9 predicted proteins | sample PopdelMetagenome_21_FD_205663 | JGI IMG/M metagenome (GOLD analysis project Ga0325405, IMG submission 205663) | Populus deltoides microbial communities from Bellville, Georgia, United States - Xylem-Control-R2 | ecosystem: Host-associated > Plants > Phyllosphere > Stem > Wood/Secondary xylem... | reverse complement strand
TATGAGTTTGGTCTTAAGCTAATTGGAAATATGTTTTGAACAGGTTGAGACAGGATATTATTGATCTGGGGAAGCCCCGCCTTCAAACTGACTATAAGCTCATGGTGTTATCTCGCATGGAGCGGGTTTACGAGTGCCTGCTTCCTTCATTGAGACGACAATAGGTCCATATTTTGTTCACCCCCCCTCCTCAATTTAATTCCTCCCCACCAACAAAAGGATTAAAAGAAAAGAAAATAAGAGCACATTTTGTTGAAACCATCCATAAAATCATCTGGGTTGAGGTTTTTTTTACTGTTTTTATATCTTCCTATCGAAATCATAAAAAAAAAAATCATATACAGCAGAACACAAGGCTAATGAGCTCCATCTCAAACATGGGAATGGTTAAACAAACTGATCTCTATGTATGTATAGGGAAGCTACTGTGTAATCTTAAATTCTAGCTGTTGGCTACCATTGCTTATAGGATGTGAAAAAGCATATACAGCAGAACACAAACACTTGCTAGTAACTTCAGTCTTCTTCATCATAATCTTCCTCGTCTATTCTTGTATTTAAGTTCGCAAGTTGAATGGGATCGATATCCATCCTTTCAATGTCTGCTAGAGACCATCCAGGTACTTCCTCGTGCTTCAATTCAGGAATTGGTTTTGTTGAGGAGCTTGCAGGGACAACAGTGTCAGGTTTTGTTGAGGAACTAGCAGGGACAGAAGCTAGAACTGGTTTTGTTTCTCCATTCCCATCCAAGTCCAAATTCAGGTCAAAGTCATGGACTGGTGTTTGTAAATTTCTTACAGCTGGAATATTATCCTTCAAATCTTCAGGCTCATAATCCTTGTCTAGCCTTCCAAGGTATGGACTGTGCTTGTCATTATGATGAACAATGTCTGGTTCATCTTCCAACTTCCCATCCTGTGCAGCTCTCTCCCTCTCCATGGCTCTCGTCCCACGGCCACGGCCTCGACCTCTGCCCCTACCTCTTCCTCTGCCACTGCTACTTGTCTGGGTAGTCTCATGCTGTCAAAGGAATTGTCGGTTGAGTTCCAGGTCATATTGTTCGAAAACATAAAAAAAATCTGCAACTGGTGATACAATTAACTTGTTACAGGAAAAATAACACCATTTAAAACTAAGAGCATTTTTGTAGTAGACATTGATCATAGATGGTTTCTACACAATCTACAAGATAACATGACATCCAATGATATATGGAAGATAATCAAGGCGAAAGGCACAAAAACTTACTGTTGTGCTTCTATTGCACTCCTCGTCACTGTCATTGTCTTCATCATCAGCAACTTTCCTGAAGGTGAAGCATTAAGAAGGCCAGTAGTCACCAAACACTCTAAATGTCCAAAACTACAATAAGACACAAGACTAGACATTCCAAACCTTCTTTTGCCAATGCCATGTTCATCAAAGGCAGCATCAGGACCACCTAAATCTGGAACCTTGCTCACAATTTCCCTCAGAAAATCAAATACATTGAAAGTCTGTACACACTGTTTCCTGTAAATTTCATAGAAAAAGTCAGACCACCTTCATTCCCTGAAGCTGGAAGGTGAAGAAAACACAAACTTCATTCTCTCTTCTCTCTCTCTCTCTCTCTCTATCTCTCACTCGCTCAAAATAAGCTACGGTCGCCAGCTTGGGACCCACAGGTAGATTTGTACCCAAAGACGAGAAAGATCTCACTTACAAATGCAATGAATTGAAGGTCTTGGCTCCCCTTTTCAGAGTGATCTCGTAAGTTCGGTCACATAGATCTTGCAAAAATAGTTCCAAAGCTTTAGCTGCACATTTCATTACAAATCTAATTAGTAATATGAATGAAACAGAACTGACATAAAGAAAAACAAGTTGAAGAAAATAAATGTAGCCCATGAAATAGAAAGCGCGGGGAGGGGGACCATTCATGGCATCGGCATAAGCATGACTTTATGAAGAGCAAGTAAGAAATGTGATGTGAGAGAAACTAGATAGGGAGCATATTTCCACCATTTCATAAGCATGACTCCATATTTATTCACTTACAAACAAGAAGGGGCACAACCATGGCAATCTTTCCGACATCCTCATCGGTTTGCATAATCTTCTTAATCCGAGCCTATGAGATAATACCAAGATAAAGTAACTAATCAGATGGTAGAAAAATAAACAGAACAAAAAAAAAAATCACTAGATAACCTAGAAAAAATATATATATTCAAGAATTCAAGTGATATCTTTTAATAGGCCCATTAAAAGGTTGAACCACTATATTACCCTCGAATTGAGTATGGATGCAAACCAAAAGTTAAGAGTCCTCTACATGGTACAAGTGCTTTCAAAGTGGCAATACCTCTTCTTACAATGTTCAGAGGCCGGAGCCTTTGGAACAGGTTTTTTAGAAAGGAGAAACTGATGGCATTGGAAGCAGGGTCTTAAGGGGGCAGAGAGAAGGGGATTTGCTCTTGGGACAAAACTACCAATTCCTATTTAGAATTTATGGTTGAGAACAGTTCTCTGCTCTTTTGGGATCGAAAAACCAAGGAAAGGTGAGAAACGAGGGAAGCAGAAGATAACTTCATGTCAACCATTCAGTACAAAACAAATCGAATGTCGAATAGCAGTGTAAGACTAAAAACTCGTTAATTTTTGTGTCTGTGTGTGCTTACAGCGCTTGTAAGAAACAATTTTTTGCAGCTATGTTGTTCGGATTCTATTCCCGCACAATTCTCCACGCACTTGCAATTAGTTGGGTTTAAAGACTAAACTCTCGATATATGATAATAAAAATGGCTAAGTTCACAGAATGAATTCTATCATACATTACGTGCATGGAACAAAACCAACTTAAGAGGTAGTAAAACATAAGGTAAAGACCACTTGTAAGAAAAGCTGATCTGATTCCTATCACCGCAAAGTCTCACCGACGGCAAACAAGATTTTCTATCTGTCTCACAATTTAGAAACCCTAGAAAACAATGTAGCACGTGAAAAAAAAATCTCAATAGTAAATATATAAAATAGAGCCCGAAAACGTCACGAAAACAAAACCAATCCAGCAAAGTGCCCCAGATGGGAACAAGAAAGTAATGAAACAAATTAGCCACCAAACAAATTCAGCAGCACGCAAAAGGACATGTAAAACAGAGGTAAAGGGCAAGCTATAAAGAGTCAATACGCATTACAACGTGCCCTACACACCAGCAATTCATTAAACATAATCAAATTGGTACGAGAAACAAGAGTTGGTCCGCTTATGTTTTGCCATTTCTGCTACGTTAATACATAAAAACATAAGCAATCCAACAAACTGCCCCAGATGGGCCACCAAATTCAGTAGCAAGCAAAAGTGCATAAATAAAGAAAATGGGCATGCAATATCAAGGACAAAAACAGATTCTGAGACTCAATACGGATTAGACAGTGCCTTAAATACCAATAATTCACTAATCCCATGTTAGTATTAACGAAAAACTAACCCCAGTAGCAGAATCATTACCATGAAAAAATATTGCTAAAAATCGATAGAGCTAATAGGGAAAGAAAAGAGACAACCCACGATTTTTTGTTCAAAAAACATGAAAAAAAAAACAGAAAGAGAAAGGAATAGCTTACGGCAGGGAAACGGGTGTCGAGTTTCTTCCTCATGCTACCAGAACCTCTCTCTTTCTCTTGAGGACAAATGAGGAACAGACAACGTTGATAAGGAAAAAAGATTATTATTAGAAAAACAAAAACAAAGGGAGACGATGGACAGAAACGGAGACGGAGACGGACAGAGTTTAGCCGGGAATAAGGAAGTGAAGTTTAGGGGAATTTATTTATATTTTTTGAAAGTTTAGGGTGATTTCTTTAATTTAATTACATTTATGGGCTTTGACTGCCAACCGCTGATTTTTAGGTCCTCAGAAAAAACCCTAACCTGCCACGTTGCAACTCTGCTGCCTCTTTGGTTTCCTGTGTTTTATTTTGATCAACTTCACCCCTCCGTATATTCTAATGTTCACTTATATCCTTATAGTTTGCAATTTTTTAATGTTGCCCCTGTAGTTTTCCACAAGTTCCTATGTAATGCCTGATAGTACATTTTTATATGTTCTTTTTCTTATTTTTCTCTTGTTTCAGATTCTTTGTGTGCATATTATATTTTTTTCAGGAAATAAAATTTAAGAAGCGGGCTTTTTACTAAATTTTTAGGTTATTTGATTCTTAAAAATTAAATATTCTTGAGGATTTAATATAATTAGTATGGAGAATGCTCTCACATTGTTATCCAAAGTTCAAAATTGTATGAGAGGTTGTAAGAAAGTAATTTATTATAAATGCTCAAATACAATAGGAGATGAACTTAGCCATAAAATCAATAAAAAATTTAGTAGACATAAAATTGAAACTTTTCTAATACTACAAGGATAATGTTGGAAAGTTTTAAAATCATTTGCATAGATGGAATATTATGAATTTTTATAGAGATGAGTTAGATATATTTTACTTTTATTATTATTGTTATTACTCTTTTGCTTTATGTCCTTGTAATTTCAATATTCGCTTTCTGAATCTTGTTCAATGATTCAGTTATAAAACAATGATATCTTAACAAATTGAATCTGTCTGATTTCAAACAAAAGGTTCATTAATAATGTTTTCTTTTTTCAAGTATCAATTGTTGAATTCATAATTTACAAATCACAGGATAATATTTTTGATAATTGATTGATTTTTTAATTCAAGTAATATGATTGGTTTTTCATAATTAAGGTATTTGATGAATTGATATGAAAAGCCTAAGGATTAGTAAGTGGCAGCATACAATGTCTGATAAGACAAGTGACCGGTAACTATAGTAATAACATGTGGTGCTTAATAAGCTAGGTGACATGTAACTGATACTTGTAAAAGATTCGCTTTGATGGACGTGGAGACTCTCTAACTTTGTAGAGAGATAAAGTGTAATGATATTTTAAAGAGATAGACTCTAAATGTTGAGAATGAAAAGATTGTGAACATTTGACTTGAAGTATTCATGGTGTATTTATAGCTCGTGAATTTTGTCATTTTACAAAGAGGAGAGGCTGAAGTGTAATTTCATCATTGTGATATTTTGAGTTATATTCTACTTAAAATAATACATATTGGATCAATATAAAATTTTAAAAAACCCACATAAGGTCCAAAATAAATTATATGGCAAGTATTGGGTTTGGGTAAGGTTCCCATGCCCATTAGAGGTGAAAATAGATCTGGGCACGCTGCTTAGACTCAAACACGTTGGACTCGGGCGTGACAACCCGAGCCCACGAGGGCGCTGGGCATACACCTTGTATGAGCGGACGCCCAATACCCGAGCCCAATGTTTTTGAGTTTAGACAGCAAGCCTAGACCCACTTTCACCTCTAATGGGTTCAGGAATCTTGCTTATATATTAGGCATCCATATGCCCATGCAGGGAGCATGAGCTCAAGCTACTTGTCCGAGCCCATGTATATGATCCATATTTGCATGTAATTAACTATAAGAGATTGGTCCTTTATAGGAACAAAAGCAAAACACTTACTTACATAACAAGATTCAATACTAACACGCATCATATTAGTAAACACGGGCATAAATTGAAAGATAATTACTATTAAAGAATTTGTTTTAAACCATGGTTGATATGTATATTTTAAGCTAAATTAAAAATGGATTTCACTTACTTTTAGTGCTAAAATTTTATTGAGAATTATTTTCTAACAAAAATTCTTTAACATGAAACATTAACATAATTAGAATAAATTAAAGGTAAACAAAAACTTAATTTAAAAAAACTCATGGTTAATATGTTTTTGTAAAACCCAAAACCCTCTTTCCCACATAGAAAAAACACAAGATTGTTTTTTAGTTTATATAGCAAAAAATTGAACAGTTACAAATGATTTTATACATAATATTTTGGATTTACTATTAATTATATACTTAACAAAGTATCTCATAAAAAATTAAAAAATACACCATATAAATTATGAAATTGTAAAAAACCTTTTTATAAACATCTTAAAATGTGGGAATGTTTTGCAAAAACGACAGTACTTGATCCCAAAAAGATCAATATAAAACCTGAAATTATGAATTGTGTTTTTATTGGATATGCTTATAATAACAACACAACACATATCAATTTCTTATACACAAGTCAAATATTAAGAGCATTTATCCTAGTACTATAATGAAATCAAGAAATGCTACATTTTTAAAAATGTGTTTCATTTAAGGAAGCATAAGAAAATCATTCATGGAGAATTATTAAAGCTAGCTCAAGTATTCATCATCAATCTAAAAATGATAAAATTGAGCCTAAAATGAGTAAATTAAAAAAATAACTAAAATATTTGGTTTTGATTTTCTAACATGTTAAAAAATAAATCTCGAATATACTTTAAAGCAATTTCATGTCATGAAGCTTCATATTGAAAGAAGATGGTTAATAGTGATATTGAATTCATTATAAATAATCATGCATAGAAACTCGTGGATATTCCATATGAAAGTAAACTATTTGGATATAAGTGGATGTTTAAATGAAAGATAAAAGCTAATGGAACTCTTAACAAATACGAAGCAAAAATTGTTGTTAAATGTTTTGAACAACAAGAAGAAATGAATTATTTTGACACATGTTCACCTATATCAAGAACAAATTCTATTAGAATATTAATAGCCATTACAATTATTAACAAACTTGAAATATCTCAAATTAATGCAAAAATAACTTTCTTAAATGGTGATCTTGATGAAGAGATTTAAATGAAACAATCTAAAAAGTTTTTTTTTTTTGTTAATGGACAAGAAAAAAATCTATAAACTTGTTAAGTCATTATATAGTTTGAAACAAACACCTAAATAATAGCATGAAAATTTTGAGAAGGTCATATTGCCAAATAAGTTTAAATTTTAATGTATGAACTATGAAGAATTTGAATTATAACTCTTTGTGCTAAGTTTTCAGCTATAATTGTTAGTAAGACTATCATCAAATAAAAGGTATTGTTTTTACAAGTTCATTCACATCAATCTTAGACCTAATCATATCCAAATTCAAATGGTGCTACGAGGGTTTGATAATTTCAAATTTAGAAACTAAAACTCAATTTGTTATGATTAATTTGAGTTTAGAAATGATTGTTAATTTTATAATTCACCAATCAAAAGTATTGTTTTACCAATCATTTCAAATACATAAAGATATCTCAATTCATACACCTAATAATTCACATATTAAATCCTAAAGAACAAATATTTTAAGGGTGTAATGAAGTCTTAAAAAATCAATGTAACTTAGGTGCAAAGTTTATATGTTAGATAATATCTCTTTAACTAAGGTGATTGATAGCTTATACCTAATGTCTGATAGATCAAGGTGGTCAGTATCTGTAAAAGATTTCTTTTGTAGATTTTAGGACTCTTGAATATTTAAGTAAATATCCTTTTAGAAAGAGAGAGTGCAATAATATTTTAAAGAGATAGGCTTTGAAAAATTTTATGTTAAAAATATTGAAGATGAAGAAATTATGAGTTTGAAACTTGAAGGATTCATGAGATATTTATAACTCATGAATTTTTTCTTTTTATGGAGAGGAAAAACTGATGAGTTATTTTTTCCATGTGATATTTTGAGTTGTATTCCACTCAAAATAATACATATTGAATCAATAAAAAATATTAAAAAACTCGTATGGAGGTTCCAAAAAATTACAAAGGGAGTAAAGTGTTGAGCTCAAGCGAGTTGCCTAAACTTGGTAAGGGGAAATAGACCTAGGCGCGTTGCCCAGGAGCCATGGTTGTTGGGGAGATTTTGAGCTAGTTAAATTTGAGTTTATTATGATGTTATTTAGAGTCTGTTTGTTTTTTAATTTGAAAAAATGCTTTTGAAAATATTTAATTTTTTTTTGTTTAAATTGTCTTTTTTATATTTTTAAATCTTTAATTTAATATATTTTTAAATAAAAAAACAATTAAAAAATCAACCACTTCCACCGTATTAATCATTACCGTAAAGGGCCTTTGTATAACTTAGCCAAAAAAGGAAAGAAGAAAACAATAGAACGCAACGGCCACATGGCTCTCATCCATCCATCCACATCCCCCTTGGATTAAAAATATATAAGGTCTCATCTTTTCAGATTTTATTCTTACAAAAAAAAAAAAAAAAAAGAGAAAGAAACCAATAAAAACAAAAATCAAAATCCCTCTTTTCTCGCCCCCCTCTCTCTCCAAAAACCCTAATTCTATTCTGACAATTCGGTTTCAACCTCTACCAATCCCTTTCTCCTTCCCTATTCAATCTCCACCGTCCGATCGATCACACTGCCGTCTCGCTCTCTCCGCAGGTCTGCCCTCACTCCTCCCTCCTCCGCCCTCTCTCTCCCCCTCTCTCTAAGTCTTACCATTCAATCTTGATTTTGATTAATTGACATAATCTCAATCGAATTATGGATTTGAATTCGATTTTATCGCTCTGCTTAAGATTGAGAATCTCGATGATTAAGAAAATTTTTTGATGGATCTATCAATTTGACTATTTTAATCAATTGACGATAATTTTGGCATATATGATCGTAATCAATGGAGTAATGTTAAAGGATTGGAACTGTCGGTGCGGTGGAATTAACCGTCAAGGATTGGAACTGTCGGTGCGGTGGAATTAACCGTCAAAGGAGAAGGAAAATGATACTTTGTTTTTGTGCGGCAGTTTTTTTCTTTTTTTCCCTTTAGTTTCGAAGGAATCGTTTTTTAGTGTATCAAGGGCTTGGTCTGCTTAAGATGAAGTTGAAATTAGGGTTTTTCTCATTAAGTTTTAAGAATCAAGACTTAGTTGGGGTGTGAATTCGTTGATTTTATCTTGTTTACTTCCAAGTATTGATTAATTTCAATTTGGCAGGTCATTTTACATTGTTAGGTTGCTTTTCTTGTGTTTGCTGTTTTGTTGCTGCTAGCGTTGTTATATGGTAGCTGAAAAGCACCGACTTTGATTGGTGGCATGTTATTAGGGAAAATTGCTCCGGTGGAGAAAGATTCTGCTGGAAATATATGAAAAATGAATTACAAACGAATATATAGCTTATAGTGGTGTGCTCATGCATTTGTGTTGTGCTTTCTTAAACATGTTACCTAGTTTGATAGTGATAGTTTGGGTTTTAAAAAAATGTTCTTTATTTTGGGAGAAGTCAGGGTGTTAGTGGACAATTAGGTTGAGCACTTGAGTTCATGTGGTTCCTTGTGGCTACTCTTCTCGATAATTCTGTGGGGATTGCTCTAAGAAATTAAGTTCTTAAAGAGTGATGGGATCTCAAATTCACCAATACTTCAATGCTCGAAGACTCATTTTGGCGATGGAGAAACAGAAATGAAACAATAATGTTTGTGTGTGCTTTTGTAAACTCCATTTGAACATTTGGATATCTTCACTGAGATTCAGCAAGACCAGTAACTGTTGAAAGCAATGTTGTGAAGATTGCAATAGTGTTGTTACTTTTGTAAACTCCATTCGAACATTTGGAATTAAATTTTGTTTCATTTCCTTAACAGCTAAAGTGCCTGCAGATTTCTCTTATTTTTGAACTATTAAGATCCTAACGGTTCAGAATATTTATGCTCCGGAAGAAGAGGCCTTGTTTGTGGAGTTTTTTCACTTCCTCGTTTGTGCTAAGGAAAACCCTAGCTCTTTTGTTAACTCTTCACACTGGAAATTACATCATTGGATGATATTTGGGCCTTTCAAGCGACTCGAAACTGTTGGTGTCTTTGTAAAAATTTTATAACCTTGCTTTAGCCAATGGCGACACAATAGATCTAAAGAACTGGAACATCAGCTAAAGGCACAAAATAGTTGATAACTTGGCTGTTCAAATGCTTCAAGAGTGGTTTTGCTTGTAACAAAGGTGACGAAGTGGGTAGGCAAGGATTTGGCAGTGTTGAGATTCCCTGGCTGTTCAAATGCTTCAAGAGTGGTTTTGCTTGTAACAAAGGTGACGAAGTGGGTAGGCAAGGATTTGGCAGTGTTGAGATTCCCTGGTTAAGAACGTCTTCCTTATGATTTTTGGAGTACGCATTTTAGAACTTAGAAGCTTTGGTAAACAAATCAGTTTCAACAGTTCTAGGTTTATGAATACTGTGAAATGTGAAAAACTTTATGATGCTTTGTCAAATTGGAGAGTAATCTATCATGGGGAAGCTTGTGATTTTGTAGTGATGCTTTATTACAACAGTTTTTTTTCTTTGGTAATTTCCTGGAGTTCTCTGAAGATGACATTTATGTGTTATCATGAAATCAAATTTAACTCTCAAACTCCACTTCTCTGATGTATATAGTCTCTGCATTATCCTGTTTTATGATTTGGAACAAATTTTTCTGGCAATTTAATATGGATGGTTGTTAAGTGAGTGATTGTATATTTGCAAAATAAAATATTGTTTAATTATATTATTAGTTCTTCTTTTGGTGTGGTTCTCCAAGAAGCATGTTCAACATGGACATGCCAGAATGTGCATTTAATGAGTTGACTGGTCTGATAGTACTTATGGTATTCTTTTAGCTGCAGGGTATCAGGATTTGTAATGAGCGGTTGTTTGAACTTTATTTTTTCAATGCATATTGATTGTTTCTTTTCTCACTTTAAAGTTCTGCCACAGGCATCATTAAAACATTAGTTAAATGAGATGGTCAGTAGGTGGTTATGCCTGTGTTTAACCCTTGTATTTTCATTCTGCATCTTTTCATGCAGCAGTTTTTGAGGTTCTGATCCTTGAATAAATAGCATATGTGTGGCTATCTGTATATTATATCACAAAATAACTTCTTCCTTTAATGCTTCCAAATAAACTCGTGTGAAGATATTGAGTGGATGATCGCTGGTTATTATAGTGTCTGATATAATGGTGATCTCGCATGACCAAGTTATTTGTCTTTTTTGACAACATACTAAATGTCTCGATCATTATTGTAGACATCACAGGAACATATTTGCCTTTTGAGATGTCTCCAGCATCAAAATCTAAGTCAAAGGACAAAAAGGCTGGCAAGGAACCCCAGAAGGCTACATCAAAGCCTTCAGGAACTGCTAATGCAGGGAGTGGTATCTCCGCTAGCGGATACAATCCACTGTCTGGAACATTTCATACCATTGAAACAGTGTTGACATCCTCTGCCTCACCTCTACACAGTAATGGTCGTTTCCGAAACATAGATGAGACAGATGATCATCCTGGTGGCTTGTTAGGAGCTGGGGTTGATTATGATTCTGTTTCAAATAATGGTAGCTGGTCTGGTGAGTCAGAAGATCAAAAAGAGAAGACTTCTAATCATCCAGTCCGGCCGGAAACAATACCAGGTGCTGACAATGACAAGCGGGAAAAAATCCGCCAGAAGAATGAGAAAAAGCATCAGCGTCAAAAGGAGAGGCGAGCACAAGAATTGCGTGAGCGGTGCACCGGCTATCTCATGTCGAGAAAGCTGGAAGCTCTAGCTCAACAGCTTGTTTCAATGGGATTTTTGCATGAACGGGCAACAATGGCTCTTATATTGAATGAAGGAAAGTTAGAAGAATCTGTGACATGGCTGTTTGAAGTGGGTGAACATGCTGATAAGCACAGGGATCAAAACCTTGGTGGGGGTACTTTGAAAATTGATATATCAGAAGAGCTTGCTCGGATTGCAGAAATGGAAATCAGATATAAGTGCACAAAGCAGGAGGTTGAAAGAGCTGTGGTTGCCTCTGAGGGTGATCTCGAGAAGGCCACAGAAAGTTTAAGACAACTGAAGCTAGATCCACCATCTGCTCCACCAAAGCCTGAGGAAATTGGTGATCCTCCGACCTCAAGCAGTGATAAGCTTTCTGTAGCAGGTAGCCAGAATATGTTGAGACCACAACCAAAGCTCAACCCAACTTCTTTGATACAGCAAAGAAGAGATAAAGATTTTAACTATACAAAAGCAGGTGTTCCAGTGGGAGGATCTTTGGAATCTGGGAGTAAAAATGAGCAGCCTTTGAAGAGAATACAACCGAAGTTGGATTGGCCAAAACCTCAGCCAACTCCGACTCCAACTGACAAAAGATGGCTAAGTGCGGGATCAAATCCTTCTGTTTCTTATTCTTTGGCATCTCCTTTGCAAGCGCCACCTCCACCTGCCAAGACTGAAACCCGTTATGTTGCTGTTGGAAGTGAATATAAGAGCCTTCAGCCTGGAACAGTTAGAGAACCAGTGATAATGATGCAGCGGCCTCAATCGATAAATTCAAAGCAGGTTCCAATTACAAGCATAAGCTCATCTCCTCCCGGGACAGCTGCCGGTTGGTATCCCACCAATAGAGTTGATATCATGAAGCCAAATGGCTTGATGCCTCCCATTCCTAGCACAAGAAACCCCAGCCCAAACAATCAGATGTTCCATCAATTTCATTATCAACAACCACAGCATTTTGTTCCCAGCAATGGTCCAGGGGATTCTCCTGGAACCAGCAAAGTAAATGGGTTGTGGAGTAGAGCTGGTGCACCACCATCACTCGCTGCTGCTTCATCCCTTGGACTTTTCTCTGGATTGGGTTCCACGGGTTCATCAGGGGCATCCTCTCCGGTTGACTGGAGCACTTCTGGGTCGATGGCGCAGTTAGACTACACCAGCATAGACTGGCGTTTGGACCGAGGTTTGTCTTCCCCGAGGCCTGGTGGATTTTGGCTAGGGCCAACAAATTTAAAGAGCAGCGCACAAATGTATGATTCTAGCAGCGCTTCTGGCTTTGGTGCCAGGCTGGCAATGAGATCAGCTCCCAGTGGCAATGGCATACCCGTTCCAGTATTGCAGGATGGTGGTGTGGCTAATTCAGAAACATCCACCCCCGGTTCCCTTGAATGGACTTCGCCATTTGAAGGGAACGATCTCTTTGGCTTGTCAAGACAGTTTGTTTCATCTCCTTCGCTGTAGGGTGGTGGAAATGATTTCAATGAATAAAATGAAAAGAAAGGAAAAAAAGAAAAAACCTCAAAATGTGTTTGAATTCGATGTTGGTGTTGGTTCACTGTGTTGATTGTTGGTGAATATCATTCTAGTTTCTCAAAAGTCCTTTGCTTTTGATGGGGGGGGGGGGGGGGGGGGGGGGGGGGGGGGGGGGGGGGGGGGGGGGGGGGGGGGGGGCGGGGCGGGGGGGGGGGGGGGCGGGGGGAGGCGGGGCG
>Ga0325405_1005213_pt1 | contig 13198 bp, 3 predicted proteins | sample PopdelMetagenome_21_FD_205663 | JGI IMG/M metagenome (GOLD analysis project Ga0325405, IMG submission 205663) | Populus deltoides microbial communities from Bellville, Georgia, United States - Xylem-Control-R2 | ecosystem: Host-associated > Plants > Phyllosphere > Stem > Wood/Secondary xylem... | reverse complement strand
AACCTCTCTATAGGATCCTTCCCTGCTCCCTTGGGTGACCGTTTCCCTATCTTCTCTTCCACTACTGGTCTTTATTATAAAAGAGAGAAGTTTAAGTTACTATCATCATGAGCTTTTGTTAAAAGTTGAAAGATTATTTCACCTGCACAACTCAGAATTGTGCTCTGCATACAAAAAAAAATTTGCAAAACAAATACTGAAGACCCATGCATACCTGCTAGGACTGGTGGAGGCTGTGCTGACGAAAAAGGGGGAAGAATTGCGAGGCTGCACTGCGCTATTTGGTACACATAAGAGAAACATAATTCTCTTTTATAGCCGCCTCAGTAATTCTTTCCTAATCTAAAACAACAGATCTTTCTTATTCTGTGAGAGCGAACGCGGCTTCCAGTACAGGAAATTCTTTTGTTCTCTTGCTTAATAATTCATTCACGTTGGACAATTCATTCAGGAAAAAAAAAGAAAGGTCGATTAAGCTAAGTCAAGCTACCAGCATTAGAGGATCTTTTGCTTTGTCCAAGCAGTTGATTGACTCTGATCAATTAATTCAGGAAAGAAAGTCAATTAAGCAAAGCAATTTACGTGAAAAGTTCTTTTGCTGTCTGGACATTCTTTCAGGAAAAGGTTGAAATTAATAAAGGATGGAGGGCACGGTTCCCATGGCAATGAGAAAAGGGAGTTGCAACTTTTATAATTCATAACTTGCTAACCGTTGATCGGAATCACGAATGGATTGCGTCGATGGATTCAGCACAATGAGATCTCTAAAACAAGAAGTTACAGTGACCACTTCCAGTGAAAAAGAAAAAGTTCCTGCAGCCCGGTTAAAGTGTTGGTTGCTTTTCGGGTATAAAGACAAATTTTGTTTGGTAGTTTCAAATGAGATATTGAACTTGGATATTCTATTTTTTGATTTGATAAATTTCAATCAAGATTGGTCATAGATTTTTAATTTTGACTATTATATTTTATTTTCACAATGAAATTTATCTATTTATTGTGAAAATCTAATATAATCAAATTAAATTTTAGTCGAAAATATAAAACCCTCTCAACCATATTTTTCGAGATATGCCCACTTGTTTCGAAAGTAAGTGAACTTGTCTCGAGAGGGCATCTGTAGAAACACAAATTTTCTACAAATCAAATTTTACCATGTGTTATTTTATTCTTTAAAAGAAATGATAAAATAAAATTGAAATAAATGACATGAAAAATAAATGAGCCTTCATATATTTCTTGACCAATGAAAAGTTGACACTTGGGATGAGATATTCAAGATATCTTGTCATAAATGCAAGATCCCGTCAATAAATATCAATCAATAAAATTATGCCATGTGGCATTAGAAAAGGACCTGAGAGCCCCTACATATCTCTATAAATAGAGGGCCTCAACCTAAAGAGAGGGGGATTCCTGGAGATACAAATTTTCTTCAAGATAAGTTCTTCAAGTAAAGAAGCTCTCTCAAAAGTTCTCAAGCCTCCTTCATCAACGCTTGAAGTCTACAAAGAACGAAGCTCTGTTGGATCAAGCCTAAACGCTCCATTAGAGTTCTTTAACAACACTTTGAAGACAAATTAAAGGTACTCTTCAAAGCATCAAATCACCACGGGGATTCCTGGAGATACAAATTTTCTTCAAGACAAGTTCTTCAAGCAAGGAAGCTCTCTCAAAAGTTCTCAAGCCTCCTTCATCAACGCTTGAAGTCTACAAAGAACGAAGCTCTGTTGCATCAAGCCTAAACGCCCCATTAGAGTTATTTAACAACACTTTGAAGACAAATCAAAGGTACTCTTCAAAGCATCAAATCGCTAGGGGGATTCTGAGAGATACAAATTTCCTTCAAGACAAGCTCTGCAAGCAAGGAAGCTCTCGCTCTCTCTCTCTCTTCAAGCAAGGAAGCTCTCTCAAAGAGTTCTCAAGCCTCCTTCATCTACGCTTGAAGTCTACAAAGAACGAAGCTCTGTTGGATCAATTCAAAACGCCCCATAAGAGTTCTTCAACAACACTTTGAAGACAAATCAAAGGTACTCTTCAAAGCATCAAATCACCAAATCTCGCTAAGCTCTGTTGGATCAAGCCTAAACGCTCCATAAGAGTTTTTCAGCAACAATTTGAAGACGAATCAAAGGTACTCTTCAAAGTATCAAATCACCACATCTCGCTTCGCAATACACGCCTAAATTCGCGTTCTTGCAAAGCACAAATCTCGGCTTGATTACTCAAATAAATCAAGTCACCATACATCAAATCCAAGGGAAGAATCAGAGGATTGTCTTGTTCTTTTGAAAGAATATATTACGTAGAGATTGTACCCATTCATATATTTAATAAAATCATATATTTGTACATGCGTGCTTGTTTAATTTTAGGTGCTCAAAATTGTGTCTACAATATGTTTCTCGATATTATACCTATTACTAGCTATTTAACTCGTGTTATATTGTTGGTTATAATGTTTTTTTTTTAAAAAAAACATATTGGGTGTACATGCTACTTCAATGTATTTTTTTAAATAAAAAATTCAAAGTATAAATTAAAAAGCCTATGTAAATATCTAATTAAATAAATCGATAACTATTTATGTAAATAAAAAAAATTATTAACAATAACCAAGAAAAAAACTGAAAAAAATTGAGAGATGAATGTAAATCAAGATATTTAATCACATAAAATAAAACATTCACCCAGTTGTGTTTACTGAACTTATTTATTTAATCAATAAAAGATAAATTCACACCCTAAAAAACTCATTACTTAAAAGATAAATACAAATGAAACTAACTGAATAAACCCACATCATAAAAAATATTATGTAATGTCGAATACAACAACAATATTATTTAAAAATAAATATTTTTTATTTTAAAAAACAAGCTTCATTTGTATAAAAAATATCAATGAATTATAAAAATCAAACAGAAACAGTACAAAAAAAACACTTATATTAAAAAAAGACATGCAAAACTCGTGACCTAAGTCATAAGACCGAGATAAACCCATAGAAAAAGCTTGAAGAAAATCACAAAACTAATATTAAAAAAAAACTAATATAGAATGATAAGATCGTACGAAGCTGAATTCCTAACAAATGAAATGTCGAAAGATGAAATCAGGATAAAATATCAATTACACAAAAAGATCTAAAACAATAAAGGTGAAAAAAGTATTAATTAGAGGAATATAAATTTTCAATTGGAGCGTTAAATTAAATAGAAAAATAGATTTAATAAAAGAAAAAGCAATTCAAAAGAATGAGGATCATATTGAAAAAAAAACAACAAAAAATTTGATTGAAGAATGAAATTGAAAGCCAAAAAGACTTTAACAAAAGTGCCAAGGAAATTGTTTTTAAGAAAAATGAGGAACAAAATGAAAAAAAAAAATATGAGAAATTGCAATTAAAGAACTAAATTGAAGAATAAAACTTCTATAAAATAAATTAGAACAAAATAAGAAATTAAAAGAATGAGGAATGATATTAATAAAAAATGACAAATTGTAAATGAATAACTAAATTGAAAAGAAAAAAACTTATATAAATGAAAAAAAAAACAAAATAATAAATTTAGAGAATAAGGTTTGAAATTGAAATGTAAGAAACAAAGAGGACAATGTTGTATATTGCCTGTCAAGAGAGAGAAAAGAAGAGAAAAAAATCAAATAATCACTGGTGAAAATCCGACCATCGTAAGCTTCCTCGCGCTGTTCCACATGGAAGAGGACACGATGATGCATCTAGGGAGACAATGGAAGGCCAGTTTTGGCCACCGAGTGACATCACACATGCCATTTGAATGACGCGAATGTCATTCACTCATTGGTGTATGTTGACCATATGCCAACAACTTTCTCATTAAAAAAATTCAAAAATAATTTGAAAGTAAAAATATACTCCCAAATAAAAAGCTTATTTTTTAAAAAATCTTTTCTAAAGTTAAAGATGTACTTTCATTGTATATGAATATTTAAAAACCCCAAAAAAACCTTATCTAATATCTCAATAAGTTTTTGACCTAGGGGGCAAATAAGTATTTTTACTGTTAAGAAGTTTATAAAATGTCAAGAAAGCCCTTGGCCAATAATTTTAAATTTTGTTTACTTTAGGGGTAAAAAAGTATTTTTACTGTGCTGAAAAATTCAAAAAGACATAAACACCTTTGTAGAATCTGTTAATGACCAATGAGCCAATGAAAAGTCAATATTGAAACCTCTTTGTTACTACCCAACATGAATTTGAGACCTCTGAAATTAAAAGGAAATTATAGAAAATAGAGTCATCAACTAGTTCTTTAAAAAGACTACAAATTCTAAAATATAAATTGGTTCTAAAGATTTGAGTAAAGGTTGGTCATGTCTAAGGGAAGATAAAAATCACCCTTACTATATCATTTCAAACAAAAAATTACTTTATCTTTATGTTTTCTTCTAAATTCATTTTTTTTACACATGCTATTAATTGTGTAAATTGTTTTTTGAGCTTATTTGCAAATTATTTATTATAGGTTGATTTTCATATAGTTAATGTTGGACTCTATGTCTTGTAACTTAATGATTTTTTTCTTATTTTAATTTAAAAGGATCGTGTTAGGCCTATGTTGATCCCTTTAACTAGAAGACTCGTTGACCTAAACATTAAAATCGAAGTCGTGTCCAATTGATAAAAAATTTGTCGATGCATTTTGAAACCAAATTTATGGTTAAAAATGTTGTGTTAGGCCTATATCAATCCCTAAAACTAGAAGACTTGTCAATCTATTGGTTAAAAAAGGAGCTTAAATCAAAATGTTGTCAATTAGACAAAAACTCGTCTAGTTATCATCAAACTTATTTTAGGGTTGGAAGCATTGTGCTAGTTCTACATCAGTCCTTAAAACCAGTAGCAAGTCAACATAACAGTTAAAACCAAGTTTAATCAAAACGTCACCAATTTGACAAAAACTTACCAAAAATTTGTCAACTCAATTTTTATTTTTTTTTTCAAAAATAAATATTTACAATGAAATTATATATTAAACCACTTCATATGGTTTTTTAAAATTAACCTTCTAAAGCTATTGGGATAACATTGGAGCTATTGGAAAAATAGGTAGACAGTGTCGATGCGTGATCAATATGTGTTGGCCTATTGAAGAGGTTGTGACTATTTGGATCATGTGTGCCTCCTTAGTGTCTTCCTTTTGACTCTAATGGCGAGCCTTGCTGCCATCTATAAAGGAAGATAGGGTCACTTGAAGTTTTAGCTTCTTTCATCTCTCTTGGTTTCTCTTTGTTTCATGTGGGTTTGACTGTTTTTTTAGTGCTAGAAAGGAGTTAACAATGTTAGTGGTGGCTATGGTATGACTGAAGTGTTGGTGGAAGGTTTGATTTTAGTCAAAAAAATAAAGGACATTGAGGGTCCGATCGGTTAGAAAATGGTGAAATAGAGGTTCTCAACATGGAGAGAGAAGCAACGACTTGAATCTAGAGGAGCAAAAAGCAAATATAATGTTATGGTGGTTGTGTTGTTGTCAGTGGTGTTGGACAATGTGGATTGTTGCAGTTTTGTTCCTTTGCCTTTTTTTTTTCTTGATTTCCTTTTCTTCCTTCTCTCTCGCACACTTTTTTTCCTAAAAATTTCTCGCTACACAAAAATTCTCTTTTCTTGCACTTCTTTTTTTTTCTCTCTAAAATTTTTCTCCTCTCCCTCTCTTTCCTTTTGATTTCTTTGTCCCCACCTTTTTTTCTCTACCATTCACACATCTTTTATAGTTTATACTACACTATCTAAGAATATTTGTATCTTTATTTCTTTTTTTTCCCCTTATCCTCTCATTCTCTAATTCCTCAGCGAAGGAGTTAAAAAATGTATTCATTTTAGTCCTTCTTTCCATGCTTGATTATCGTTCAACTTACTAGTCTTTATTTTGTTATTTCTTCATTTTCTTTCATTTTAAGATTTTATTTTTCAATTTTTTTATTTTTTTTAAATTCATCGATACTAAAATGATAGGCAAAAGGTAAATAATTGTGAAATAACTGTAATTGGCTAAATTGCATAAAAAACACATTTATTAAAAAAAAATCCTAGTTTTTAAATTTTTAAAAATGTTATCAAAAAAGGGGGGCCAAAATCGAGTTATGACACTCATTATTTAAATTCTTGCCTAGCTCAGATTTCAAATTAAATCATGAATGAGTTGATCTGATGTGATTCAACCAACTTAACAGGTTAAAAAGCAATGAGAAAGACTAGTAAAAAACTGGTTTCATTACTAAAACGTAAGATTGATTTTAATTTCATTACTTGACTAATCTCTTGCATTCAACAAAAAGAGCTTATATTTATCCATCCATAATTCTACTTGAGAATCTAGAATCTTTTGACTATTAACAAAAACTCTAAAACTTGTGGGAGTTTCATTGTAGCTCAACACATAGTTTACTATGAATTGCTATAATGAAATTACCATATTACCCATGAGTGGAAAAAGATAAAGCCTTAAGGGTAAGAGTGTTTTGGTTTTTTTCGCTGACCCCTTGGCCATGAAAAGATTCCAACAGGGGTGTTTATTTTTTTAAAAAAATTTTAGTATAATAAAAATACTCTTTTACTCCTAAAATCAACAAAATTTAGAACTATTGACCAAAGAATTTCTTGACTCTTTGTAAACTTCTTAACAATAAAAATACTTATTTGCCCCCAGGGTTAAAAAATTGTTAGGCTGTTCGATAAAGATTTTTTGGTGTTTTTAAACATCCATATACAATGAAAATACATCTTTAAACTTGGAAAAGACAAAAAAAAAAAAAGCTTTCATTATTTTTTGGGTTTTCAATAAAACAAGGCTAATTGCTTTTCTAAAATCAAAAACATATTGGAGATTCTGAATATTTTTGATTGAACAAAAAAATTGACTTTTTTAAAGGTTTTTATAGTTCGGGATTACATTTCAATAGTAACATATTTAGGATTTTTTTGTTGCATCAAGTAAAACATAACCTATATATTCTAATGAATAAACAATGTTTAGCAACAACAAAATGCATTAGCAGTGATTTTGGAGATCTCATTTAAAAAAAAAACAATTGAAAGGTTTGATGTTGAGTTCAAGACGGTAAACATGAGAGATTCCAACAATGCCACATGAGAAAAGATAACTCATTACTGAAAGAGAAGAAATCATACAAGAAATCAATTATAGAAATTGGTGTTTGAAAAAGAGACAAATCATCACTTGAAGAGAGAGAGAAAGAGATCATTTGTCATTTGGTCACTTTATATTATAATATATGTCGCACCCTCGCGGCGGGGCGCGGCGATCCCTCGATTGGTTTCGAGGTCGTTTTCTGTTTTTGTGAATAAAGGAGTCGCTACCTAGTATTATAGTCACTAGGAAACCTAACTAGTCTTTCAGAGATTCTAAGGCAAGGGATTGGTTGCGCAAAGGGAAGGTATTAGCACCCCCTAGTACACCCTATCTAAGGTAAGCTGCCTGGTGTTTGGTTTGCCTTATAATTGCTATGGTGTTGTTGGTTTTTTTTTTATCTCATCTATTTTCCTAGGTTTGATTCAAACTAAATTGATTAAGATAGAAATCCAAGGAGATTTCATGTGCTTCAAAAGCTCATTTCTCCCTTAGTATTTTAAGAGTTTGCGACTCATAAATCGTAAGGAGGAGGGACAGAAATTTAGAAATCTAGGGCGCTTTAAAAACCTATTTTTGCCTTAGTGTTTTATACTCTCACGGCTCGTAAATCGTGGAGTAAAAAAATTAAAATGTCCTCGATTATAATCAAGGCTTCTTTTAAGGATATGTGCGGATTTATTATTCCTAGAAAATTATTTTGGATATTTACCACTCCGGGTTTCTTTATCCAAATATTAACAGTGAATAATAACAAATTATTCCCAATAATATTTTGGATATTCATCCTTTAAGGATTTCTTTATCCAAACATTAGTAGTGAATAATAGATTAATTCCCCCAAAATAAGATTTTTATATTTTTTGAAATATTGGTCAATACCCTTCGGAGTTTTACAAACATGTTGTAAAATCCAGAAGTGTAAGAAAACAATTTTTTTTGTGTTTAAGAAATCTATGCAAAAGCATACTATTTTTTTAGTGCTAGAAAGGAGTTAACAATGTTAGTGGTGGCTATGGTATGACTGAAGTGTTGGTGGAAGGTTTGATTTTAGTCAAAAAAAAATAAAGGACATTGAGGGTTTGATTGGTTAGAAAATGGTGAAATAGAGGTTCTCAACATGGAGAGAGAAGCAACGACTTGAATCTAGAGGAGCGAGAAGCAAATATAATGTTATGGTGGTTGCGAATTGAAAACCAGGTATTCTAAATATGGGATTAGTATATATATTTTTTTACAACATAAAAAAAATTCAGACTTTAAAATAAATATTCCAGAAAATAAATCTCTTTCTCTTTCTTTATTTTTTCAAAAAAAAAAGTAAGGAAGTCCGGCTGGGTCACTTGCCCAAGGAAGTGACCCGGCTGGACACAAAAAAAGAGGGGGCGCAGGTAAAGTTCAAAGAAAGCTGGCGAGCACTGTTCAAGTGAATTAATTCACTTGAACAGTGCAAACACAAAACAGAAAACATGCATGATGCGAGGTGAAGAGAAAAAAAAGACCTGGGAACAGAAGTGAAGAAGCTGCGGTGATGTTGAAAACGTGATGGTTGATTCGGTGTTCGTCTGTTTCAAATATTTTCCTCCTGCTCTGTATTTACGTTTGCTTCTCTGCGTCCAAGCATTCAGAACTGCAGGTCTCACTGATTTTTTCTTCTATTTACTGCGTTTTCTTTTTACTCTGCCTCTCTTGCGTTTTTTCTTATCTTTCTCTTTGCTGTTTTTTTCTGCTCCTTTCTCTCCGGTTTTCTCCTCTTTTTTATGCTCTTTCTTTCTGCGTTTTTCCACCTCCTCTCCTAGGTCATTAGAGGGGCTTATATATAGTCTAACATATCTTTATTTAGGAAAGATTTAATGCATTAATTCTAGGATGCAAATCCCTACTGATTTGCAGTAAAAAAAATGCAAAAAGGAAACTGCCATATTCTGATTTTGATGTCTGATTTTTTCCAGTTTTTTTAGAGGATGGTGTGGCTTCTTTCTATCCTTCCATAGGGCCAGTTGCTCCCTTTGAAATGAGGCAATAGAAACATGGTTGCAGCTCTAAAAATCAGGCGTGATGATAAAGGAAAAACAGCAGGAATTTGCAGAGAAAAAAGGAAAGAAATCAGATGGAGGGTGCAGCTGCAAAGTCGTATTTTTCTTATTCGGTGTGGTAAAAATCCCGTCATTTATGATGATCCAACCCTCCTCTCCAGCTTTCAATGTGTTTTTTTCAATTCAATCCCTCAATTTAGCTCTTTTCGATTCAATCCTTGGTCCAAAAAAATCCTTTGAATCAGTCCCGCGAACTTGGGCAAAAACCCTTCTCGCAGCAAGGAATCCCTACTTTCAACACTAGATATTTAAACGGGAATATCTTGAGCTTTTGATATTGAAATCAAGCGATTCAAAAGTCCAAATTCATCTACGTGTCCCGGACTACAACTTTGATGAAAGATTAAAAGTGAGATAAATTTGTTTTGAATAACAGAATTGCAACCAAACTCGGCTAGAAACCTTCTCGCGGCAGGATTCTATGTTTTCACACTAGATTTCAAACAAGAATATCTTGAGCTTTTGATATCAAAATCAAGCAATTCAAAAGCTCAAATTCATCTACGTGTCCCAGACTACAACTTTGATGAAGGATTCGAAGTGAGATAAAATCATTTTGGATAACAGAATCTGGTTGGTCAAAAAGGATCTCTAGGTCTAATTTAGAAACTGACAATGCCAAGAATCCTGATATGGCTGAGAGTATGATCTAAGAACAAATCAAAAAAATTTGTGATGGAAATACAGTTTTTAGTGCAAAACTCGAGTCAGGATCCTTCCTACGGTAGAATTATCTGCCTTCACGTTAGATATTCAAACGGAAATATCTTGAGCTTATGATATCGAAATCAAGCGATTCAAAAGCCCAAATTTATCTATGCATCTAGGACTACAATTTTGTTGGTGGAGTCGAAGTGAGATAAAATCATTTTAGAGAACAGAATCTGGCAGTAATCTAGTTGGTCAAAAAGGTTTTTGATCTGGCAATGCTAAGCATCCAAATATTACTGCGAATCTGCCCTAAGAATAATGATCCCTAGGGCCTTATAAAGGTGCAGATCAATTTTTCAACATGTCATGAGTGACAAAATATAGCTAGAATGGTCAGATATCGTACGAAACCAAGTTAGAATCAGAGCCTAAATTAGAACAAAAAATTACGATAGCAGCAAAACTTTTTTTTAGTGCAAATTCTGAGGGATTTATCCAACCTTAAAAACAAGATAATGAAGGAACGAATTTAGGATTATGAAGACCCCTAGTCAATCTAAGAAACCTGATGATTTTGGCAGCAAAGGGGAAGGATAAAGAGAGTAGAAAACAACTCAAACAGGGTTTTGAAAAAATATTTCTTTTTCTGCTTTTATCGATCTTCCAGCAAACATGAGTTAAACTCCTATACTCAGTTCAAAAGAGGTATACAACGTCTCCATCATGTGGGGTCAAAAAATGAGTAACAACAATATAAATGAAAGAAGTTAGGTCATTTCATCTGATTTGAAAATTTATGATGACCTATAATGTAAACTGTAATTTCTAAAAGAATGAATGTAAAACAAAAAAAATTGGTTAAACTATAGGATACTCAAGGTAATTTTTTCTAAAACTAAAAACACTTCTCCCACTATAATTACTATTATATTACACAATTTGTGAACCACTTTCGCCTAAAAGAATTTTTTGTTCAAATAAAATCTATATATGACACATAAACACAAGTACATGATGTTAATTTTAACATGATTACATAAACATTATAACTTCTATAAATATGTTTATGTTAAAGAGTTCCTTTTTATTAAATGTGAAAAAAACATGAGATACTATATAGGTAAGGATAATTTAAGAAACTTATTTTATATTATTTATAGTTTTATATGATGTATAAATATTTTTTTATAGATATTGTTTATAGCTCTATATGATGTATAAATATTCATTTTTTTAATTTCTAAAAAACTTAATTTTTTTGGAAACTTTTATATATATATATATATATATATATATAATTTCAAAATCTTTATTGTATTGGAAAAGAAAAGGATATGTCAAAGTTTGCCATGATTAGTTCTATAAATATCCATATTTAAAAAAAAACGATTAATAAATTTTTTGAAAAGTACATTAATTTTTTAGTCTTTTTCCTGGTTAGACATAGACTAGATTTGTGGCCTTGATCAGGAAAAAAAAAACTTTCAACTTAAAAAGGAATGCTATGGAAAAAAATTTGAGACCTGGTTTATTGGTTCAATTGGTAATTTAAATAATATAATTAAAAAAATATAATAAAAAAAAATTGACAATGAGAAAAAGGTAAAAGAAACATGACCTAAACCTACCTTAATTACCAAACAACTCAATGTTGAAAAGTTAGATTAAAAACAAAAAACAAGTTAAACCGGGTTAAATCGCAAACTGCACAACTATGGATATAAGATTTGAATAATCCCATACAAATGTAGCAAAATAAGTTCGAAAACTAATTTTTAATAAATCAAATGAGAACATGATATCTCTATAGAAAAAAAATGAAAAGAAAAGGCTTGAAGTTCAATCTCTAGCAAATAAAATATTGAAGGATGAAAATTAAGAAAAAAAATATAATTAAAAATCATGAAAGCAAATTAAAAAAAGTTGATAAAACTCGATTCGAGCACACTCGAGTCAAGATATAAAATATTTGACCGAGTTGTGATACTAGAGTGATCGCGTTTGTAAGCAAATTGAATAAAATCATGAAATTCAATTATTGAACAACTTAATGTTGAAGGACAAAAATAAATTTTTTTTAAAGCAAGGAATAAAATATGGTTAACATATAAATCCTATGACCACAGGCACTAGATCAAAATAACTCAATAGAAAGGAAATGAAAAAAATGAAGATCAATTTCTAATAAATCAAATGTTGAAGGATGAAATTGAAATAAATAAATTTAAAAAAAAGACCCAAAAAAAGTCAATCCATGTTAACCTTTGAAACTAGTGACTCCGGTTATGAACTCCGGACTAACTCCATAACAACAAAATAAAATATGAGTCAACTTAGGTTAACCCGCAAACCCTATGATCATGGATACAAGATCGAGATAACCTAATAAAAAGAAAATAGAGAAAAAAATAAGACAAATCTCAAATAAATTAAATGGTGAATGATGAAATTGAGATAAATCATTTAAAAAAAGGACCCAAAAATCAAAAGTCAACCCACGTTAACTTTTGAAACTAGTGACTCTGATTATAAACCCGATACTAATTCTATAGAAGGCAAGTCATAAGATATAATAAAGCAAAACTCTAAAAAAAAGGTTTTAAAAAATAACATTAGCTTTAATAAAGAGAGGAAAAAAAAACTAAGCTAATCTGGGCAAATCTTCTAAACCTGGTCTAATATCTAAAACTTGTAACCCTGAAATTTTGATTTAGATTCAATCAAGAAGCTTAATTCCCAATCAATTTAATTTTGAAGGATGAAATCATATAAAAAATATCAATTTTAAAAACTTGCCAAATGAAAATAGATAGCAAAAAAAAAAAGAATTGAGATAAAATTTGATAGGAAAAAAACCATGGAGGATAAAATTGTAAAAAAAAAAACCTAAAAAATAATTTTAGAGAAAATAAATAGCAATAAAAAAATGGATCAAATTTAAAAGATTAAAAAATGAAAGGGGAGAAATTGAAATTTGATTTTTTTTTTGTAATTTTATAGTTTATTAAAAAAATAGTAATAAAAAGAATGGTGACCAAATTGTAAAGATTAAAAACTGAAAGGGGATGAAATTGAAAAACATCTATAATTTTATAGCTTATTCAAAATAAAAAAATATTAATAAAAAGAATATGGATCAAATGTGAAGGAAAAGAAATTTGAAGAGGCTGACATTGAATTTAAAAAGGTGAGAGAGAAGAAGAAGAAGAAGAAGAAGAAGAAGAAGAAATGGTCGCCAGTAATAAACTAGAGGCATGTTTGTCCACGCGCCTTGCCATCATGTAAAGGGGTTGAGACCTTCCAAACACCGTCTTAAAAAAT
>Ga0325405_1005212_pt1 | contig 13199 bp, 9 predicted proteins | sample PopdelMetagenome_21_FD_205663 | JGI IMG/M metagenome (GOLD analysis project Ga0325405, IMG submission 205663) | Populus deltoides microbial communities from Bellville, Georgia, United States - Xylem-Control-R2 | ecosystem: Host-associated > Plants > Phyllosphere > Stem > Wood/Secondary xylem... | reverse complement strand
TTGAGATTTTTCTTGCTAAGATGCCACCATTTGTTTAGCCACGAGGGAATGATACTCAAATTTTTGTTAATATGGTTTTGCAGGCAACATTTTCTGCAATGTCCACAAGGGCTGTTAAATAAACATTTTGAAAAGCTCATCCAGTGCGACATGCGTTTGAACTTGTTAAGTCGGCAGCCAGAGATAAATCTGAATTCACCATATTTTGAACAGAGACCGCCTGTTTTTGAGGATCTGGATGATTGTCAAGATTTTTATCAAGTGGAGTCTGCTAAGGTATCTGTTGTTTCTGGCTTCCATCATCTAGCATCACCATCTGCAGCTCAATCATCTTCCTTAGAGATTGATAAAGAGGATCGTTCTGCTTCGACATCAGACCATATGTCCCGAGAAGCTCCTTCTCCCAGCTCAGGTATCATGATGTCTTGAATTTGCTTCCAACATGTTTTAAAAATGATGTCATTTATGGTAGTTTTCATACAAGTGATTTATAAACTGTCTGGCCATATCCCAGTTGTAGTGCAATGGCCCATAACCCAGTGCTAGTGTTGCCAAAGTAGCATTCTGCAATGAACTTGCACCCAAGATTCAGAGGTTTGGAGTTTTTTCATGATCTGCTCTTAGGAGTCAAAAACCTCAGTGTTTGATGTCACAGGATTCAGAGGTTGGAGTTTTTGCATGATCTCTTGAGAGTCAAAAACCTCGGTGCTTGATGTTTTGTCTCTAGTTATTATTGATATGTCCAGCACATCACTTCCAATCCCTATGTTTATTGTTGTTACTATCAATGTTTTTCTTCCTATTGCAGCTAGGATTCTAGCATTTTTTTCCCTGTGGTTTGAGTGTTGCTCAAAGTGTGAATGGTTTGGGATCTGTTTCTATAGCTTATGAGTGGGTGCATATCTACATCCTAATCTAAATTATCACTGATTGATCTTCTTGTACTAGTGATGGACACTCGTGCAATTGAAGGGAGTGGAATTTGTGAATCTGTTGATTCCAAAGCACCAAGGAGCTGGGATCAGATTAAAGTGCCAGGCTTGCGCCATTCCATGTCGATGACTGATCTTATGAACCACATTGGGAACTGTATTTCAGAACAGATGACCTCAGGAAATCAACTCTTTTCTGCTAATGAATCAGAATGTCGGGACATATTAGAGGACATAGCTCAGTGCCTTCTCAGCGACACCCAACAAACAACCTCCTCTGATGAGAAAAGGATCATGGCAAGGGTCAATTCTCTCTGTTGCCTTTTGCAGAAGGACCCTGCTTCCACACAGAACTTGCAGGTTAATGGGGAAAGTTTCTTTGAGGAGTCTAACAATGGGAAGGGGCTTCAGCTAAACTGCACCAATGAGTCGCCGCATGAGAATAAATTTAGAGGTGATATCAGAGGGTCTGAAGGTAGCAGTATCAAGGATGTTTCTGGCAGCAAGCAGGCACTAGGAATGTCGAGGAAAGACTCATTTGGGGACCTGCTACTCCATCTCCCTGGAATTGCTTCTCTTCCAAAGTTCTTATTCAACATTTCTGAAGAAGATGGTGACAATCAAGATATATAGATAATTATGTTTTGTTTAATAATCGGAGCTAGATAGTCAATCTCTGTCTCTCGCAACTTGTGAACGTAGATTTGTTGGTTGTTTAATATTAAGGGTCCAAGCAGATGCTTCCACCATTAGTTTGAACCTTGGGAAAGCACTGGGATTCCGAAATTTGGTTTGATGAAGTATCCCGATGAATGCCCCATGTACAAATCTTTTAAGCTGTTGTAGCCTCACTGTTTATCATTCATTTCCCATAAATTACATTATGATTTTTATTTCTATGCAATGAGGTTCATCATTTTCCCCGTCTTTCTGCCGTAATTGCAAGTTTTAGCGTTAAGAACAAGGGTAAGCTGGGTACAAAATTCGATATGGTAAGGGGTAACTCATGGTTTAGGGTTTTGCTGCATGGCCGTGAAACTGAAACCCTAGGCTAATGGGTTTGGCAAATAAAACTTGATAATTCTGTAAATGGTAATTACTTTGATCGGGTATAATGCTGTTGGGTCTGGTGTTTTGTTGTCATATTTCCCGACAACTGAACCAAGGTTCAAGCCAAACAACAAATTGCATTCTCTCAGCCTGCAAATTGTGCTCTCCCACACTCCGATACCCAACATAACATCATTTTACTATTTTTATTTTGAATAGAGAAGAATTCTACTGAAGAAAACGAATGTTATACAGGGAGCAGGGGATGTTAAGAGACAAGAAAAAATCATATTTGTTCAGAGCCGAGCTTTCTAATTCCATTGTGTGTTCGCTATGTAACAAAGCGTGTTGCGGAACACAATGAATCCAAGAGAATTGTAAATGATCTTCTTTGAAGAGTTCTTCAAACAAATATACCAATCACTGCTATGTGCACTTCTAAGGAGCCCGTTATTGTACGCCTGCATACATTTTCAGTTGCATAAAGCCCCACCAACGTATGGACAGCTGCATGTACTTCCCTACTCCAACCACTTTCTAATTGTGTTCCACATTTTACCTTCATTTCCTTCCAACGGTGGTTTAATGATATATACACTAAAAAGGTTTTTTAAAGAACAGATGAGGAGGAGGTTCATTGTAAGCTGTCACATACAAAGCATGAAGGATCTCTCATCTGATCTTCAGGTATTGCTTGTTGCAAGCACATGGCATGGAATGCATGACCACATGGAAGAACAGCAACATCTGGAAATTTATCAGACTCCAACTCCTCATCAGTTGGTAATGGCGAATGAGCTAGATCATTCTCGCATAAAAAACAATTATGTCCAAGTTTAACAAAATCTGCAATATGAAGACGATATCCTTTAATTAGATGCTTGTTCCAAGTAATTGGATGACTAGATATATTGGAAGAAAAACTCAAGAAGTTATAAAACAAAAATAAGCAAAATCTTCTATTTGGAAAATGCTCTGCATTGAAAGCTCAAAGAAGAAGAATCTTCAATTCAGGACAAGTTCACAAGTGTGGAAACAACTATAGCAGATTTAAGCAGAGAATATTTCCAAAACAAGAAGCGAAGAAATTAAAAGAGATCTTTCGAACATACCATCCCACTTTATATAATGTTCAGGAGAGAAGCTTCTTGTTTTGGCGTTGGATGAACTCGTTTTTTTAGACAATGTAGAAGATGTCTTTTTCTTCACCTGGAAAACCTTTGAAGATGTTTTACCTGAATCCTGTGAAGATGCTATCTTTCCCTTTACCTGCCATGCTCGCTTGGGAGTTGCAGGTAATTGGTTTCCGCTCTTCTTAACAGCTTCTGCAGAACATTTTCTCTTCTGAATAGGCTGATCCCTGTGAGCACGATCAGACAAGCTTATTTTAGTGGGAAAATTAGATGGACCTTCTGAAGGTTCTTGCTTTTCCTTTTCCTGCTCGGGAGTTGGGGTTATTTTTTTCCCACTCTTTTTAACAGCTTGTATTTGGTTTCTACTCTTCTTAACAGCTCCTGCAGAACATTTTCCCTTCTGAGTGGGCTGACCCCTATGAACTTGATCCGATGAACTCATGTTCGGAGACAAATTAGATGGTTCTTTTGAAGTTTCTTTCTTTTCCTTTACTTTCCAAGCACTTGAAGATGGTTTAGATGAATACTTTAGAGGTACTATCTTAGCCTTCACCCCCAAATCCTGTCCTGAAGTTGGAGGTAATTTAGCTCCACTTTTCTTGACAGGTCGCATTGGATTCCCATTATCATTAGCAGCTTTTGCAGAGTGCCTGCTGTTCTGAGTTAGCTGATGAGGTTGAGCAAGACCTGATTTACCTGCAAAATCCGCAATCAAGAATGCTCATTTAGAAATGAAAATTCCATAAATAGATTTTTACACTACTAGAAAGCTTCAACCTCCTATATTCACAAGAAATGTCAAGGACATGGTAGCACAAGAAAGATTCAGCCAAAAGAATTATCATTTTCTAATCAGTTAAAGTTAGAATCTTTACGAATAAGAGGTAACCAGTACTGATGACTAGCTATGAAAAGATTACCATACACTTCAGGGTCGAACTGTACAATACCTGATCGAACTTTTAGGCCGCTGCTTCTTTTAGCCTCAGCAGCAACATAATCGGAGGTTGATACAGTTTGGGAGGTCCCAGCTGCCTTGATATTTTCATTCTGTAGTCCATGTTCATCTGGGGTTCTTGCTTCAGTTGCATTTTCTGAACTTATCCTATACAATTTTCCCTGATTTTCAACTGGAAAAGTAGAGTCTCTTCGACGAGAAAGTTTCGATGCAGTTCCACGGATTTCAGAACATTTTCGTGAATCCCTATTTACATATCTAGCTTTTGTACCACCATTTACTCCTAACAATAACCCAGTTGGCTCACAATCACCATTCAAGTTGGCTGTACAGGTCCTGACATCATGAGTAATGTCCATTGCAGAAAAAGAATCCTGTGTTGACATTCATAAATTCAACATTAATCACTCAAACACTCTGCTTTCCAAAACTAAAACATAACATGGCATGCATGAAAAATTATGAATTGTAAATAACAGCAATGAAATATCAATCCCTAACAAGATTCAAATCTGATTATATCATGTTACAAAGGCTATAAACAAACAGGTAGGTAACAATGTTGTCTGATTGGCTATTTCCAATCACATAATGAAGTAATTGGTTATCAATATCCGTATCATCTATAACAGATTTTTCTTGGAATTCTGCACAAATTTGGAGTCTTAAGACACTAAAGACTACCTAGAAATTCTGCATATTATCCTAAGATATTGCACCACAACATCTCTTCTGATTCTTGAAAAAAGAAACCCAATATCTTTAAATTAAAAATTCTTGAAAATCCGAAAAGACCCGTTAAAAATACAAGAAAACAGAAGGGTTTCACAAAGAAGAAAGAAAAATACCTGTTACAAAAATCCTGAGGACTAGCTAATTTTGATGATGGAAAGAATTTTGCCAAGTAAATTTCTTGAAACAGAAAATTAAAGGGTTCTCTTTTCTATTATCGAAAGAAATTTACAGAGCTAGATGAAGAAGAATTAAAGCATGGAGCAGGCAGGCAGGCCACTTTAATTTATTGTAATTTATTAGGTTTGTGATTTTGTGTTCTTTGTACAGACCTCAATACGGAGAAGAGACTAACGGGCATGTGACGAGGGTTCGGCAACATATATAGAGTTTGGCGTTGGGGTCCACAATTTAGCTGTCTCTTACGTGGACAGCTCTCATTGGATTAGGTCTACGGTGTTTTTGTAATTGGATTGGAGCCGTTAGCGCAGCAGGCCTAATATAGAGATTTTATTTAAAAAAGAAAAAAGAAAAAAGACTCAACTAGATGCCTTAAATAAAAATATTTTGATAATAAGTATGGTAAATTGATGATGGTGGTTTGTCAAAATAAATATAAGTATAATAATACTAAATAATAATATTAACGATCACGTATTATTATTCCTTAATAATATTCATGGATTATTATTAAAGTGAAATATATTGTTTTGATTAATTTGATGTCATGAAATTTAAATATATAAAAACGAATAATAAATATAAAAAAATAAGAGTGAAAAAAATCTAAATCGAAATAATAAAAATATTATTTGAGTTTTCAATGCATCAATAAAATCATTTTAAAAGTATTATTTATTTATTAATTCTTGAAGTGTTTTATATTCATACCATAATATATAAAAACATACAATTGATATGTCTCCATCACATTCTTTACTTGTTGGATTAATTGAAACAAACTCACTTTGTTAAACAAAGTGAATTTGTTTCAATTAATCAACTCAAAAGGTTATTATCTTAGTTAATGTTAATTAAAAATTAAATTATAAAATTAAAAATAAATATAGATTAAAATATTTTAATCTAATGTTATGGAGAGCCCTTAAAATATTTTTATTTAATTATATAACAATTAAATATTTTTACAAAGATTACTAATTTAAATTTCATTAAAACAAAATGATTTTCTAATATAATATTTCCACCTTCCCTTTTTATTTTTCCATAAAAAATAAAACTTTATTTACTAAAAAAAAAGTTAACATAAAAAGTTTTAAAAATATCTATTATTTGAAATAAGAGTAACAAATCTAAAATCACAAAGTAGATGAAATATCATATGTTGGTGTAGTTTTTGGTGAGCAGCTGAGATATTATCAAAAAGTCAGGGCAGAGTTTTTTGATTAATAAACTTATTTTTTAATTTATTTTTATTTAAAAATATCTAATAAACGTTCTCATAAACTTGAATAAACACATATCTAACCTTGAAATAATTTTTAATTAGAAAAAAATTAAAATAAACCTAAAAAAAATTTAAGGCCGATCTACTTTTTATAGCAAGATCATGATAAAAATATTTACATAAAACTCTTCTTATCAAATAGAACTCTTTGAAATTAAAAACAGTTATTTTGGTTGTTAAAATATAATCAATCAATAACCTTTTTTTCTTTTTATTTTTTAATATATTTTTAAACGAAAAATACTTTTTAAAATCAACCGATATAAGATATCAAACATAATCTTCATGTTTGAGTTCCAAGTCACTGAAGGATATCTTTCTATCAAGCTTTATTCGATTTCTTCTTAAATCTGTTGTAGATATTTGAGCGTACATGAATCCAATTTTTGTAACTTTTTATTGAATGGAGATACAAATATACAATATCCCAACCTTATTACTCAAATTTCCCTCTTCATACTAATTTGAGAGGGAAAAAGGAAACATTTTTTGTTTTCTCGGTTGAAACTTACTTCCACGAAAACGTGATAAAGAAGAAGAAGAAGAAGAAGAGAAGAAAAACAAAAGCAAGTCATGATAGATGATACAATATAACTGTGACTTAACTTGTGGGCAGGCTAAACGGGAAGATGATCGTGATCAGGTCGGGGTGGGGGTGGGCCCTCTTGGAGTACTGTTGTAGGGGGTGAAGGTGAAGGAGCAATCTTATTTTTGGTAAATAGGAGGGCCATTACATCGTCTGCACAATCTCTGATAGAGAGGAAGATTGCTGCAAAAATTCCAGCAGCACAGTAAAGAAGACAAAGGGCTGCAATAACGAGGAAAAAGATGTTGAAACAAGCTATTAATTTGGATTGGTCCGACGCAGAACGTGTTGTCTCGACAATAAGCTTGAGGGTTGTGTAAGCTATAGTGGCCACAATTGAAAGGGCCACAATCCGCAAACATAATCCACACATCCATCGAATCCCGAACTTTGATCCACACATATTGCTTCCTGCTCACCATTTACCACCTGCAATATTTCACATGAATATTTAAGACTTCTGATCCTGTATACCCAGCATACTACATTTCTCCGAAGACAATGAACACAGGGGAGGAAAAATAAATTTGCGTACCTGACAGTTGTCATACCGAAACAAGGAGCTCTTAATTAGATCCCAACGTCCCTCTTCGAAAACTGAAGCTTTTTTGCCCCCTAAAAAGCTTAGGAAGAAGAAGCAGCGGCAGCAGCATACAAGAAATCATCAAAGATGGCATACGTTAGAATGCTTTAAAGAGCGATGCGCGATATTTTTCATGAATAGTTTGCTATTTCGATGAATCCGACAAATCTTCCGTTACCTTCTATGGATGACAGGATCTTGAAAGCAAAAGGAAATGCTACAATGCATAGATTTTCTTCTATTTTTAAAAAATAAGGTAGACAAAGTTTTTCATTGTCATAGATGAAGATTGCCTTTTAAACAAATCTAAAATTGTTTAGGTTTTATACAAAGATTATCTAAGAATTAGATTTTTCTTTTTGCTTTGAATAATTATTTTAAAACTGGGTTATCGTAAAACACAAGTCATTCAAGTTTTCAGTCTCTAATGGTAATTCACATGATCCACTAATGAGAAATCTCTTAAATTCTTTTAGAAGAAAGATTGTTATACCTTTGAGTGCTATATCTTTTCTTTTGTGTTTCTGTAACCATCATGGTTTTTCTCTATTGTGAGCACTATCGGAAAATAAAAGGCATAACATTAATATTAATTCACCCCTTAAATAATATCACATATACTATTTCATGATAAATTTATAAACTTATTCAATCAAGTCCCTACTTAATTTTCTCTAACTCTAGAATTGTAATCCACTGTATTAATTATAATTTAGTCCTCAATTTCAAAATTTTATTTACAACCAAGACATACTTGATTAATCATTCCATTTTAATTTTTGACCAATGATTTTTATATGTGTGACCCATTAAATTCCATAATACATTGGCTCAAATATAAATCATAATCCTAAATAAAATAAGATTAAGTAAATTAAATAATTTAATTTATTATCAATTCAACAATTGATTGATTTATATTTAAAATCAAGTACAATGTCTAGCAACATGTCGTGATCCTCCAAATATCAAGACAGTCATAAATGGTTTGACTTAACCTTTTAGTGATTAGTTTCTCGGTGTAATTATTATTCTTTCATCAATAATATTCTGATTAGACATTACAGCATAGAGTATGCCTGCTTTGTTAAATCATTTTTCTCTCAATACTATAGCCATTGATTATTTGAATAAGATTTGAAATCTTTTCAAATCTCATTCCACATTGGGCAAGGATTTCATAATCAATATTATTTGAGAACAAATGAAATATTTTTCCTTATTCACGTAGGGTAATGAATTCTCTCTTTATTACTCAAATATTTTCATATAGTTTATGTTATACCCAATATCTTCTCATTTGTTACCTTTAATTAAGCAACGTGTAGGCAGGATAAAAACATAACATTCTCTATATAAGATAACTTAGTGGTCTCAAATCTAAGGATCACTTACATAATGTCATATGAGCCTTTCTAGAAACATAAGTGATCTTTATATAGGGAATTCTCATGTAGGTCAATTCAGTATACATGTCATTTAATAAGCACCTACATATTAGTTCTAGGCATCCCTCATATCATAACTCATTTCTGGGTTATTCCCCAAATTCATCTTCTTTCTTTCCAAAATAAAAAAATAAATAATAAATAATAATAACATGAAGACTGGTATTTTAGCAAAAACAAGTTGGGAGGATTTCAAATGAAAAAAAAAAGTTGTAATTTAAGATGGAATCGGGAGCCTAATTATACCATATTTTACTCAAAACTGGAGAGAAAATGCAGATTCAAGGTCAAGTTACATGATTATTGGACAAATTTACATAAAAATTAAGTCTAATGACATAATTAGATTTTTAATAGGTCAATTTGATTTAATCATGGACCAAATTAAAGTTTAATTGTGTTTAAGAATTAATTTGGGTTCAATTGAAAGGATTTAATTAGATGCAATGACTTAATTATACTTTAAATGAGTCAAATTAATTTTATTAGGGATTTAATTGGTAAATATTAAGTTTAGGAGCCCAATTTGAGCTCAATTGAGAAAATTGAAATTTTAGGAGACCAAACTTAATTTTTACGAAGTTAATCAGTTTAAATCAATGGTAAAATTGCAAGAAAATCAAAGTTTTAAGGTGAATTAAAAGCTAAATTAAAGAAATGCACAACCAAGGATCATTTTGCAAAAGGCGTCGAACTATGAGGACTCAATTGATTTAAATCATCGGTGAAATTGAAGACAATTGAAAGTTTAATGGTCAATTGAGGGTTACATTACATAAATCCAGGACCAAGAACTAATGTGAAAAAGACACTGAAATTAAGGGTTGATTTTGGAGTTCAACAAGGAAAAAATTGCATAAAATTAGAAGTTTAGGATAAATTAAGGTTGCAATTGAAAGAAACTAAAAGATGGAGAACCAAATTAAACTTTGGCTGAAACCCTAAATTAAAACCCTAAAAAGTCCAAAATGATGCTATTTTGAACAATAAAAAAAAAGGACCAGACGACGTATCGATTGGTGATTGTTCATCTTATTTCTCATTTAAGGCAAAAAAAACTACTCGAGTGTTCTCATTTTCAAGGCATTTAATACTTCATCTCTTCATCAAATTTGACAAAACTTAAATGCAAATGATGGCCTGACATCTGACTACACCCTATTATGGTCCTTTCTAGCCAATTGACATCATAGCAGCCTCGACACCGCCCCAAAGTACCCAACTCAGCCAGCCCTTTTACAGCAACTTTTTCAGGCCACAATGACAACTTTGAGCCAACGGTTAGGATCTTTCTCATCTAAATCAGGGCTAAGATTTGTATCCAAAAAGAAACAAAGTGTCCCTCTTCCACCTCCTATAAATAGAGGTGGATTTCATGCCCTGAAGGAGGGGAGGTCAGAAGCCAAAGTTAAGAAAAAACCATCTTTCTGCCTAGTTTTTCTTTCCCCCCTCTCGGCAACCACTTTGGCCACTTCCTTCGCAACACCTTAGTTGTGGTTTCCGCTATCAACCATGTTTCGGTCTTCCCTATAACACCAGGAACGACTCTAATAATTGTTTGCCTCCGGCCAAGCAAGGTTACGCCACGTCCTTCTCTTTTTTTCCCCTTCCCCAATCTGGCCATTGCATGATTTTTCATGCAATGACCAAATAATTAGCATGGTTGTTGGGTCAGGCCAGCAACCATTCGAGCCTGGGCTGGACTCGACCCATATGGCTGGGTTAGGTCCAGCCCACACTAAAAAAAGAAAAATGGTATGTTAGGTCTCCAGCCAGCTTGACCTGACTGGGTCGGGCTAGAACCTTTTTTGGCCTAGCCCAAATGGCTAGGTTTTTTAAAATTTAGAAGAAGAATCAAATGTAGAAGCAGTTAGGTTTTTTAAAAGTTTTTGGTGAACCATTATGGAATGTGTGTACAACTTATAATAACTTTATCATTAATTCTTTACCATCAAGTCAAATTATAGGTAGAGTGAAGCCGGTTATGATAGGAACATTAATGGGTAAAAACATGTTACCTAAAGGGAATAAGGCTAGAATATAACTTATATGCTACAAAATCCATGATAAAACCTTATGACTTAGGATACCAAAAAATTAATATATGCATACACTTTTGCATGTTGTACCATAGTGAACATATAAATTTTACCTAGTACAAAACCTATCAACATGTTCGGTAATAATTGTTGAGAAAGGACAATATTTATCAAATACAAAAAATAAGATACTTCTCAATCACTCTTAGGGTGCAAAGGTTATTTGTGTCTTCAAAGACTATTGAGCACATGACATGGTATCATTCACATGATAAAGTTGATGAAGTCATTGTGTACTCTTTCAATGGTGAAGCTTGGAAGCAGTTTAATAAGGTGCATTCTTAATTTTTAATGGAATTACAAAATGTATGTTTTGGCTTGTATACAAATGGATCTTATCTATTTAGATCTTTTACCACATCATATTCTTGTTGGCCAATCATTCTAACAATTTACAACTTACTCTCAAGGATATGTATGAAACTGAAATTCATGATCTTATCTATGGTCATACTTGGTTCTTACAATTCAGGTAGGAATATAGATTTTATTTTCAACCATTGATTGATGAATTAAATCTATTATGGTCAGTCAGGGCTTTAACATATAATATCTCAAGAAAATAGAATTTTTACATGAAAACAACTTTGATGTGGACTATAAATGATTTTTTTGTGTATGAGAAGGACATGGAAAATTAGCTTGTTTATATTATATGGGTAATAATAAGGTATTTACATTAATCAAAATTGGTAAAACTTCCTTTTGTTATTGCTACCGGAGATTCTTGCCAAGTTATCATCGATTCAAAAACAATAGAAAAGACTTTTTAAAAGATAATGTTGAAAGGAATATTACATCACCGGTACTATCAGGTGAAGAAGTGTCTAATAAAATCTCACGGTATAAGGGCATTATATTTGGTTTTCATGTTGGTATGCAAAAGTTCCCTTGTTTTGGTGTGAAACACAATTGGATAAAGTAAAGTATTTCATAGGAGCTTTCTTATTGGAGAACTAATGTCATCCTTTATAATTTAAATATCATGTATATCAAGAAGAATGTATTTAACAATATTTTTAATATTGTCATGGAAGTGAAAAGGAAAAAAAAAGGATAATATAAAGCTAGAATAGATCTAGCTATATATTATGACTGTGAGAATATAGAGTTGGTTAATGATGAGTTCTGTGTTGCAAAGCTCAAAGCCACATTCATATTAGATAAGGACGCACAACTTCTTCTCTCTAAATGGCTTAAAAGTCTGCAATTTCCTGATGGATATGCTTCAAACATAGTTAAATTGATGAATTTAGAGGAATGTAAATTGTATGGAATGAAGAGTCATGACTATCATATGTTTATACAAATACTAATTCCAACTGCTTATATGATTTATTGTCAAAAGGGATATGGGATGTACTCACAAAGATTAAACATTTTTTAAAAGATATTTGTTTAAATAAGTTGCATACCGATCATATGGAGCAGCTTGAAAACAACATCATTAAGATAATTTACAAACTTGAAATGATCTTTCCCCCCTCCTTTGACTCAATAGAGAATCTTCTCATTCATTTAACTTATGAGGCAAACGTTTGAGGTCATGTACAATACAAATGGATATATCCACTCGAGAGGTTAGGGATTGCATGCATCTTTAGTAATTGTCTATTAAAAAAAATCCAGTTATTCATCTGCAATTACTTATTCAACCTTATGAAAAATGTTAAAACTAAAGCACATGTTGCGACTTTGATATATGAGACTTATATTGTTGAAGAGATTTCAACGTTTAACTCATTTTATTTTAAGCCTCGCTTGAGAACAATAATTAATTATATTACAATAAATGATGGTGGTGGTCACCTACATTCGAGTATGAATTTATCAATATTTTCCCATCTTAGACGACCATTATCAAATAATACAGTGAGTAGATAGTTGACAGACATCAAATCTAAACAGGCACATAATTGTGTGCTATTTAACTGTGATGAATTGTCATATTTTGTTCAGTAAGTAAATTATAAAATTATATATTTTTAAAATAATTTTCTTTTATATTCTCTTACAAAAAAAAATTCAATTAACTTCATTGTAGGAAAAATTATCAATTATTGTTATCTCATAATCTAAATGTTAATGAATCTCAAATCTACAAATTAAAATATGAATAATTTATTATGTAGTTTAAAACACTTATAAGTATTAAATATTTATCAATTATTTAATTCGTAACAACTAAGTTTAGTTGGATCCAATAAGAA
>Ga0325405_1005211_pt1 | contig 13199 bp, 12 predicted proteins | sample PopdelMetagenome_21_FD_205663 | JGI IMG/M metagenome (GOLD analysis project Ga0325405, IMG submission 205663) | Populus deltoides microbial communities from Bellville, Georgia, United States - Xylem-Control-R2 | ecosystem: Host-associated > Plants > Phyllosphere > Stem > Wood/Secondary xylem... | reverse complement strand
AGGCTAAGTTTTTTTATGGATATTACAAATATCCACGGGTCAGGCTTATATTACTAATTCTTATGGTTGGGCTTAATTAGAATTAAGACTCGAGCTTAATAAATTAGCCCAAAACCTATTATAAGTTGTAATAAGCAATTTAAGCTTAATACATTAACTAAATGAATTGACTAAAATAAAAGAATCAATTGTAGAAAAATAGCATAACATATAACAACAAATTAAGTTTTGAACAAAAAAAACTTGGTTACAATAAAACATAATAAGTTCTGAAAATAAACTTGAATTGGGTTGTATGGGGTATATAATTTGAGTTTGGTTGACCAAGTCTAAAAAATTCTAACCTGTGATATCTATTTTTTAAGTTTTTTTAACGTACTATCATTTATAACATTCATATTATCTGACTTCGACGAGTTGAGTTAAGTTAAATAATGCTAATGTTACATATGAGATTATTTTTTTAACACCCTACTATTTATTTTGTTTTGAATTTGTTTTATTGATCTGTTTTTTAGATTTTATTTCTTAAAATTTGATTTCATTTAATTTTTATATCAAACATGGTCCTAATGCTTTTGATTTCTATTTATTTTATTTTTTATCCTTTTTATTTTTTTTTAATTTCATCCATTGGTATTTTGTTAATTGAGGATTTGGCTTCAAGTTTTTTTAGATTTTCTTTTTATGGGGTTAATCCCGACCTTATGACTTAGGTTACAAGTTTTCAAAATTAGCCTAAGTTAACTTCAATATTTTTTTAGGTTATTTTTTTTAAAATTGATTTTTTTTTCAATTTTATCCTTCAATATTGAGTTGGTTGGGGATAGGGCTTCGTGAATTTCCTTACTTTCCTTTCTATAGGGTTATCTTGATCTCATGTTCTGGATCACGGGCTTAGTCGATTAATCTGGGTTGACTCGGGTCTTTTTTTATTATTTTTTTTCATTTTATTTTATTCAGTTTTCCCTTTAAATTGGGTTATCAGAAATTTAAGCTTTATTGTTTCACTCAATTTTCTTTTTACAAGGTTATCATAGTCTCATAACCATGTCATGTATTTGAAAAGTTGGCTCGAGTTGGTTTTTTATCCTTTTTAATTTGATTTTTTTTAATTTCTTCCTTCAACATTTGATTTGTTGGAAATTGAGTTTTGATTTTTTTTCATTTTGCTTTCTATGAGGTTATAACGTCCTCATTTAATTTTTGCTTATTTATAAAATATTGAAAGCATATCATTTCATAATATTAGCAAACGCTCATATTATTGTTATTATCGTTATCTTTTTTTTTAATTATATTATTATATTAAACATGTTTATTAAACCAAGTCAAGTCAATGACTCGAGTCTTATTGTTTTTTTTCATTTACTTCTTTAAAAACATTAGTATTGCTTTAATATGTTTTTTTTTTATGTTGGGAAAAACTCAGCCCACCAATCTAATGTAACTCAAATGGTGAAAAAGTAGTGTTTTATGTTCTTTAGTACATGGGTTATAAAAGGCAATAGTTATATGAAAACTTATTAAAGTATGTAGTCCATGAGCCCACTACTTCAAAGTTCTTGTCTTTGTCACTTTTGAATAGTTCAATGGGGGTGAGATGGGGTGTGTATAAGTTTACAATGTATCATATGTACCTCTATGGAGGAGGCTTGCTAGTGATGATTTTTTTAGAAGTTTGTTGATGAAATAAGGATTGTTCATTTCTTTCCAACATGATGCGACTGAAACATTCAAGTTATTTGACTGGTTGTCTACTTAGAATATCGGTTGTTGTCTCTGCTGGGAACAACATATCCTTCGACGATATCGTTGGTTTTTTTAGAAGAATCAAATGGCAAACCTCTAGTCTTTTATAAATTAGGAAATTAGAAAAGTAATGACTAGCGAGTTTTAAATCCATGGTTATGAAACATGTTAGGTGCAACGAGTCAATCTAGTAACCGAGGCTTGGATTAAGTTTTATTTCAAATTAATTTGAACTTTAATCGAGTCAAATCTAACTAACCTGATTTACATCTAATCGAGTCAATTTCAAATTTTTTTAATTTGTCTAAAGTGATATTATTATGAAAAAAGTCGAAATAATATATTTTTAGTTAACCCAGTGAATTTACAACCTGAACCTTAGATCCGGTGAGAACTATACCAGGATATGACAACTATGATTAAAAAAATTATGAAAGTAAAAGTTTCTTTAGAAATGAAAGACAAATCTTTATTTCTTTAATTTCTTTTTTTCTTTTTGACATGGTCTATGTCAAATTTGGTTTATTCAATGAATTGTTGGGTCAATTACAAATTGGTCCTTATACAAAAGTTTTCTATTCATTATATTTTATAAGAAAAATAGCTTAGTCCTTTTAATATCACTCTCGATCATATAATGAAGTGCTTGAAACGTAATAACTCAATTATAAATGTAATGATCCATTACAACCAAACATAGGAAGGTAACGAAATATTAAATTAAATGATTCATTATGTCCAATTAAAAATACTTGTGCTCTCTATTTTTGTTGTTTATGAAGTAATTCAAAAGTAAATGAGCAGGCAAGAAGCATTAAAAATATAGAGAAATGCCAAGTCATTGTTCTTTGGCTTCCTCGAGTTGTTTAGCTTCCTCTTGTGGCATGGACCTGAAACAGAACCCAATCATTAAAAGTTAAGGCCAATATCAATCACAACAGATTGGGTAGAGAAAGAGCTGGACAAGATTAGTTATAATATGATTAAGAAATTCCAATCCACAAATAGGTTAATATGTTTGTTATTTTTGGAACTTCAACTTTCTTAACAACATCATTTTACTAGCAGGATCAATGAGCAAATAGTGAATCATCATTCCAATAAATACAAATTTACTTGAGGTTCTTACTTTTTCCAACATATTTATGGATAAAAATTTTTTTTCTCAGTCATATCAAATCAATTCTCCTTTTTTTTAGCCAAGTGAGTACCGGTTTCTTAACTATGAAATACAGAGATGTCCTCATTAATTGCCTTTATAAAACTGCCTTTAATTTGTTGAAGTGTAAGTTAATGATTATGTCAAGAACTAATTATGAATAAACCAAACCTAAAAACACAGGATAATTGTTGCCTACCGATGAGCCTTTATCCAACGTGAGAGCTGATAAAGCTGCAGTGTCTCATTTGTGATATGACATGCAAGAAGGTGCAAGTTGCGTGGTTGTACCATCCATGAAAACCTCATAAACATTGCTGAATAAACACACATAGCTACACCAACAATCACAAATTCCATCTATATATAAGCTTAAGCTTAATTGCTATAAATAAATGTTATAGGCAAACACGTAAAAAGAGCTAATTCTTGTAGTATTTATTTCAAACATGTAAAAAAAAAAAACCTGTAACCATGTTGCCTGATATCAATTCTGGGGGTTTCTTTGTATCTACAAACGCCTGTCAAAACTGAACTAGTCAGATCGGAAATCATTGTATATATACATATTAGTAGTAAAAAAGCTTAATGAGCACAAACGAAAACAAAGAGATAGTATGAGTATTTTTTACTATATATTTTTTTGCTTTAGAAACATCCAAATCCATAAATGGAGTGTTAGTCCAATCAAATGTGGGTCTGACATCCTACCATATCTAACATACTTGGGTTCAACCATGAACCGAGCTTAAGTTATTATGGGTAGCAAGACACTAAACCCATTTCCTTTAAGTTTGACCACACAACAGACCTAGTTGGACTTAGAGATCCATATTAGGACCATAGAGTTTTGTCTTCAGGTTATTTACATGAACTATTCATGTCAAATGTAATCATGTCTCTATATCTATAGATGTATAAAAGGTCTCTTAAGCGACTTATCATATTTTTCATCTCATTAATGATGTGTAAGATATTTGTCCCTCATTAATACATCGATATGTAAGGAATATTTATTTTTCATTGATGTCATCAAAAGAAAAGGACTTTCCAGTTTTTTCTTTTCCTAAAGATGACAAGATTCAGAGGTGATAAGTACCCCCCGAACCACCCAGATAAAGGTTCACCTTTTCTATTCTAAAAGCTTATATATTTCAGAGCATTAATCATAAAATACCAAAAACAAATATCATTGTTCTTGGAATCAAAAGCTCTTTCTTTCATTTATTTTCATATCCATTTAAAGACTTTATCATTGAAGGGTCTTTAAGCCCCCTAACAAGGATTGTTTTTGTAGATATCAGCACTAGTATCATCAATTTTTGCACTTCCTGGGCTAAGGAGAAGGAAATAAGTACATGAACATTTGATTAACCACTATCCAAACAATAAAGAACATATTGGATTTTTGAGACATCATCATTGACATCGTCTATGAGAATCTTTCAAAAAACCATTAATTACTCTAAAAGTTTATTAAAATCCTTACTCATCATCATAATAGTAAATAATCAAGACACTTCGGGGATAAAACATGTAACTGATCTCCTTGCCACGTTAGATACTCCTACACAACTAACCATTCAACAACCTATTGATCAAGTGTAACTCCTCACCCAAGTAGTGTTGGTAAATCAACAAGCACAAGAAAATACACCATAACATGTTTCGATGCCACCTCAACAAGATGTTATATCCTCCCTACCACTTTCATAACAACACGCAACACCTAGTGTCTGTAGATGGTTACATTACCCAAAGGAATGTGGGCAGAATGAGTCTATGAGAGGTTTTCAACCTTAAAGATCATCCAACCATTCTAAAGAACATGCACGCCCTCACGACACTTGAACACATAGCAAATACTAAAGTCATCCATCTGACCATCATGGAAATGAGGCAACCTTTAAATCTTGTCATTCCACAATAGAAACCTCGAGTTCCCTAAAACCCTATAGGTGTAGAAGTGAAAAATAGCCCAAATAGGAATACATACAAGAGGATTCCTTCACCCCTCATCAGATTCGGGATTATCCTCTATCTAGATAAATGTTATATACTTGTATACCTAAGAACTATATTTCTACTAAAATGACTTTAGACAACTATGATGGTCATGTAAGCCTAAGAAAGCATGTTCAAAATGTGAGGAGCAACCTTGAAATGGTCATCTATGATGATTATGCCATGTGCAAGATTCTTCTAACAACCTTTAATGAATAAGTGTGTACAAGGTAAAATAACTTGAAGTCAGGTTCCATTACAAGCTTCAATTACCTTTATACCAAGTTGGTGGTATGATTCAACACAAGTATCTTGCCAAGAAAGAGTTTCACAAAACTCTTTGGGATCAATCGGGTAGATGATGAGTCCATACGAGCATACCTAAAAATGTTTAATAAGAAAATGCTCAAGGTTAAGGAATTGATTAAGCTTATGGCTTTTGAAGCCTTAATGGGTGGAGTAAAGGGGAGAGCTTTGTGGAAGGAATTGTATGCTTTACTGAACATGAGCTTTTTGAAAGTAAAGCAATCCATGATGAACCACATTCGGGTAGAGAAGGCAAGTATGCTGTGTCATGGTCCTCCCTATTTCTCTAAGAAAAGCTACTAAAAAGTCTTATAAATAAGATCGTTCTTCTAGAAAAGATAATAACCCTAGAAAGAGTCTGAAGAGGCCAATTAGAAAACACTTGGGCTACCTTAAAATGCATATCACTCTATTGAACACTACCCTTATAGAGGTCCTCATTGTCATCTAGGGTAAGGAGTTTGTTCGCTACCTTTCACCCATAAAATCTCTACCTAATACTTATACATCTAAGAAATATTGTTTGTTTCAAAAGGATAAGGGACATGACACAGATAATTGTTATATTTTAAAGAAGAAAGTAGAAAGGTTGATAGCTAAAGACTATTTTTGCCAATTTTTTAAGAAGGACTCTCATCTTGAGTAAATAAAGGAAGAAATCCATCATCTTAGGTAGCACCTCTACAAGAGGTGATTCCAACACAGGGAAAAGAAAGTATGGAAAACAGGTCTTTACAGCTGCTCATCTCAAGAACTAATGTCTCAAGCCTATTTTCTTTACCCTAAAATATGGAAAAGGAATAACTTTCCCACATGAAGATGCCCTGGTCATCTTTATAAGCCTTTCCAATCATCGAGTACACCGAGTGTTGGTAGATGATGGAAGTGCAGTTAACATCCTCTCATAAAAAGTAATGGAATAGGTGAGAATTTCCCCCTCAAAACTAATCCTAGTGAAAACTTCCTTTATTGGGATAGAAGGCTCAGATGTACCAATAAAAGGCGTCTTGGAGATATTAGTCACCATTAGCACTTCCTTTAAGTGTGTCTTCCTCCATTAAACTTTCATGGTTATTGACATGTCTTTGGTTTACAACACCATTTTAGGTAGGCTTTTCATGTATCAGATTAATGTAATTATTAGCACCGGGTACTTGACACTAGAATTCCTAACTAAAAAAGAAGTGGCCATGGTGCGAAGGAATCAAGTAACCTTGAGGCAATGCATCTTTACATGTCTAAAGGAAAAAAAAAAAAGCCCTAGTATTGGACCAACAAAGGTCATTGAAAGAAAGAGTGGAGGTTAGAACTAAGGTTGCTGAAGAATCAAAGTATGTCCTTTTAAGAGAAAATGAGTAGCCACCATAAAAATGGATTCCACCCTAACACCAACACAATATCAGTCACTAATAGAGCTCTTTCATATCCAAAGGTCTAATTTTGCAATAGGTACTTCTAACATGCCAAGAATCAATCCTGAAATTATAACTTATCAATTGAAAATAGACCCAACTATCCATCTAGTCTGTCTAAAGAAGAAGAATTTTAGGGGTGAAAGATAGAAAACAATAAAATATGAAAGGTGGATAAACTCTTGGCTATTTTTTTTTTAATTAGGGAAGTGATGTACCCTGTTTGGTTAGTGAATATTGTGATGGTTAGGAATAGCAATGGTAAGTAACGAATGTGTGTGGACTTCACATATTTAAACAAAACTTGTCCAAAAGATAGTTATTATCTATCTAAGTTTGATCGTTTGGTTGACTCCATCATAGGTTTTGAGTACTTGAGCTTTTTGAATGTCAATTATAGATATCATCAGATCCTCATGCACCTAGATGACGATGATGAAAAATAGCTTTCATAATTAATGAGGGAATATTTTATTATAGAGTCATGCCTTTTGGGTTTAAGAATGATAGAGCTACTTACTAATAATTGGTGAATAAAATATTCAAGAATTAGCCTGAGAGGATTATGGAGGAATATGTTAACAACATGCTAGTAAAGAGCATGACCTTTGAGCAACACCTCTTGGACCTATAAAAAATCTTTTATGTGTTGAACCACCACTAGATGAAAACTCAACGCTTCTAAGTGTGTCTTTATCATAAAAAAGAAGAAGAAGAAGGTAAGTTTATGGGTTTCCTAGTAAGCAATAAGAGAATTGAGCGTAACCTAGAAAAGGTTCAAGTTATATTAAGCATTACTCATTTTCAGTTAGTGAAGGAAGTTCAGTGTCTTATAGAGATATTGATTGCTCTCAATTGGTTCATAGCTCGTTGGGAGAAGCACACCCTACCATTTTTCAAGGCCTTGAAAAACATAACCAACTTTGAGTGGACTTTAGATTGCCAAAAGGCTTTTAAGGAGCTAAAAATTCATATTTCATCTCTTAAGATCTTGTCTTAATCAAAAGAGAATGAAAACCTTTTTCTTTATCTAGGGGTGGTAGATTCAGCTGTAAACTCTATTATGGTAAAAGAGGATGGAGGAATACAATGTCCATTTTATTACTTTAGCCGCACTCTTCATGATGTTGAAACAATATATCTGGAAAGTGGATAAAGTAGCCCTTGCTTTGGTAAACGCCTCTAGAAAGTTGAAACCATACTTCTAAACTCATTAAGTCATTTCTTTAACATATCAACCTTTGCAACATATCCTCTATAAGCCAGAGATGTCTGAGCATCTAGTTAAATAAGCTATTAAATTAGGAGTTTGACCTTCAATACATACCCCGACCAACTATAAATGGTCAGGCCTTGAAAAACTTTATTGTTGAATATTATTTTAAAGGTCCCATATAGATATTTGAATCTCCACCTTTAACCACAACTTCTTTTGTTGAACTAGAGGCCCCGGTAGAATAACATCTAATGATACCTACTTGGAAAATATATGCTAATGGCTTTTCCAATATCAATAAGAGTGAAGTTGGAATAGTGTTTATCAGTCCTAAAGAATAAGTAATTGAATATAGAGTTTGTTTTGAGTTCCTAGTTATGAATAATATATCATAGTATGAAGTTTTTCTAGCAAAATCATGCCCTGCAGAAGCCTTGAATGCATTCATACTTTGAGTTCACGATGACTCATAATTGGCGGTTGGTCAATGCCAAGAGATGTATGATGCTAGATAGCCAACCATGTAATAATATCTTAAGAATGGTCAACCCTATATGAAAGTTGGAGATAAAAGTAAGTCAATCAACTGTATTCCAAGGGAAGACAATTATCAGGTAGACCTCATATCTAAGTTAGCAAGTTCAAAACCTGTTGACTTCCCTACAAATGTCTGGGTTGAAGTTCTAGAGAAACCAAATGTGGGTGAAGAAGAGTTAGTGGCTTTTCCCATTAACATTAAGAAAGATTACAGGACCCCAATTATGCATTATTTTCTTATTGATGAGTTACCCTCAAACAAAAACAAAGTCATGCATCTGACTAAGCGAGGAGTGAGGTATTGCATAATTGACAACATCTTGTACCAAAGATATGTCTCAACTCCACTCCTAAAATGTTTATCCCCGTAATAAAAAGCACGTATGTTTTGAAAAAGATACATGATGGTATATGAGGTCTACACATAGGCTCTAGAGACCTTACTGCTTAAGTCACACGAGCAGGTTTTTATTGGCTAACTATACTCCACAATACCATAGATTTAGTGAATTATTGTTAAAGGTTTGCCTCAGTCTCCTGTCAACTATTTACAAAAATGACCATCATAACCTCCACCTCCCCATGGCCTTTTGTATAATGGGGGAAGGAAGGCCACAAAAAAAAATATTTTGTCCTAGTAGTTATTGATTATTTTATTAAATGAGTTGAATTAAAAGCCTTAGTATAGATAACCACCAACAAAGTACTTTCATTCTTATCATATGCTGATTTGGGCTCCCTAAAATCTTGATTACAAATAATGAAACACGATTTGAAAACCACAAAATGAGAAATCATTATCAAATACTTCATATTGATCTTTGTTTCTTCTTTATATCATATCCTTATATCAATGGTTAAGCTGAATTAACTAATAAAATCTTGCTTAATGGACTCAAGAAAAAAGATAAAAGAAGCTGAATTAGAATAGGTAGAGCTTATGAATAAAATCTTATAGGCTACAGAATAACTCAGAAGATGTCCACTAATGATACTCTTTTTGTCCTCACATATAGGACTGAAGTCATGATCCCCACTGAGATTGGATGTCCAAGCGATCGGGTGGCTCACTATACCTTAAAAGGCAATGAACAAGGTTTTAGGACCAATCTTAACTTCTTAGAATAATATCGCATGATTGTTGCAGTTAGAAATAAAGCTTACAATCTCAACACTACCTGGTATCACAATGCTAAAATCAAGAATAGAAGATTCAAGTATATAAGAAATAGAGAAAGTAGAGGCAAGTTAGCCCCAAAATAGGAAGGTCCTTTCAGAGTCATAAGAATAATTAAGGTGAATACTTATCATTTACAAGATATGAAAGAAAAGAATCTCCCTTACGCCCGACATTCAGGCCACTTAAAATTGTATCATTGTGAATAAAAATATAGATTTTCATCCATGAATGTCTCATCTTTTTTTCCTATATTTCTCAAAAGGGATTGGTATGTGGTCTCTCTAATGGCAGTAATCCCTATAACCTCCAGTGTTGTCCCCACCTAAAGATATAAGTCCACATCATGGCTAGTCAGACTAGAAGACTCATGAGTGTACCTACCACTAAGAATTCCTCTCTATCCTAGGCAGTGACAACATTACATAACCAAAGCCAGACAACTTTATCACCAACCTCACCGATATAATATGGTTGTTGAACCCAAAAAGTTTGTAATTGGAAATATCTCATGAGCATGGACACTGGATATGTTTCAAGTATGGGTATATGACCCTTACAAAACTAAAACTCATTTGTAATTTCCTTTCAAAAATATTTTCTAACTATAGGTATTAGGCTTATACAACTTATTTTCTAAGTCTAAGCGTTTGATTTATACAAAATATTTTCTAAGAATAGGTGTTGGACTCATACAAAAAATTTTCTAAGTATGGACATTGGATCCATACATAATATTTTCTAAGTATGGGTATTGGACCCATGCTAGTTACTTAAAAAGGCATACCAAAAGACTTAGAAAATATAATAATTTAAAAGACTTGAAAAATATAGTAATTCAAAACAAATAACAAATATCTAAAGGCCTCATGGCCAAATTCAAGGTTTGAGAACCAAGATATTTTTTACAAATTAAACAAACAAAGGAAAATTACATATCCATCCCAGACTACACCTTTTCTTTTGTTGAGGGGGCCCTGGTAGGGAAGACGTCCTTTAAGTTAGGAGCATGACCATTAAGGAAGGACTCACTGAAGTCCACTTGTATTTCTTTTATAAGGTTAAAGAAATACAAGTTAGATGTGAGTAATAATAGTTTATCTCATATTACCTCTGTTAGATAGACAGACTCTCCAAACTCAGTATAGAACTTCTCATAAGAGTCTAGCTTTCTCCTTAGCCATTGTTAACTCCCTTTCAAAGCCTTCTTAGACTCTTTGAGCTCCCTTTCAAGGCCTTCTTAGACTCTTTGAGCTCAACCACCTCCTTCTTCAAAGAATTTATTCGGTTATACACCTCTCTAAGTTCCTCCTAAGTGAACTCTAGAATGAAGGTTTGTGCTTTGAGCTCCCTTTGCAGTTGAGCATAAATAGGCTTCAGGGCTTTCATCTTAGCATCTTGGGTGACTTTCTCATCCGTCAGCCTTTGCACCCTTGTCTTGTTGGTATGATATTATTCTATTGTTTTTTTCATTTTCCTCATTTCCTTAGCCTATTAAATTTTCAAGTAGACACACATCATGAAGGTTTAAACAATAAAAAAAAGATTAAATAAGTTCACATCTTTAAAACTACTTAATGCATTAAAATAATGAAAAAACTTAAGGATTTCTTATACTTGGAAATTCATGTGCCGAGTGATGGCTAGATGGCACTGGTAGCTGGAGTCAATCAATGTGCCCATTTTAAAAGGAAATGTGAAGAGATTGTCTAAGGTGTCCATCACTTTCAATCCTCTAGGCCTAAAAGTGGACCTTCCCTATAGAATGGTCTCTATTATTCCCATCTTTTCCTCACTTGGTATGGGGAAGCAAATAGGGGTACGACCTAAGTTGAGCCTGGAAAAGAAATCCCCAACCACAGTGGATTGAGGTGCCTAGCTGGAGGACCTAGAAAGCATGCTGATAGAGCTCGTTGGAGCATGAGCACTGGCTGGTGGAGGGATCACCTCTACGTTAGAATATGAGTTAACCGTGACCTTTATTCTTTTCCATTATGAAGTAGCCTCCAGGATAACTAAAGTTGGGGTTGGCATCCTAGGACCCCCCTCCCGATATGGGAGAACGACTTCCCGCTGCCATTTTTTGATGCACCTCCTTAGAGAAGGGATAATTGTTAGGATCTCTTCAATATGGACAACTAATGAGGTCTCCTTAAAGTCCATGAGAACTGCTTCTTTAAACCTTTTCCATGTATCAAAAGCAAGTTGTCTTGAGAGGAGAAAGCACGACTGAGTAAAGGTATGGTCATTTTATAGAGCATGGACAACGTGGACTCGCTGGCTTCAAATCGAGTTTCCCTTGGCAAGGATCTTGCATAAGGAAAAATTCAGAAGATGAATAACACAAGAAAAAAAATAACACATGATATTAAAATTACTAGAAGCGCCATAAAACCTTTATGCCATGCAAATAACCTTGTACTCAGTGTGGAGATCACATAATATATTTCATATCCTTTTTTCCTCCTCATAGAGAAAGGTTTATCATTGACCCTAGTAAAGGATGCTCTCTAGAAATAGGTATAATTCTATATGGCATTGTACCCATCCTGAGGTCTAGTTGTGCCTTTGTGCTTCACTATCACTCATCTTTCTCTCCATTTCTTTGACCGAGAGGGCTTCCCATTGAAAGTGTTTTTCATAGGCCCTCTTAGCCTATAAAGAAATTAGAGAACTAAAAGATAGAAGATCCTCATTCATCACCACTGATCAAGGTGTAACAATACCTAGACACCTCGATCATAGGTTCCTCCCCTAAGCCCTTATCAACTTGTCAAAAGCAGACAAGTTAGTCCACCCATTGGGATAGAGCTAAGCAAGGCTTATGTTGTAGTAACAGAGAATATCCTTTACAAATAGGCTTACTGGTGACCTAGATAACATGGTCACTAGCTTTCGATATCAAAACCATGTAACTCCCTGGCTATTTAGAATTGGCCAAAGACACTTGGTCAAAAGACACAATGTTTTTAGCCTTATATGGAGGTGTCCTTGACAACCTTTCTTGTCCACTAAGGTTTGAAACCTCTTGAAGACTTTTATTTCTCCCCCTTCTAGTCGAAAAAGGTTTAGCAACGTTGATTTTAGATCTTGGGCCAATTCTAATGGTCGTAGATCCTTGGTGAACACCATTAATTTCAGGTCTAAAACTAAAATCTCCTTTAAGAGACATGATTTTTTTGCCTTTTTTAGACACCACTCTTAAAAAAAATTGAAAAAGCAAGAAAGAAAGAGAAGATGAGTTATTATTTTCAACTCAATATTCTTGTGCTTTGTAAAAGTCCAAATCTATAAATAAGATGTTAGCGCAATCGAATATGGGTCTGACATCCTGTCACACCCAATATACTTGGGTTCACCCATAAACTGGGCCCAAGTCATCGTGGGTCTAGTAAGATGTCAAACGTAATATACTCGGGTTCGACTAGAAGCTAAGCCCAATGTACTCGAGTTCAACCATAAGCTGAGCCCAAGTCACCGTGGGTCTGACAGGACGCCGGATCCATTTCCTTTAGGTTTGGCTACACTCTAGACCTAGTTGGACTTAGAGATCTATGTTAGGACCATATGGTTTTATCTTCAGGTTATATGTATGAACTATTTATATCAAAGGTAATAATGTCCTTACATTTATAG
>Ga0325405_1005208_pt1 | contig 13203 bp, 8 predicted proteins | sample PopdelMetagenome_21_FD_205663 | JGI IMG/M metagenome (GOLD analysis project Ga0325405, IMG submission 205663) | Populus deltoides microbial communities from Bellville, Georgia, United States - Xylem-Control-R2 | ecosystem: Host-associated > Plants > Phyllosphere > Stem > Wood/Secondary xylem... | reverse complement strand
GTTGTGGAAGTGTCTTTAAAATATCTAGAAAAAGAACATAGTTTTGATTAACATGTAAATTGGTCTAAGTCTACATTTAACTCCATAGGATTGGCTTGGTGGTCAACGAGGTATACTCAAATTTCTTGAGTTCAAAACACCCATGGAGTTTTATTAAAATTCTTTTGAAAGCACCTAGCTGATATGAGGTGTGCACTCTTAATATCCTTTCAAAGAAGAATTTAGTCTCCGTTAATTCGAAAATATTTTTATCATTAAAAAAAAAAAAAAGCTAAGTCAAGTTCACCTTTATTTTATTTTATTTTTGGTAATCTATTGCATTATTTTGATCCTCATTAATATATTCTGGAAAGCCTTGGCATTTCATATATCAATAAATACTGAAATGTTTTTTTTTTCATTTTAATCCTCAAATTTTAAAATATTTTGAGATTTTTTATTTTTTATTTATTTTTAAATTTCATCCTCCAACTAGGTATTGTACTTCATAATTTGTATTGCTATAGTGAAATACCAATGTCATTTCACTTTGGTTCTTCAAAGTTTTGAGGATTTTTTATTTTTTTTTTAATTTTATCCTCTAATATTGAGTTTATTGGATATTGAGCTTGATAATTTATCTTGATTTGTTTTATATAGTGTTATCTCAATCTCATGACCTGAATCATGAGTTTTGCGGGTTAACTATATTGAATCGAATCATTATTTTTGTTCTTTCTTAATTAATTTCTTTTCTCAGCTCCTTCCTTCAATTAATCCCAAATTTTCTTTTCTATTCTTCTCTCTTCTCAGTTATTAACTGGATGTTTTTATGAGAAGAAATAAAATTTTGGTTTTCCCCCTTATTTATTTACAATTAATTAGCCTACCATTTTGGGTTTTAAAATGAACTATTTTAGCCATGTTGCACATGTATGGTATTGCGGCGATTATCTTCCCAGGTCAAGATCTCTTTAGCGATGGGGGGAAGAATAAGAAATTTTTGTTTCTTATCAATAAAAAAGGGATGGAGTTGACACATATTATTTTGATCACTATGAACTCTAACAAGTCTTAGAGTCTTAACAAGAGGATTGCTTGTGTATAAGAAGGATGTATCACTCTCAGTACACTTTACCTAAAATAAATTGCATTGTGTATTTGTCTCATATAAATTGAGATATTGTTGTGTTTTCTAACTTTTGATCTGTCTAAAATTTAAAAAAAGTTTTTCTCGATAAGGAAGTCCTTATCTTATAAGGTTAAAGCTTAACCATTTTAGAGTTAAAATGTATTTTTTTCTTTTTTAATATTGGGAATACATCTTACATATAAGTTTATAATCCTTTATATTGGGATAAAAAATAATTTTTTTGGTATTTCTTTTAAACATAGATTAAATTCTCATTACTTTAATAAACTGGTTACTAAATCTAAAAATTCATGAAAAAATGAAGACTATTTTTGTGATTTTTTTAATATGCTAAAATATGTAAATATACTTTATTTTTGAGAGACTTGTCCATATGTAATAAAAATATTTAAATGCATTTTTTTTAAAAGAAAATTTTTATTGTTTTTGCAAAAAAAAAACTTATTTATTTAATACTGATTGTGTGGAGGTCGCCATTCTAAATATCAAATATGAGAGAGTAAAAAAAAACAAGAAACTCAAAATTAATTACAAAATGATCTTTCAAAACTTTAAAAATATATTAAAATTAGACTAAGACTATGTTTGGAAAAACACTACAAAAAATAGAAATGCAAAGTTTGAAATTTTTCTTAGGGCATATTTGCAAAACAAGCCTCATGAATCCAAAAATTGCATTTTGCTTTGATAAAATTTTTGTCAAGCTAAACATGGCCTTAACGCCTTTCATAGGCTTAGCCCAGCCCGCGTGGCTGGGCTCTCTAGCTGAAACTAAAACCAACACATCTAATCCAGCTTGTGCTAGGATTCAAGTACAAACAAAGCATTCATTAGCCCATATCACACATATAAAACCCAAATAAAATTTAGAGACTCTAAATTAAATGCCAGCCCAATTATTCAAGTCTATCCATAGGAAAAAAAAACGAAATGGGCTCAGTGAATGACTTTGCCCAAAACAAAAATAATTCAAAGAAGAAGGGCCCATGGTGTTGCCCGAGAAAAACGTTATAACCCAAGTGAGATTTAAGGCCTGATGAAAAACAAAAGCTAACATGAAATTTTGTTCTTGAAAATTTAAAGTAATTAAAAAATAAGAGCCCAGCCCAGAACTCACTATAAGACTTCAAAACACCAATCATATGCATAGCTAGCGAACGTTGTACCTTCCATGAAGATCGAAGGAAAGCTAAGACTGCTGAAGGAATAATGTGCTACTGTGGTTCACGATCTTGCTGGTCTGAGACGAGTAACCTCTGCTGCTGCTGCTCAAATGAAGCTGATGGCGTGAATGAGGAGAACAAACCTCTGCTGACGGTGGAGTTGCTGAGAGAGATATGACGTCCGGTCACAGCATGAGGAGCACAACCTCTGCTAGCGAGACTGACGAGAGGTAGCTGGTCTTGGAATTTCTGCTACTCATGGTGAAGGATTTCGTTGCTGCTCAGGAGGAGACTTCGCTGGTATTGGACTGCTTGGGTTAGGGTTTTGTGAGATTTTAATGGGAGAGATCGATGAGGAGGTTCTTGGGCTCTTGGGTTGACGAGAACTCGACCCTTGATATTAAAAAATAGATCCCAGCCATTTATTAAAGTTTAAGACAAAAGCTTGTCCTAAAACTGACAAGGGAGGACACAAGATTAATATTTTTGTAAAAAAAACAGTTCTGCTTAGTGTTTTTAGAAGAGAATTTGTAGTTGTTTTTAATGCAATAAAAACTGGAACTTTGGTTTAGAGTGAAGTAAAAATATCATGGTATAAGTTGATATAAGATTTGTATGGTATGGTAAAGAGGTGAGGGAACAATTAGGACTAAAAGGTGAGCACTTAAGCATTTTTGTTTTGTTTTTTTTTTTTGTTTTAGGAGAAGAAAACAATAAATAATGAAATTATGGTTTTTTTCAATTTAGTCTTTGAATCCTTGACACTTTGCAATGGAGTGCCCAATCAGCCATAATCTTTTATATTCCTTGCAATTTCATCCTTATCTTTCTTCAACTCGACCCTTAAATGTTAGTGTATTTTACAAAATAGTCATTGGTTTTAGATTTCTTCAATGTGGTTCTCAATTGAACTTCATACATCAAATTTATTTCAATTTAGTCCCATGATTACACCAATTTAGCATTTCAAAGTTTTAATTGTGTCCCTAATATTTCAATCTTTGCGAATTGATCTGAATTAGGCCTCTAAACTTTATTTTTTAATTGAGTCCTTGATTGAATCCACAAAACCCATTAGAAGTTTAATTAAGTCATTGAACTTAATTAACTTTTACAATTTTTGTCCAATTAACTTTCAAACTTAATTTTTTTTCAATTAAGTCCTTAAATAAGTTAATTAAACTTGTTAGAAGTTTACTTAATTCCTTAGACTTAATTAATTCTTTTAATTTTGATCAAGTTTGGATTTCAACCTCAATTTTCTTCTTTCTTCATCTTATCTTGTCAAAACATCTCAATCTAACTATTCTTATAGTATTTTGATCTTTTGTTGTTTGAAAGCTCATCTCCTTGTGTCTTAAAAATAATTTTAAATTTTATATCTTTTATTTTTTTTGGATTTTTAATAAAAAAATATACACTTTTTATAAAACAAATTTAGAGGTCCAAAATTGAGTTATATAGGCAGTGAGAAAAAGAAAGTCGTTGATGTGGAGAGAGACAGAAATGGACGTTGATCTAGGGCTAGAGAAAGATGGGTGATGTATTGCTGATATGGGTGTTTTTTTTTTTTGCTGCGAGGAGAGAGAGGAAGGTTGTAGAAGGTGGTGAGAGCGAAGGTAAAGGTGATTGAGGAGGAAAAAAAAAAGGGAGAGGAAAATGATTTTTAGGTTTAAATTTCTAATGAAATCACAAATAACATCAGCTAAATAAGAGTTATAAATGCTATTTACAATATGTTGCAAATAATATATGCTATTTATGAAACTATACTAGATCCCAAATTAAAATCTAGACATGAAGAGATGGAAATAAGAGGCAAAAAGTTGCATGATTTCGACGTTACCTTTTTTGATCAACAACCTGATTAAATTCAAAGGCAGATGTGATCTGTAAGCTCACCACGTCGATTTTTGTAATCTAAGCTCCTTTAGACTTTCCCGGTTATCTTTTTAGCTCAAGCCCTCTTGTGCTCAGGTTGTGTTGTCAAATTCTACACCGAAACAATTTCATGCAAGACTTTTAATTAGCCATGCCTTCATAATTTGGGGAAAGAAAAGCTTCCGTCTTCCGTTTTCTTCACCTGCCTGATAGAAAACAAGAAAGGTACTGAAAACAGGAAAAAAATGACTTCGTGTTTAACACAGCTGAAATATGCAAAGCATTTTGATGTGACTGGAAAAAAAATAATCAAGAGAAAGATAGGGGACGCTTTGTATGGATGGATAAAACTAAATGTTTAAGAAGGGTAAAATAATAAAACCTAATAATTATTATTTTTTTATAAAAAAAACTAATGTTGAATTATGAGATTGAAATAATTAAAAAAATAGCAATTATATGGCAAAAAAAAGCTTGAGCTCATCCATGTAAACTTGTTAACCTCACAGGTTAGATCATGAGATCAAGACAATTTTATAACAATAAAAAAATAAAAAAAAAGCACGAAGTCAAATTTTTAAAAGAACCAATGTCAATTATGAAATGAGACAAAAATAAGAAAAAAAAAACATTGCTAGCCCTTATTAGCTTATAAAACCGGTGCCCCAGATCATTTGATCAAGCACCAAATATAAAAAAGCCATGAAGATCCATTCTAAACAAACTTAATATTGGAATCTAAAATATAAAAAAAATCAATAACATAAAAGGATAAAAGAAATAGTTATTAAAAAGCAAAAAATAAAGGTGTGAACCACATAGATTAACTCGTCAAATCTATTGGTTAGGTCATGAGATCAGTATAACTCTATAAAAATAAAAATAAAAAAAACCGCGAAGCTTATTTTTTTTAAAACCAACTGGGAGTAATAGATTGAAAAAGAAAAAAAAAGTCTAAAAAAAGATATGAACCCATGCCAACTTATAATACCCGTGACTCAGATCATTTGATTCGAGACACGAAATCTAGATAAACCACAATTTTCAAAATTAAGAAAAGAATTTAATTGTCAAATGATGAAATTAAAAAAAAAATCATAAAAAAATTCAAAAGAAAAAATAGAAATTAAGAGAATGAGGATAAAATTTGAAAGAAAAAAAAAACAAGAGGGTTGATTATTTTGGATTAAGGGCTAAATTAAAAAAAATTAATTCCATAAAAACATTAAAAGGAAAAACCAACAAAAGAATGAGGAAACAAACTAGAAAAAAAAAATACACTCAATCTAAAAAAGAGGGAAAAAAAATTCTGGTTAATTGGGGTTAACTAGCCAAACTGAGTAAAGAAATTTAATTAAAAAAATGGTGGAAAAGAAAGAAAAAACAATTAAAAAGAATAAGAACAACAAAAAATAGATAAAATGATGACTAAATGAAAGTCAATTAGAAAAATTATATAAAACAAATAGCAATTAAGAGAATGAGAACCAAATCTGATATAAAAATCTAATTAAATAAAATCTTAGAGGATGAAATTAAAAAAAAAAATAATTAAAAGAATGAGGACCACAACTACTATAAAAAATTAAATGAAATGAAATTTCAAGAAGTGAAATTGAAAAGAAATAAAGGCCAAATCTAATATAAAAATCAAAGAAAACTTAATTTATAGGGATGAAATTAAAAAGAAAAATTAATAAAAAAATAAAACAAATCAAAGAATAAAAACTACAACTGAAATAAAAATAAAATAAAAGGATATTTTTTTTTCTTGGCCAGTACGCATCCCAATGGCATGAGAGATAAAATAAAAAGAAGAAAGAACTTGACTGCTACTACCAAATTGTCAAGAACCATCACACACACCAGCCTAAAAAATCATGTTCTACACACAAACTTTGATAATTTTTTAGGTTTTCTTCATGTTCTACATGTTGCTTGATGCAACAGCCCCTCCCCACTCCGTAACCAAATACAAAATAACCAAATAACTCTTAAATGTAAGTTATTTTTTACCTTTTTTTTAATAGTATTATTGTATTTGCATTGTTTATTTTTTGTTTGAAAAGCCTAATTTGATAAAAATAAAAAAAAACAACAATAATCACTAAATCCTTATGAAAAGATGATCCAGCCCCTCGAATCAAGCTCAATTTTTGATGAGGGGGTAAAATAATTATTTTATTGTAATAATCCACAATAATTTGTGTTTATTGCTATAGTAAAATGAACACACCATTTAGTGTTTTTTTTTTTTAAAAAAAGTAAATATCATTTAAAATTTTAAATGAAAACTATGTACCATACTATTTAATTTTGTTTTCAAACTTTCACATGTACCAAACTCTGGACCACACTATTCAATTCTCTGTACCACACTATTTAATTTTGTTTTCGAACTTTCACATTAAGGGGCATTAGATTTTTTTTTTGCCTCCACATTTGCATCAACATGAAGCATTCTTGCTTGAATTCCAAGATGGCTTTGTTTTATCATTTCCATGGAATTCTCCTTTTATGCATGAGCTTCAGCTCGGAATCTGCTACAGCAGCTACTTTTTCAAATGTGTCCGATCGACTTGCTTTACTCGACTTCAGGAGACTGATAACTCAAGATCCACACAAAATCATGAGTTCAATGGAATGATTCAATCCATTTCTGCAATTGGGTTGGTGTTTCATGCAGTTCATCTAATGGAAGAGTTGTAACTTTGAACCTGGAGTCTCAGAGTTTGGTTGGCTCTATACCGCCTTCTGTAGGAAATCTTACATATCTGACAGGCATCAACCTGCGAAACAACAGCTTCCATGGTGAACTTCCTGAAGAGCTGGGTCGTCTATCGCGCTTGCAGCATATCAACGTCACCTTCAATTCCTTTGGTGGGAAGATTCCCGCTAATCTCACTTACTGCACAGAACTTACTGTATTTAGTGTTGCTGTCAACAAGTTTACTGGGGAGATTCCACACCAGCTTAGTTCATTGACAAAGTTGGTCTTCTTGCATTTTGGAGGTAATCACTTTACAGGAAGCATCCCATCTTGGATAGGGAACTTTTCTTCTCTCTCTTCTCTGTCACTTCCACTGAATAATCTACGAGGAAGCATACCAAATGAACTTGGCCAGCTAACTGGATTGGTTTATTTTCAAGTTTATGGCAATTATTTGTCTGGTACGATTCCAACTTCAATTTTTAATATTTCTTCTATATACTACTTCTCTGTTGCTCAAAACCAGCTGCACGGGCAGTTACCCCCCAATGTAGGTGTGACTCTTCCTGCCTTGGAAATATTTGCTGGGGGTGTTAACTATTTTACAGGACCCATACCTGTATCACTGTCAAATGCTTCTGGACTTCAGATTCTTGATTTTTCTATAAATGGTCTCACTGGAACTATTCCCAAAAATCTAGGAAGCTTGAAAAGTTTGGTTAGACTCAATTTTGGTCTTAACAACCTAGGAAACGGGGAAGTGGATGGTTTGAATTTTCTTAGTTCTTTGGCCAACTGCACCAGCCTAGAGGTGTTAGGTCTTTCAGAAAATAATTTCGGAGGAGAATTGCATAACTCCATGGGAAACCTTTCAACCCAGTTAAAAATTTTAACTTTAGGACAGAATCTGATCCATGGAAACATCCCTGCTGAGATTGAGAACCTAGTTAACTTGAACCTCCTGGGATTGGAAGGTAACTACCTGACTGGCAGTGTTCCTGATCTTATCGGGAAGCAGAAGAAATTAGAGGGTTTGCATTTGCATTTCAACAGATTCTCTGGATCAATCCCATCAGCCCTCGGTAACTTGACCAGATTGACTAGGCTTTTCTTGGAGGAAAACAGATTCGAAGGAAACATACCTTCAAGTCTTGGAAACTGCAGAAGTCTGCAAAATCTGAATCTTTCGAGCAACAATCTGAACGGAACCATACCCGAAGAGGTTCTTGGTCTTTCATCTCTCTCAATTTCTTTGGTTATGTCTAATAATTCCTTGACTGGTTCCCTATCATTAAAAGTAGGTAACCTACACAATCTCGAGGAGTTGGACATATCAGGAAACAAATTGTCAGGTACAATTCCTAGTACACTCGGCAGTTGTATCAGTTTAGAACGCCTTCATTTAGAGGGGAACAAGTTTGAAGGGCCGATTCCAGAATCTTTGGAAACTTTGAGAGGTTTGGAAGAACTAGATCTGTCAGAAAATAATTTAACTGGGAGGGTCCCTGAATTTCTTGGCCGATTTTCAGTTCTCAGGCATCTCAATCTTTCTCATAATAATTTAGAGGGGGAAGTGTCAAGAGATGGTATATTAGCAAATGCAACTGCCTTCTCAGTAGTTGGAAATGATAAGCTCTGTGGTGGTATCCCAGAATTGCATTTACCTCCATGCTCCAGGAAAAACCCCAGAGAACCTCTTTCCTTCAAGGTAGTAATACCAGCAACAATTGCAGCAGTATTCATTTCTGTTCTATTGTGCTCTCTGTCAATTTTTTGTATCAGAAGAAAGTTACCAAGGAATTCCAACACACCTACCCCTGAGGAGCAGCAAGTAGGTGTTTCATACTCGAAACTCATAAAATCAACCAATGGATTCGCTGCTGAAAACTTGATTGGTTCTGGAAGTTTTGGATCTGTATACAAAGGAATTCTTTCTGGTGAGGGAAGAATTGTTGCGATTAAGATTATGAACCTTCTTCAGAAAGGTGCTTCAAAAAGTTTCATTGATGAATGTAATGCTTTAAGAAGCATAAGGCATCGTAATCTCCTGAAGATCATCACTGTTTGCTCGACCGTTGATCATCAAGGTAATGATTTCAAAGGTCTTGTTTTTGAGTTCATGTCTAATGGCAATCTAGACCAGTGGCTACATCCAACAACTGAACAGCAATATCGAACTAAGAAATTGAGCTTTACTCAAAGACTGAATATTGCCATCGATGTTGCTTCTGCATTGGATTATCTCCATCACCATTGTGAAACCACAATCGTTCATTGTGATTTAAAGCCAAGCAACGTGCTCCTTGATGACGATAAGACAGCCCACGTTGGTGACTTTGGATTAGCTAAATTCCTTTCTGAAGCATCCAAGAATCCCTCTATAAATCAAACAATTTCTGCAGCTTTAAAGGGTTCCATTGGCTACATCCCTCCAGGTATGGGTCTTAACCTGACGAATCATCTTGAACTCATGATTGCTAATTTTATCTCTAAATCGCAACTACTTTTGCACAACTCTCTGCTGAAAAGTTTTGTATCCTTCAAAAAACTTGCTAAAATCCATGAAACATTCTTTTGTACATTACAGTTCATCTGCTGTGTTTATCTTAGTGTCTAAATTAGAATTGCATATGAATCTCTCAAAATTATAGTATACTGCCACTTGCAGAGTATGGGATGAGAGGCGAAGTTTCTGTACTTGGAGATATTTACAGCTATGGAATACTACTGCTAGAGATGTTCACAGGAAAAAGACCTACTGATGACATGTTCGAAGGTGATCTAAATATTCACAAGTTTGCTGATATGGCTTTCCCAGGCAATGTCATGGCTATCATTGACCCATCGATGCTAGCTGAAGAAGAGATTTATGATAATGAGATAAATGAACATGGCATAGAAGAAAGAGCAACAATCCACGATAATGATTTTCAAGTCAACAGGACAAGCAACATTGAGGAATGCCTGGTGTCTCTTATGGAAATCGGACTCTCATGCTCTAACAAATCACCTGGGAAACGGATGGCGATGAACATAGTTGTGAATAAATTGCAAGCAATCAGAGATTCATTCTTTAGATCTATTAACATGTTAGGTAAGAATGTTGCTGTATATTTTAAATGAACATAGTGTGAACTCGTAGCTTAGGCTGGACTGTCAGCTTAGTTATTACGAGGTAAAAACTCTCATGTTGTCAATATATTTCTACCACTATGTGATATTGCTACGTGCCTGACTATGATTGGCGCAATCTAAGGTTCATTCCACTTTAGATTTCCTCAATATGATAATAATGATCCATCTACTTGCTATTATTAAGGGTGTTGTTATTTATTTTTTATTATATAAAAAAATCAAGAAAAAAATAGAAAAAAAAATTCAAAATATAAAAGGATATATATGAAAAAAATTTAGAAGATTGTTCAAGTTGGTGGTGAAGAAACAAAATGACAAGTGAAAAAGTTAGAGAGTCATAATGTATAAGATTAACAAAATTGGCAACCCAATTCTAATTGATAAAGGGCCCTATTAGTGAAAATATTTTTATTTAGGGTAAAGAAATACAAATTCGAACAAGTTAGGATTTAATGAGAATTTTGGATGGCATAATTAATCTTATTGAGGACTTGATTGCAAGAAAAATTAATTTTTAGAGTAAATTTGGGTGTTAATTGAAATAAATTAAAGTCTGGAGACTTGATTGGTTTTTTTATAGGTTTAATTGGATGAATCAAGGGCTTAATTGTAATAATATTAAAGTTTGATGGGCAATTAGAGACTTGATTAAAGAAATCTAAAATCAAGGACTAAACTGAAAAAAACTTGAGATTGTATTGGCTAAAATTGACCAAAATACGAGCCAAATTGAATAAAATTGGAAGTTTGATAGTCAATCAAGGGTCCAATTGCACAAATCAAAAACCATTGACCAAAATAAAAATGACGATGAACTTTAGGGATGATGATTGAGTTTGATAGGGGTGAAATTACATGATATTTAAAGCTTGGAAGGCAATTACGAGCGCAATTAAAGGCAATTGGAAGAACAGAGACTAAAGTAAAAAAATTTCAAATCCCAAATTAAAAACCCTAATTTCTAGGGTTTAACCTAAATGACATATTGTTTGGCCACTGTTTAGCTTCTTCTTTGTCAGTTTTGGTTGATCAAGTGGACACCTTCAAACGAATGAATATGGCGTTTCTAACCATTTCTAGGGCTGTAATCACCACCATTCAATTGAGAAACACCCCATTTACAAAGATCAGTTACTCTCATCAAATGTTTGCATTCTATTTTCTTCAACGAACTCAACAATATCTTATCCCTGATCTATCACTGTATTTTCAAATTCTCGGCTAATCAAGTTGGAACCTTTAAATGAATAAATGTTAAACTATAGACCTTCAAATTGAGCAAAAGTGAATCCAATCGAAAGGTATGTTTCACTTCTACCAAGTTTAGGTGGTCTTTGATGACATTTACATCGAAGTTGCTCTAGTGAAGTCTTGAAATTGCTACAAACCTCCAAATTGAGATACTCATTTGTGCAAAACCACTCAATTTTTTCTTGTATTCACACTTAAAAATTCCCAGAGGGTTCTTATCAAGGGTCATAAATCTTTCATCCAAAATCAGAAGGTGAGGGATGCGTGCCTTTATCTCAAAGCAAAAGAAAACCATCTAGGCAAATTTGTTACAAAATCTCTATCCCAAAACAATTGAAGGACATAGGTTACAACTATTAACATTTGTCTAGAACTCTCTTATTTTGATCAAAGAGCTAAGTTTTGATCAATTTGTGTTTGAATCCATCAATAACCCTAGTGAAACCCTATAAATACCCCCTGGAAAATAAAGAAAAAGGAGAAAAAGGAAAAACATGGACAAACACATTGTGAAAATATTCTTGTGTAAAGGTTTAAAAGTTTAATATAGAAGGTCTACCAAGCTTTGGAAGGAAAAGATAGTAAGAGAGAAAGAAGGAAATAAAAGAGAAGGAAAATAATAATTCATAGCCAACAAGCTTAGAGAAGATATAACCATGTAAAAGTTCAAGGGTGGAGTTCATGTGACTTGCCTATTCATGCTTTCTTAATGTTTAAACCTCTTTTGATGTTGTTTGAGCTTATCTTGCATTTTTTGGCTTGATTTTGGTGCTGGAATAATCTGATGTTTTTCAGTAGAGTTTGTTTTATTTTTGTTATTGTTTTAAATATGTTTTAAATTGCTCAAGCTTTCGTTATGATAATTTTGTTTTTTATTTTTTTCTTGTTTTAGGCTTACACTAAATGCATGATTTTTGATTTTGATGTTTGTTTGATTCTGTATTTTTAACCCAATATCATGTTGATGATGTATTTGAGGTATTTTAATTGGTGTTTGAATATGTTTTGTAATAAAATAGTAAGTTGCTTTTGTTTGTGGGTTAAAGATTTTGGAAGCATTTTGATTAATTTGATGTATTTTAATGCAAGTCCATGTTTCATACAAATATGTTTTGGTATATAGATGTTAAAAATGTCAGGTTTTGAATCCAAATAGTATGAATATATTTGTTATTTAGCTTTGATAGTTTTGAACTTTAGAACTTCATGCATGTTATTGAAGTTTTGATGTTATTTAAAAAGTAGGGATTTTGCCTTGTCATAACCGAATTTTAGACCCCCCCTAAAATTTCTCATCTTCCTATAATAAATATTTGTCTTTCAAAAATTCAAAAAATTAAAAACATAAAAAATATTTTGGATCACAAATATACAAGCATTTAATCCATAACTAGTCTGAATATCATTAGGATTGAAAATTTGGAAGTGTTGCATAGGAAAAGGCTGAAAATGGACTAAATTCACTACCAGAAAATCGGAGAAAAGTAACAGAATTACCGACGGAAATATTCCATCGGTAATGTATACCGACGGAAATGATTCCGTCTCCATATCCGTCGGTATATACCGACGGAGTTATTCCGTCGGTATATACCGACAGAGTATACAGTTCGTCTGGAAATACGCAACGGCATGGTGACGTCAGGCGATTTTACCGACGGGCATTACCGAGGGATTCAAACTGAGATAGTCGTACAGTGACGTGACGCTTTCACCGACGGCATCACCGACGGACGTATTCCATTGGTGATTCCGTCGGAAAAAACCATTATATACCCCCATCTGCCGACACTCTCTTCCTCTATTTCTCCTTCTTCTTCTTTCTCATCCCACCTCTCCCCTCCCAAACTGCAGCCAAACACCCATCCCAAACTCTCCACTATTCTCAACACGAGCACTCAAGTTTCTTATATCTTGTACGTGGTCACAAT
>Ga0325405_1005207_pt1 | contig 13206 bp, 6 predicted proteins | sample PopdelMetagenome_21_FD_205663 | JGI IMG/M metagenome (GOLD analysis project Ga0325405, IMG submission 205663) | Populus deltoides microbial communities from Bellville, Georgia, United States - Xylem-Control-R2 | ecosystem: Host-associated > Plants > Phyllosphere > Stem > Wood/Secondary xylem... | reverse complement strand
TTCCACAAATGTAAAATATATATATATATATATATATATATATATATATATATATATATATATTTGTGATTGAAAAGCATGAATGTGTTTCGTATTGTACACCGAATGTTGAAACAAACCATGGGCGTTGCCCTTTTTTTTTAATCCTTGGATTATGAGTGTTAATCTATTGTTATTGGAGGATCTTATGAAGCCATTGCCTCCATCTCACGCTTCCATTAATGAGTTTTACTATTAAAATTAGGTCCTCCCCAATTAACAAGAAGTTTATATTTAGAAGCTAGCTAGCTCATCTATACCAAGAATAAATAAATAAATTCAAACCTAAAATTTTAAATGAAAGGAATTGAAAAACAAAGTCAAGGGAAGCTTTAAACTATAGTTACTAACCTAACTTGCGATGTCCGGTTGATGGGAGAAACTTATGACCTAGAACCTGATTTACATCGAACAGAGAAAAATTGATCCAATAAAAACTAGTTGATATGATATTAGGCTTTTTAATAATTTGATTATTCAATTAAACTTAGTTTAAACTGCTAAGTCAACTCATTAACTTGAATTGATTTGATAGCATAATGATTTATTTTTTTTTGGAGACAGTTTCTGAACCATGTTTATGAGTCTAATGAAAAGAAAGGAAAAGGGAATATCTCCTCTTGTGGTACTGCTGCTTCCACTTTCCTTCTCAGAAATTTACTCCAGTCTTCGTTGATGAATCTTTGAGATCGATCGGCGAATCAAGAACAATCCAAGAGATATCAATGTCAAAAGACTTGCACGAAATTTACACTTTGAAGCAAGTTTATTAAATGCATAGATAGTCCAACTTACCCACAACCGACGGCATTGAAAGAGAAGGTTCTGTAACCAACCGTAAGTGGCCCCCGACATGGCCACCACCAAGAAAGAAAGAAGGCCTTGAAACCGGCAAAAATCTATTAAGTTTCTCTTTCACTTTCCAATGCGCAAATGTTTTTCATCGCTTCCTTTTCCTAGTTACTTCCTTTTCTCTTTCTCTTGTCAGCGTCCTTGACCCTCTATTGTGCTGTGTTCCTTTTAAACCAGCCCTTCCTGTTTGCCAGCTTCCATTGACTGACCCTGCGCACAGCCCATCTCTTGCCGTTCGACAAAGTCTTCCCCAAATCTCAACTTCTTTTTTATTACCAATTGCAGTGAAGAATTCCATGTTCATTCCAAAGTTAAGATTCTAATTAACCAGTCGTTCTCATTTAAGCTAGAACCGGCAGGAGATCAGATGGCTGGTTGGTGTCTGCTGGTTAGTCTCAAGCACGTATGAAGAGAATAATAATATGTGCGTTTGCCTGGTTTCACATTAGCATGTTAAGTGTGAACCTCAAGAGATTTGTTTTCAATGAGTTTTTCTACCCTATTGATTTGTTAAAATAATATGATTAAGTCATAAATCACAACAATGATTCGGTGTATGATCGGTAATTTTTGCAATTATAGTTTAAAAATACAAGTTTTTTTTTAAATACAGAATATAGTTTTTTCACGGGTAATATTTCAATAGAAATTTTCAGTGGAATCCATATGAAATTATTTTATGAATTAATTAAACAAATACTTTCAAGACCGTGACGAAGACAATACACAGGGTTTCAATAACACCGCAATAAGATACCAACCACACACCAGCACAAATGACATCTTCGAATTTTCCAAAGGAACAAAGTTGACCCCTTACTCCCTTGATTCAAATGCCCTCCTCTTTAACAATCCTTCTCATCGCACCAACCTTCTCATTCAAATTTCAATATTATTTCATAATTAAAGTTCATAAAGTGTTGGGTTTAGGTAATGCGTCAGGGTTTTTTGGTGCCCTAATTATTATTTTATAAGAATGGAGGGGCATATGGAACATATGGAACAAGAGAGGAAGCTTCTTTTGGAAAAACTTGAGGAGCTAGAAGGTCATGGCCCATCACGCGCGTACCTTTTCCATGTCATTGCCTACAAAGATTGAGCAATGAGCATTGTTGTTGTCGACATTGGTGGGATGTTTCTCTCCCCGTTTCTGCTTTCCAGTTAGGACTCGAACCACTAAGTCGAAATTCCCTTTTTAAAAGAAAGAAAAAAGGAAAAAAAGGTGCATAATTCATAATTAACGATGACTTGCTGAGATTAACTTCTTCGGTCAAGACGTGTGCTAATGGCAACCACAACTCTCTTCATATAATATATATTAAACTCGAAGACATGAAGGATATATAATAACTTACTTTACCATAAATAATTAAATAATGCCATGAATTTTGACTTCGTAGCTAGCTCATACTCTATAGTATAAGTTTTTTTTTTTTCCCTCTTACGTGGGTGGTAAAGTTTGCTTGTAAAAACAAAATGCTTTTCTATTTGGTCTAAGCACATATTTCTCCTTGACACGGAAAAAATTCATTTAATATCTTAATCATTTTCACCTAACTATTCAAGACTGGCGTATTTTAATTATCTGTGTATTTACATTAATTTTTTCTATTTTAATATGGGTGTGATTGTGATAGAATGTTTTCAAGCTTGTGTCGGTATAGGTGTAGCAATAGCAAATAAATATGAAAGTTATAATTTTAGAGGTTGTTTGTATTTACGTTTTAGAATTATTATTTTTTGTTTAAAATTATTTTTTAGATAGTTTTGATTTATTAATGTTAAAAATTATTTTAAAAAATTAAAAAATATATTATTTTAATACATTTCTTAGCGAAAAACATTTTGAAAAAACAATCAGTACCATATTTCCAATCACTATCTTAATATTATACAAATAATATTTTTTTATAAAAAAAATGAAACTTTCCTAATTTCTTTATGAATAAATAGCACCAAATAAGAAAGAATTAAAAAATAGAATAATTTTAAAAACAACACAACTTATAAAATTTAAAAAATAAATTTAAGTTGTGTTGTTCTTAACTGTGGTTGTGCTGTTTTAAGTAATACAGTCTATTTTTTAAAATCATGTTAGTTTTTTAATTATTATCTTTTGAGAAATTTAGCGTTTTAAAAAAAACCCATAGTTCTTAACGAGTAATCTAATTGGATTATATCCCTTTGATATTGAAAAAATATGAAATAAAGTTTTATATATATATATATATATATATATATATATATATATATATATATATATGGGAAAACTTTGCAGCTTTTAAAAGGCAACATGCCCTAAAAGTTTATAAATAAAAAAAACAACATTCAAGGTGATGGGTAGAAAAAATTTCTCTAAACAAAGTTTGTGGTGACATTTCAGTTTTAGTCCCATCAATCTTCATCTCTGCCACCGTAGTTCTTTCTGTGGTTATCATTGGTTGAACCCTTAAATAAATGGACCCTACATCCCATCTCTTGCCACCTCACATCATCCAGTGGCTATAGTTACTTAGAACAGAGCATCCTGGGCCCCTTATCCTCCCTGCCTGCCACGTGGGACCTTGCATAAAACGACCGTCATCGGTGACCATCACCCAGCTGTCACCCTGTTACTGAAAGCGACGAGACACTTGGTTACCACAGCTCTTTCCTAGTAGGACCCGCGCTGAAACGTAAACACGTCAGACTGGACTCACTCATAGGTGTATCCACGCGCTTGGCCGCAAAGTCTTTTTCCCACGTGTCGTCTAATCACAAGATCCCGTGGACCCCACGCAAGTTAGGCAGTTTTTTGTCTTTCTGTTTACTTTTTTTTTTTTGTTTATTCTAAGCCATCAACTAAGTAAACAAAAATAAAAGAGGATTAAAAAATTAATTAAGTGAATTTTATTAATATAAAATATTCTGAAATCTGTTTTAACCCACTCTCAAAATACACTTACATGACGCGAAAAAAACACGTCTCCCTTTCACTTTCTATGAAAATTACTATTTTAACGGCGAGGGTTGATGACGTCAAGCACAGTTGTAAAATCCACTTTGGGAGTGTCAGGAGTGACAGTAGATTATGTTTTTGTTTGTAATTTAAAAACATATTTTATTTAAAAAAATATTAAATTAATATATTTTTAATGTTTTGATATTAAAAAAATCTAAAAAAATTATTTTATTATATTTTTAAAATATTTCATGCGCCCCAACATCAAATTTACACTTTAAAACTTAATAGTTATATAAAAAAATTTAGAATTTAGAGTCTTTAAATTATTGTCTAATAAACGTTTTTGAAATTATTTTTTCTTTAATGATTTTGAATATGTAAAAAATAAAAAAAACTTATTATTTTAATATATTTTTAAATAAAAATTACAGCACACTCTGAAACACAATGGTTACGAAACACACGCTTATAAAACACGTAGAAGTCATAGAATAGAGAGAACGTAAAAACTCAATTCTCCTCAGCTCTCCTCTACTTGCTTGCTTCTCTCCTATCTCCTTCGCTTTTCTCGTTCTGCGTCGAAAGAAAGAAAACCCACAAAAACAACCAATCTCTGTCTCTCGCATTTTTTCTCTGCGATTCTATCACAGAGGTATTTTGCCATTTTTACCTTTCTTTCTATCCCTTTCGAAGGAATTCTTTTCTTATACTCTCTGCAGCTGTGGCTGTGGCTTCCTTCTGTTCTTTCTTCGTTTTCGTTACGGCCCTTAAGACACCTATACGGTTTCGTTTCATTCATTTCGTTGCTGATTCCTTGCGATTCGTTTATTGAAGGAGAAAGCAGCTGCATTCTCGAGATTTCTTTCGCCTTCTTGTTTTGCGTTGGAGCTCCTCTCCGGTACGTTAACTTTTTCGTTTCTGTAAAACGACGGCGTATCCGTCCAATCTTCTAAACTTTCTCATCTCTTAGCGCACGCGTGTTATCTTGCAAGTACTGTTGCCGCTTAGTTTTCCTCAAAAAACGACAGCGTTTTCCGCTGTTAATTTTTCCATCTCTGTTTCCTCTTCTCTTCTCTATCTTCTTTGAATGCTTTTCTGGTTTCAGTTAAAAGCGACTCTTCTTTTTCAATTTTTTTCTTTAGTCAAAATAATAGTAATAATAACTTGTAGTACAGTTTTTTCTGTTTATATTTCCTAACTGAAAAGGGGACATTGATTTTCAAAGCTAAGCGTGTGTGATAAGGCAAAAATGGTGATGGTGATACAAGTCTTTGTTTTTATCTCTCTGATTTTTATTACTGTACACGAAACATGGTCATGGTCAAATGTCAATTTCTTCTTCTCTTTTGTGTTAAAACCGTGTGTGCTTTTCAAGCATCCTCATGTTTACCTCGCTGGAAATCTTGACCATAAATTGAACCCCACGGATTCCGTGCTCTAAAAAAAAAGTAAGGGTGAATATTTTTTTTTATTTTTTTACTTCTTTAGTGGTTTTATTATCTGGGTTTTTTTTTTCAAAAAAAAAATGTATTTTTTAAGTACCCTGTGTGTATGACCTGTTTTTTTTTTTTTTTCTATTTTTGGGAAACTCTGGTGGTGGTGTTTTGTATTTTTTTTCTATTTTTTCTGTTTGCCACGCCAAAGTTGTACAAGCCTGCTTGGGAACTTCTCTGTGGGTTTTGTTCTTGTTATCATTGTTTGTTTAGTTCTTCATAATCATCTTGTAAGCCATGCTTTCAGCTTCTACAATTTGGGAATATAATGGTGTCTCTTGCATTACTTAGTTGTTTCACTGTGTTTTGCAGAGGATTGAGGATTTCCCGAGGAACGCAATAGCAAAACATTAACAACTTTTCAGACCCTTTTTTGGTTCATCGTGTTGGCTACAGAGATGAAAACATATAGGTAAATTGGATCTTGGTTTTCTTTGAAAGTAACTTGACATTGTAATTGACTGTTTTCTTAGGAGCTCTTTGTTCTGGCCATCAGTTTTCAGGAGCCCAGTGCTTGATGGACTGCTTGCCAAGCAGCATTGACAAGATATCTCTGAAGAGGTGGTTCTTTATCGATAAAAGGGTTGGGTGAAGAGATATCTGGCATTCAAAAAGCTCTGTTATTTGATTCAATTTGCAAGGACAGTCTACTGTTAACTTTGACTTTATTTGGACGTTATAAAAAATACTCTGACGAATCTGAATCCGATGGACCTCAAATCAAATCATAATGCTCCTGTGCTCACTGATTCTGCTCCCCTAAGCAAGTCAAGGCTACGCCGGTACCATGGTTTGACGCTGCCATACTCACCCTCAGGTGCACCTTTCTCGCCAAATCTATTACTATCTATTCCTAGGAGGAAAACTGGAGTGCTCGATGATGTTCGCTCCTGTGGTTGGCTGGATGCCATGAAATCATCATCTCCTACTCATAAGAAGTTTGCCAAGGATATTAACCATGAGCTTTCCGCACCTGATCCAGAAGTTGCCTATCGCACCTGGCTGGTAATTCATTTATCTTAAGTTCACCTATAGATATTTTTAGTGTCAAATTGGTAGATAATTAATTTGGAAAGCGTTGTGCACCTTTTCTCGACTGTGCAGCTTAAATATCCATCTGCGCTTGCATCTTTCGAGCAAATTGCAAACTTTGCAAAAGGCAAGCGAATCGCCTTATTTCTGGATTATGATGGTACTCTTTCACCAATTGTTGAAAATCCTGACAATGCCTTCATGTCTGATGATGTAAGAGTAGTTTCATAAATGACATGGGAAATTTTGCTGTTTAGATTTATTTTCTATCCTCTTATTTTTCTCATGAAATCCTGCATTTTTTATAGATGCGTTCCATTGTAAAGGAAGTGGCAAAATATTTCCCAACAGCAATAATCAGTGGAAGAAGCCGTGACAAGGTAACTAAAGAACTTGTTTTGAAACAAATGAATGTCATTTTTTGATGACTTCATGTGCATTTGTTTTTCTTTGGTTCATGTTTTCATTCGACCTTTTGATGGTTTTTGTATTCAGGTGTATGAGTTTGTAGGACTAACAGAACTCTACTATGCGGGAAGTCATGGTATGGATATCATGGGTCCTGTCAAGCAATCTGTAACTGACTACCATCAAAATTGTATCAAGTCTACGGACAAGCAGGTATAAACATCTTGGTACCTCTTTGTAGCTTCTTAGCATCTACCCTTAATTTTCTAAATTGAGTTTATAATTTGATTTTTCTAAATGTAGGGCAACGAAGTTAACTTATTCCAGCCTGCTAGAGAATTTTTACCCATGATTGACGAGGTACTTGAATCTTTTCTCTTCAATGCCAATTTTGATGTGCTTGTTTGTTTTGCTTATTCTCAATCTATTTACCTCTGCAGGTTTTTAGTTCCCTTGTCAGGATTACCAAAGATATTAAAGGGGCAACAGTTGAGAACAATAAATTCTGTGTCTCTGTACATTACCGTAACGTTGATCAAGATGTAAGTTGGTTGTTTTTCCTGAAAATTTAAATCTTGAATTTTCAATTTACTTGTCTCTTGTGTTATTTTGTCAAACAAAGGAGTTATTCCTGTATTTCAATGTTTAATCATACTTTATGGAATTTGTTTTCAGAACTGGATATCAGTTTGGGAGTGTGTCCAGGATGTCATAAAGAAGTATCCTCGCCTGCGATTGACTCATGGGAGGAAGGTAAATTTTATCATTTTTAGTTTCGCTAATCTATGCTCCTTTTGCTTCAAGGGATCCGCCATTTATTTTATGTTATTTTGACAATGATTAGGTTTTAGAAATCCGTCCCACGATCAATTGGGACAAGGGGAAAGCTCTTGAATTTCTACTTGAATCACTAGGTGAGCAACAATTTACTTTGAACTGTTTGTTACATATGATTAAGAGAATGTTAAGCTTTTCTTTATACTAATTACAACAAGAAACCTGTTTTAGATCTCAGCAATTGTGATGATGTGCTGCCAATTTATGTTGGAGATGACCGGACAGATGAAGATGCATTTAAGGTAACCTATAGATAAAATAGTTCCAACATTCCTCTTTTATTATGCCGATGAATCTGTAAGACAGACACTCTTTGGTTACATGCTGACTTAATTTGATGCACTCTCGATAGGTTTTGAGGGAGAGGAACTGTGGTTATGGCATTTTTGTATCAAAATCACCGAAGGAAAGCAATGCGTATTACTCTCTCAGAGACCCAGCAGAGGTAGAATTTATTTTTATTTAAACTTCTTTTAGCTTAAGCCATCAAAAAAGATACCTGGACATTCATTCCTGTATAATTTTTGCACCATGATCTCCTTCTATTTCACTCGTGTTCTACTGTTCTAAAACTGATCTGTCTATTTTTACAGATTTGTGCTATTTTTATTTCCGTTTTCCAAATATCTAATCTTTGCTATCATCTGCATGCTATCATTTTAGGTCATGGAGTTTCTCAAGTCCCTGGTGACATGGAAGAAATCGAGTGCTTTATAAATGTTACAAGGAATTACATAAAGAGGAGAATACTATATAACATACACAGACAGCATGAAAGGCATTTTATATTCTTAAGTTCACTAGGAAATACACTAGGTTGTTTTGAAGCAGAGTTGCAAAGAAGGCCTCCGTTAGAGACCTGAGGACCGCCCTGCTTAACTATTTCCGCTCGGAGCTCCTTGTCGTAATTGTAAATTCCCTCCTTAAATTATCTTTAGAGCAATGCCATCATGCCCAAGTATATTAATTCCTCCTTTTTTGCCTTCTTGACCTTCAGTGTAGGTCGGTTTACTCCCTAGGGGTTCTATATAGCATCCGGAATATTTGTTAATTCTTTGAGGTAATAGAGATGATTCCTTTTGTACCCTCCTAGTTTTGAGCTTTAATATATAGTTTTTTACTCTGTTCTGCGCGTTTCTTCAAGTCTGTTATTAGAGCTTATACAGGCAAAAACGAAATCATTCTTTTTAATCATGTCTACATTTTTTATTAAATGTGCAAGCTGTGAGTATTTCCATGTTCTTGAAATAGCTTGAGAATTCCTGTCTCAGGTGGACTGGATATCCTAAACCAGAAAAACGTTGGGAGTCCAAAATATTTGTTGTCTACGATGATGTTTGTGTTAATCGGGGTAGATCAATTGATCCGTTTATCATGAACTTGATGGCTGCGAGATAAGCCTCTTAGATTGGATTGTTGTCAAAACCCTAGCTATGTGGCCAGAACCTCGTTGGCCGGTGTAAGATGCACAGCACTTCAGGTCAGGGGTCCAAGGGCTGTGGAAGGGGTAATATTTACCTGATGCACCGCAGGGGAGAAAATAGCCCTCTTGCGAGTCTTTTGAATATACAGGTTCTGTAATCTAAACTCTAAAGTGCGACAACATGATCCTGTTGCCCTCCATTTCCCTTTCTAACTTGGAGAAAAGTACATTCTAACATGGCTATGTGTCTTAACCCCCTGCCCAATGCTCAGGGGCTCAGCTCATAGGTTGAACAAGTCAATTATTTTCAATTAAAATAATATAAACTATGGTTTAAAAAACCAAGACGACATCGTCGTGATATAAAATAAGTTCAGAATAAAACCAAAGCAATGTTCAAGATCTTCATCAAAGAGGGAATTGCTTGGAAACATCTTTAAGAAGTTTTCTTCGTTTGATCTTGTCGCCAGTGGTCAATCGAGTTCTTTCGCTGGAGTTTAAAAAGGTCTCCGAAAACCAAGTGAACTCTCAAATGTAAATTGAGAAATCTTAATCTCTTAGTACACGGAGCATGGACCATGAAACTAAAACATATTTCATATGAAAAAAATTAATTAGCAAATCAAATCGATTCAATTTGCTTAAATAGTTGAAATCAATTTTAATATATATAATTGGTTCAAACAAGCTGTTAGTGTCTACAAGAAAAACCATATCAACACCAGGGGCATGCAATCCACTAACCTAAATCTGCTTGAAACTTTTGCACAATCTGCCACCATCTTTATTCCATTGTGAACTTTATCTACGAGGTCATGAAGTTGCACTTTGCTCTCGTCGTCGTCTGGTGTAAAATGTGAAACTGACACTCTTGCAAAGTTCCCACGAGAATTATATATCCGGTACAGGCATTGCTATCTTCCCTCTCATGTTAGATCTATGTGTCAAGAGGGAAGGCCTTAACCGACCGTGTTTCGCTTGAGCCACCATTGTTAGAGTCTTCCATATAACTGCTGCACGACCTCGACTCGTGTTGGCTGGTGTGATCCATCGATACTGGTACTGGCAATAGTCTTCAGTTTTGGACCTCAAATCCTTGAGTGAAAGCTTACTTCAAACACATGCTAGTTTAATATACTCAAGCTCAATATAGACACGCACGAGTCACACCTGTGTGTGCATCAGACACCTGTGTGTCACGCAGACACCAATGGTCACCCCTCTGGATTCAAACATGTTGAATTGGATCAGTACAAAAAGGCTGTTTTCAGGTTGAGTTGGATATGAAGCCAAATGATTCCGCAACTAGGTCTCAAGTTCTCCTCCCTCGAGAAGCTATGAGAGACAGCCACTTACTTGGGCTTCCACAAATTCCACTCCCTTGTCAGTACAATCTATTGTAAGATTGTTATCAATGTATCTCCCAGCAAGTGTGTAGAAGACGGTTAAGGTCTCTGAAAATGATTTTTGTGACTGCTTACTTCTTTCTGTGTTTTTTTTGGCATTGGATGGGTAGTGAAAATGAAAAGTAAAAAAATATGCGGTGACTGAATCTGATCAAGCCATGATACTTTCAAGTTTTGAAGATGGCGGGGAGTTGGAGATTATGGAGTTATCAATCTTCTTGAGTAGATTTCAACGTTCTTTTGGAGTTCTTGCTGGTCTATAACAACAAGGAATAATCAAAATCGAAAGATTAAAAATTATCTTCATACACAAGCCAGATCTTGGCAGCTTTAATTTTTTCGGCCGAAAGTAGAAGGGTCTTTTAAATGAGTCACATCTGGGTCAACGCGACCCAACTGCCTCAACTTCTATTGGGCCATTGCAATTCGGAGCCTATACTGGACAACAGATTTACCATTACGCAAGCCCAGAAAGACTTCTGCCAAAATTCCTCGAGCCCAGAAAGAATTACGCAAACACCATCTATGTGATGAGACCCGCCAATCAGATGGTGGGTGATTCTCAGATATCCCAAGAATCAAGCTTGGGACTTTAATCTTTATCCTTCCATGAGGAACCTTGAGCCCATGTTGAACTTTTATGGATCAAGCTATCGAGTTTATGAGCAGGAGTAGCTTTAGTCGAAAGCTGACCCAATGCATTGCTACGTATAAGAGGAATATGAGAATTTCTTTCACATCCATTTCGAGAAAGGTACCTTTACATTTATTTGGATCTCAAGGGATGAGTTTATGCAGTGAATTGTCATCAGTATTGTTTGACTGTGGTGTAAGGAAGCAATCCAAATCCTATCAAATTTGTGTGTTACCTATTTATTTGTTACCTGCTTAACGATTTGAATCTAATGGTAATGGGCAAGGCCCTCGAGAATGCAATATGGATCGATTAACTAGAAATTTTTTGGACAGTGGACTATAGCTTTATCTGTTACAAGAGTGTTGTTTTTTGTTTGATAGGTGAAATATCATCACCCATCTTCTTTAGATACTAGTTATACAAACCTGGATGAACTCGATGGATTGAAATAAAATATAGTTTATCCAAACTTGAACCGATCCAAATGAAAGAAAAAATAGGATTAATTTAATTTAACATGGTTAAAAACCTCGGGTGATTCATGACTTGGTTGTCTTGGGATAAAACCTGACTTTCAACTCATTAAATTTTTTTTTGAATTTTTTTTATTAAAATAACATTATTTTAATTATTTTTTTATAAAAAAAATTACATCAACCAAGCACTAGTAAACCTTCCTCATAACTCAGTTATTGCTCTAGATTGATTTTTAAGTTGAATTTTATAACTACGTTTTGCTGGATTATCCCTGTGTTGGGACTTTGCCCTAGATCCATCTCTACATCAGTATTTAAAAAAAAAAAAAAAGTTTTTCCCGATAAGAATGGCTTCAGGAATAATTCTTCTATCGGCATGATAAAAAGTACTTGGTTTTGCTCGATTTGGTGTTTGGATTGATTACCAACTGGGCCTAGGGCAAACATATCCAAGGTCCTCATCGAGACCAACTTTTAGAGGTTGTCCAAATCTGAGGTGTCGAGGCATTCAAGTGACCATGAAACAGAAAGTGGGATGTGCTTCTTCTACAAAATGCTAAATTCCATAATGACAATTGAAGCAGCTTTATGCAGTTAGACCATTAGACTTTGGCATTTCTCAAAAACTTTAGATTAAAATATTTGCAGATTCTAAAACTGAATTAACTTTACCACAGTACTTACCACTTTGTCAGGACAAATGCAGCCATTTGGTGCTTGATTGGTGGGTAATAGTGCCTCTGCCACATAAGCATCCGTCACCGATGTTCTCAGACAGACTTTAATGGCGAAGTGGCTATGATTCTGAAAGCCATTTATGAAAGAAGTTCGGTCGGCATCTCAAAGAACTGGTAATTATCAGTACGAGGTTGATAGATGATGTTAAAACTTATTTATTTTTGCTGAGGAATTAATGTGTATATATATAATATTATCCACATAAAGACTGACCAAAACCTCTTGCAGATTCATAGAGGAATATACTTTTTTATGCTGAAGAAAACAACATATGTAAAAACATGGAATTATTTCTAAAATGATCTTCACAAGAAATCTTTATTTCAAAATCTTATTATTAAATATATTCTTCTCAATTAATCTATCTTTTTTAAAAAATTACAACTCTTTAAATAAATTTAAAAAACAGCTTAAACAAAGTAAAAGTTTGAATCTAAAAAGAGAAAAAATAATAAAAAGTTCTAAATAAACTAGAAAATCAAACAAGAAAGAAGAAAAATAACAAAACTAGTCTAAACAACTCCTTCTAAGTTTAATTTAAATACAAAAAACAAAATGACAATATTATTATAAATATTCATGTTTATTAAAACTATTTGTAGAAAATAAATAAAGCAAACAGGCACCAAGATACCAACACCAACAAAGATGCAAGAAGCATTCACATGTTGAGTTTTTCTATATCTACACCCTACTCATTATTTATTGAGTTAGAAATCTAGATATTTATATACAATTCGTCATATTTTGAATATCTAAATAGATATTCATTGACTGATAATTATTTATTATCAAACAAAAAGTAGTGATATGGGTGCGTGTAGCATTTATATTTTGTTGAATTCAACACCCACTTCAAATATGTTTAGGTGTGCAAGGTCAGGTTGCCTATAAATGTTCTACATATAATAATAATAATAA
>Ga0325405_1005205_pt1 | contig 13210 bp, 6 predicted proteins | sample PopdelMetagenome_21_FD_205663 | JGI IMG/M metagenome (GOLD analysis project Ga0325405, IMG submission 205663) | Populus deltoides microbial communities from Bellville, Georgia, United States - Xylem-Control-R2 | ecosystem: Host-associated > Plants > Phyllosphere > Stem > Wood/Secondary xylem... | reverse complement strand
GGAACATAATATTGTAAGATGTACTAAGAAAATCTTATCAAAAGTGATAAATTATTAAAATCTTGATATTAATTACATATCAAATTTTACAATGCATAAGTATTAGTTGCTCAAAATTTCAACATCACTAATTATATAAAAAAAAAAAACACCATAATCATCTACTCATTCTATACGAGGAAACGAAGTACTTGGAATTAAATTAATATTAAGTTTGAGTCAAACTAAGTAATTAAAATATAAACAATTAAGTAATTCTCATGATAAGTTATAAACTTAATTTATTTGTTTAATCATTTATATGATCTTATTAGATCATCTTTCTAAGTCACACTCTTCAAATCATTCTCGTATCATTACAACTAACCAATTCCAAGCATAATATCACAAAAACCAGTTAACTAATTTCACTGTTTTTTTTACTAGGCAGGCATTCATTTCCATCATTTGACAATCGATTTTACAGCCAATAATCGACACTAGTTCTATCACAGAACAACTAGTTCCACAACCCATTACTGGGCACTAGTTCTATCACAGGTTAACTAATTCCATCGTCCATAATCAGCACTAGTTCCATCATAGACAAACTAGTTTCTCATCCTATTACCAGGAAATAGATCCATTATAGGATGGCTAGTTCCTCAGCCCATTACCGAGCATTAACTCCATTACATGATGGCTAGTTCCTCACATATCAAACATTAAAAAGAACTTAACATATTTAATAAAAATGTAATGACTTGATTTGTCATAAGGATATCAAGGTGTCAAACTCTTATCTGGGGCTTGGGCTTGTGGTGTTATTTTTTGTTGCTCTCCTAAACCGTTGGCCTCTCTTGTTTCAATAAGAAACATTATCATTGTAAATACAAGACAGGCCAGCAGTTTAGGATAATATGTTTGCATGATTTTTTTAAATAATATGTTTCTATTTTTTCATTCAACATAAACATACAATTCCATATCCTAAGTTTAATTATTTCACAATAAATATTACATCATAACCAAATTAACATGAACAAATCCATATGTGAAGCTTAATCCATATTACACCAAAAGTACCATCACAACAACTATGGCATCATTTCATGCACAACATCATCTAAATAATAATCCATTTTAATTCTACATAATTATAAGACATTAAATAGATCCAAACACTTCTTCCATTCTCTACCAATTGGCCGACCCCTTTTATCTCATTCCACCATGATTATTTCATCTCATTACCATGTTTTATCATCAAATAAAACCCCATCTACCTCAATTGTTTTAATTTGATTAATTTTGACACTCCCCATAAATCTTTACTAAGAAACCTAATTGATTTTTCTTGGATTTTAATCATAATCAATTAAATTTTGTTCAAATTGATATGAATGGGTTCTAAACACCTTACTTGATAATAATTTAAACTTCAAAAGCTAACCAATTAAAGTTTATCATTCTTCCCTTATTTATTCCCTTTCGTTATGAGTTTTTCTCTTTATCTTAGTTCTTGTTTTAAGATTGTTTAGTTTCTCAACCCCTTCACTATCTTGTCTAATTCTTTAGTTTTTCTCAAAGAATTTCCCTAAATTATCTTTTCTTCTTCTTTATCTCCCTTCTCAATTCTAATTGGTTGTTTATAGAGAAAGAACTAAAATTTTTTATTTTTTTCCTTATTTTTTCATGATCAATCGGTCGACTAGTTCCTTACTTAGTCTCCAATAAATTTTAATTTAATTTTTCATCTTTATTCAAATCCACCTCTATTTTTAAAAAATTTCAAGGTCTTCTACTTTAATTACTTTAATTATCTTAGCTGGGGTTTACATAAATCCTCTTGATTATTTAAATACCTTCATATAGTTTATATTATACTCAATATTTGTCTATTTGTTACCCTTGATTAGAACAACGTGTAGCAGGATCAAAACATAACACTTCTTATATAAGATAACTTGGTAATCTAAATTCTAAGGATCACTTACACAAATGCCACGTAAGCCTTTCCATAAACACAAGTAATCTCTTTATATGTGATTCTTATTCGTGTCAGTTCGATGTACATTTCATTTAATAAGGACCTATATATTAGTTATAGGTATCCCTCATACCTCAACTTATGAGAATAACTACTTCATTTCATATAGGAAAGAACATAGTATGTATCAATCTCAACAACTCTAATTAATATCAGGTGTTAATAGAGCATTAACTATGAATATTTTAGGAACAATGTTTTGATGTAATAAAAATCTCATAATTACAATAATTTTATAATCTTTTTTGCAAAGAATTTTTGTTCGAATGACTTTAATTTTACTCTAGATATATTAATCAAATATTAGATTTATTAATCAATTATTTGATGAATATTAAAGATAAAGAAGCCTTTATTAATAAATTAAATATATTTACATGAATAAAGTTAATGTTATATGTAATCAACTGATTTGCTATAAGGCCTATACACAAATATTTTTCCACTTGCTCTAAAGTCAATCACTCATGTATCAAACATTATATCGCTCTACTTGACGATAATATTTTTACTAGGATAATGACTTAATAAGAGGATCTACAAGATGCTCTTCAATAGAGACTCGCTCTATCTTTACATCTTGTTTTTCTATGATTCTTTAATCAAATGGAATTGTCTAAGTATATTTTTTTATAATTAGTGAGACCTTGGTTCCTTTTCTTGTGCAATGACTCCATTGTTATCATATTACAAGACTATTGGATCAATAATGCTAGGAACCATACCTAGTTTAATAATGAACTTCTTGATCCAACCAACCTCTTTTATCTCCTCGGATATAGAGGTGTGCTCAACTTTAGTTGTAGAATCTATTTTAGTCTCTTATTTGAAACTCTTCCAACTCACATTACTATTATTTAGAGTAAAATATAACTAGATCGGGTTTTTTATTTTCAATATGTGATTAAAAACTAACATCCAAATAACCATAAATTTTTATTTCATCTCTTCCATTAACCAAAAAAGTATTCTTAGTTCTTCTCAAGTACTTAAGAATATTTTTATCTTTTAGTGACCATCATCGAATTAGATTGGTATCTATTTGTTATGATCAAAGCATAAGATACATATGGTTATATACATAACATCGTATATATTATGAATTCTATATTCAAAGTACATGGAATCATTTTCATCTTATCTCTATTAATTTATGTTTTAGGGCACATATCATTGGAGAGACATATCATATGCAAAATAAGTAAGTATTCTATTTGGATTCTTCCATGCTAATTATTTTTAGTATCTTGTCCATGTACATAGATTAGAACAATCCAAATAAGCTTTTAGATCTATCTATATAGATCTTTATTCCTAATATATAGGTTATTTATATCATATCTTTCATGGTGAAATTCTTGGTCAACTAGATATTTATTAACTAGAGTAAATGTTATTTCCTATTAATAATATATTGTGTATGTAAAATCTTAAAAAAAAAATGACTTCACTCCCACTAACATTTTTATCAACACAAGTCTCATTTATATTTTTGATAAAATAAAAAAATTATTATCTCATCAAAATGGATATTTCATCTCCTCGAAACTTGTTTATGTTCATAAATAGATTTTTATAGCTTGCATATTTATTGGCAATTTTTTTAGATTCAAAACTTTCAAGTTATGTCACATACACATCTTCTTAAAGATTCTCATTCAGGAATATATTTTTAACATTCATTTACCAAATTTCATAATCATGGTATATAGTTATAACAAGTAAATTCCTTATGGATTTTAACATAGTTACTGACAATAAGGTTTTATCAAAGTAAACCTATTTATCTTTGTTTACAACCTTTGACAACTAGTTATTCTTGTATGTTTATACATTGCCTTCCAGGTTAGCCTTTCTCTTAAAGACCCCTTTACATCCAAAAGGTTTTATCCATATAGGTGGATCAACTAAAGTACATGCCTGGTTGATGTATATGGAATCCATTTAGATTTTATGATCTCAAGTTATTTCTTAGAATCAATGTCAGATATTGATTTCATGTAATTGGTAGGCTCATCAAGTATGAGTAACTCCTCATTTTTAGCTTTCATGAGAAGTCCATATCTTATTGGTGGATGATGTGCCCTATCAGATCTACAGAGTTCTTATGTTTATTGAGTTTCAGGCTAAACATCCAATGTTATAGTTTCATGCTCAAGTTCAATTTAGATGTAAGTTTGTGGTTTTTGAACTTCATCAAGTTCTATTTTCCTCCCACTTCTCCTTTTAAGAACATAATCTTTTTTTAGAAATGTAGTATGTTTTGAGACAAACATTTTTGCTCAATAGGGTGATATAAATAATATCAAATAGTTTTTTTTTATACCTACAAAATTATATTTATCTAACTTTAACTTTTAACTTTTTAGATACAATATGCTTCATATAAACATCACATCTTAAATTTTTAAGTATGATAGGATTGGTCTCCTACCATTCCATATCTCTTACCATTCTCTTTTAGATAATCTTGAAAATCTTAGTTGAAGTATTCACAATCCTGATCCGATCGAAGTATATTAATACTCTTTCCAGTTTGTTTTTTAATTTTATTTTTGAATTCTTTAGACTTTTTAAATGATTCGAACTTTTATCAAATACACATAATCATATCCAATATGGTCATCAATGATGAAACATGTATATCTAACTATGGCATGAACTGTTATTGGTCCAAATACATATGCATGTATTATATGGTCATCAATGATGAAACATGTATATCTAATTATGGCATAAATTATTATTAGTCCAAATACATCTACATGTATTAAACATAATAATTTATAAGATCTTTCACTCTTTCAGTAAATAATGTTTTAGTCATCTTACCTAATATACAAGCTTTACAAATTTCATATGGTTCATAATCAAAATGATCAAATATCTTTCTTTATATAATTTAGTCATTCTTGTTTTATTGATATGACCTAGTCTACAATGTCATAAATAATATGAGTATTGATTATCTAATTTGTTCTTTTGGAAATTTATATTAAACCTGGGTGTTTTAAGATTAAATATATACAAACCATTTGTATAAGTATAAGATCCATAATAAAGATCATTATTGTTGCTTACACATAGGTTTATTTTGCTTTTATTCAATAAATTAAACACACCTAAAATAAAAGCTTCAATAAGCTTCTTAGCCTTCATGGTTGTAAAATAATCTTTACAATTCCTTTTATAGTAGCCTTCCTTTCCACTATGATGACAAGTTCCTTTGTCATTTTTTATTCCCTAAATAGTATTTAATATTTGAATTGCAAGATCAAGTTAGCGTTTAACTCGTGGTCATGACAAAGCCTAATTGGCCTAATTTCTTAAAATAGTCAATCATCCTCAACACAAAGGTGTACAACGAGGAACCCTCTGTCATCTTACAATGAAATAATTTCTTAGAGGTCTTATACCTCTTAGACCTACTAGCGGCATCAAATAACTCTATGAGATGCATAATTATTATATGGTCATCCATATTCTCTTGAATTTCAAGTGACATACAAGCTAACATCACACATTTAACTTGTTCATCGTCATCAATATGACATTGATATTCAGTTCCTTTCTTTGTTATCAGTGTCCTCATTAATGATAGGAGGAATCAGATTTTTAAGAACATATAACTTTTTTTTATTTGAGAACAATTCACATGTTTCGATACCAATTCAAAAGGTTTGATTTGGTCAATTGGTTAGTATCAAATATATTAAGTAGGGATATATATATTTTTACTCATGGTAATCTATCAACCTATTCATGTAAAGATAAGGAGTATTGGTTTCATGCATAAATATTTATAACCAAATTTAGATAAGGTCTTTAATCACAATTTGGTCTACCATTATCTTCCTGCAAACTAATAGCTCTCACTATTAATTCATGAAATCTCGTTTAGATCTCCTAATGGGCTAGGATCCTATTTAATTTATATGACCTAGCTGAAGTAACTTAAAAAATCAAAATAAATTAAATTAGGTAGATAAAATAACTTATCAATCATATTTTTATATGATTCCTAGATTAGTTAGGTGACAACTATGTGTAGAAACATATCATATATATTTCACATAACTATTACATTTAATCTTATATGATCATAAGTATCTCCTCTAAATCATATAAATTAGTTAAGTAAGACCCAATTTTATAACATTAAACATATTTGATTAACAGTAATTTTGAACAGCTCAACAAGTTATCCATGAATAAAATTTTGGTTTCATGCATATAAAATTAAAAAGCAATATATCATGTTCTCATCATGTACTTAATGTATTTATAAGGTATTTATTATTTTAATTTAGTGTCATTCTATGGAATTAGTGATAACAATTATATATAAACATACACTCCTAGCATGTTATTTTATTTGGATGATGATGGACATATATAAACTAACTCCCTTGAACCATCGAAAAGGAATTAGATCGTCTAATCATTGGTAGTCATTGCATATATTCATAAGTCTTTTACGAGCATCATGGTTGTAGCCTTTTTCGTCGTTCTTTCTTCGTCATAGATTAAAAAATAGATTATCCTATCTAAATTCCTACCTTTCTAAATTACATAAAATTTATATCATTGTATAAGAAACCTCGAATTACATTCAAGAGGAATTAGATGAGAAAAAACCTGTACAACCAAGAAGAAAAATGGAGAAAAGGCAGGTTACACAAGCCCTATTTCATATTACAATCATTCAACGATTAAAAATACGATCACTTTTATCTTTAAATGTCCATAACCATCCATCATGCATAATAACAAATTAATGTGCATAAATAAATATATTACATGCTTCATTTCTAATATTGGCTTTATGTGAAATTTTAAAATAATATTCTTATACTTAAAAATATTAAATCAAATCCAACTTGATAATTTCCTAAACATAATAAATTTCATTCAATACAAATTTCTTGAAAAACTATTTCTCAAAATTTAATAAGAAAAATAATCATATTAAAATTCTTATTAACTTCCTAAATTATTTTAGGAACAATTAAATAAAATTTTCCGGATTAAAAAACTATCTTTATTTTAGAAAAAAACATTTTTCTAAGCATTATATAATTAAATATTTTAATTAAATCATAATCGATATCACAAAAGTTAAATTCATGAATTAAACACTTTAATTCAATTATAATCCAATTAGAAAAATAATTATACAATAAATTTAATTTGGATTTCAACTTTAAAATATAAAATCAATAATTTATATATGGAGATGCAAAATTGTAATTCTTCCTAAATATATTATAATAAAATATAAGTTACAGGTGCAAATTCATAAATTACATTCTAGAAACCCTACTGTAATTAGGTCAAAGATATAAAAATAAATTTGAAATTTAGCACACTAACACTCTAATGTAATTAAGTATAAAGTGTAGTGGTAGAATTGTAGTTATACCCAAGAACCATAAAAAAGGCTCTAAAGGTAGAATTATAATTCTCTCCTTTATCTCTTCTTTCTCCTTTGAGTTGTTCTTAGTAGTGAGAACATTGTCCATTGCCGAAGCAACCCCAGGAACAACAACAATGGTTGCCGCTGTACTGCCCAACAATGCCCATAAGCGCTACGCGCGGTAACACCCATAACAATTTCTTTTTTTTTCAATGAGTATTCTGACCAAATCTTGAAAAATCCAGCCAAATCTAACCAAAACAATAACCAAAGAACTTTTTTTTGTTGAAAAGATTCAGGAGAGAGAAAATATTTTTTGGGAAAATTACTTTGAACATAAATTAATTAACAATTAATGTCAATAACAATTAAAACATGCAATCAACAACCCTAATTGTTTAACAATGGCTTCATTATCACGGTTGGATTTCTCGAAACATATACATGCAGCAAAAATGATAAATTTAATAATTGTTTAGGAGTCCTAAGATTTCATTTGATAGATCTAGAGTTGTTTAAGGTTGATACGAAGATTACGTGAAGATAAGATGTTTTTTATGGCTTTAAGTAATTGCTTCAAGGATGGGTTGTTATAAGCCACAAGTCATCTACGTGTCCAACCTCTAATGGTAATCCACACAAATCACCAATGAAAAATCTTTTGAAGTCTTTTATGAGAGGTGGATTTCTATGCCTTTGAGTAATTACTCTTTTTTTTTGTGTGTTTTCTAGGTGTTTTGTAACTTACATAGTTTTGCTATTTGTTCAAGAGTAATTCTATTTATAGGAAAACTTGAAAACCCTATAAATGATAAAATATCAATTTGCCCCCTGAACAATTTTACATATATTATTTTAGAATAATTTTAAAATTTTATTCAATCAAGTCTCTACTTGATTTCCCTAGGTCTATAATTGTAATTCCTTATAAAAATTACATTTTAATCCTTCATTTATAAAACTTATTTATAATCAAACTATACTTCATTAATCATTATATTTTAATTTCTGACCAATGCTTCTTATGTGTATATCTATTAAGTTCCCTAATAAATTGGTCCAAATATAAATCACAATCTTAAATAAAATAGGATTAAATAAATTAATTTATTATTAATTCAACAATTAATTTATTTATATTTGAAGATCAAGTACAATGTCTAGTAACCTGTTATAATACCTCAAATATTAGGAAAATCATAAGCGGTTTGACTTAATTTTTTTTTACTCCTAATTTAATTCTTTCATATTAAGTTGAATTGAGATTGAATTTGATGTTTAATGTTAGTTGACTTTATATGGGGCTCTCACAATTTTATCTATGTTTCCCTACTCAATCTTTGGTTGGAATCAACAAATTTATTATCATTTATTAGCACATATAATTAATTAAAAAAACTCATACAAATGGTCATGTTAATAAACCATAACCACAATAATAATAATAATAATACTAATAATAATAATAATAATAATAATAATCATCCATATTAATGTAATAAAGCAACAAATGCCAATTAACTGGCTACGAAGCAAATGCACAAGGTTTTCTCTACTTCAAACCATGAAATTCTCATCAATTCTCCTTTTATGTTCCAAATTTTGTCTCTTGGGTCTCTTCTTGATATTTCAACTACAATACCTGACATGAATATCTCATCCTAATCCTAAGATATAAGGTAAAATGGTGGAACTCCTTTCCAGTAGAAGATAAAAATTCCAAACTTATTGTTATAAAATGGTTACAACAACACCAAAATGCTCTGATTAGATACCTAAATTCTTAGTTCAAATTCCTAGCATGAAGATTTCATGGTTATGCTATTTTTGGCTTAGCACAATCTAAGGAAAAGTATTTCCAAATCACGAAATAACTCCTACAAAGCACCAAAGACAATGATTCATCTTTATCTTCATCATCCTCAGGTTCTATAATTGGCCTAGCAGATGACAATGAAGATGATTGCTATGGTATCGTCTCCTATACAAACATCTTAGGCAATCAATGCCTCAATAATAAAAAAGCATTTTAAGAGGCCCAATATATTTTGGCATATTTTATTTCTTAGTCAAGATCCTCTAAACCACTAGATCCAAACCATCAGGCTCATCTCTTCTTGTCGACACAAATGATTAAAATAGTTAGCTACCATTTTAATTTTTCAAAAATTGATCCCCCACCTGCAGAAATGACAAACAATTTTTAGTGGTAATTGGCATACAAGTTTTTTAACTTTTCAAAAATCAAATTATTGCTTTACAAAATTTTCAAAGAAGATAGTCTTATTTTGTTTTATATAAAAGGACTCCTCTTAGGATTTGAAGGCAAAACTTCATAAAATACTTTTTCAGTAGAAGGCATCAAATACATATCCCCTTGTAACATATTCAAATTTTCTTGAATCCTTTTGTATTACTATCTTATATCCTGTAAAAAGATCCATATTTCTTGGATCCGAACCTCTACAACCAATATTTTATGTATTAGTTTCAATATAAATTTAAGTAATGTTCTTTTCAATATATCTCTTATTTAAATTTCTGAACTTTTATCTTTTGCAAACTTAAGTATGTTCTTGTTAGAGAATCTTGTTATTATTAGACTTGCCTCTTTATTCACATTAGAAATTTATATGTTCTGTTTTAAAATCAAGTATATCAACTAGAAACTTGTGATAATATATATATATATATATATATATATATATATATGTTAGATATATCGTTATTTAATAAATTTTGGTATTTGTTGATGATTTTTTCAAATCCTTATGGGATGATACTTAAATCATTCATTTTATTACTTATTACGATTTATACACTTGCAATTTTGACCAATAAATATATAATTAATCAACTCCAAACACTATTCTTCAACCTCTTTTTAGAGAATTTTAAGAACCAAAAGTTGATGGACTTCCCCTACTAATAGCTTCGATTATTTACCATAAAACCAATATTAAACATGAATATTTTTGGATTTAAATCATGTGACTTTTAAGCTCAAAAATATATTTGTGTATTGTTGAAAGAGTTATGAAAAATCTTATCAGATTCTTCCTTCCATGTGTTAAAATCTTGTTAGTTATGAACTGAACAAAGCAATATGTTAAAATAAATAATTATTTATAGACCAAATCCAAGTCTAAATTTGAATTGGGAAAAAATAATATTTTATAATCAAAAATATTATTTTAAAATAAACTCAAACTCATGCTCAAGCCAAGCCTGAGCCAGGCCAACGCGCGGGTGTGAGTTTAAACTCAAAACTCATTTTACATATGATATTTTTTCTCTATAAGCTTGGGCGTCTTTCTTATCCAATTTTAATTGAGTTTTTTTAAAGACTTTAAAGTTTCACTAAAACAAGATTTTTTTAAATTAATTTTTTATTTATTATAATTTTTTAAAATTATATTAAAAATTGAATTTCAACAAAATTTTACTCACATACTGAGTGGATAATATTTTTAATTTTCTTATAAATAGTTGGTCGGTAAGATCACGTCTTTTCATCCATGGCATTTTTGAGTTGAACAAAAACTTGGCAGTAAAAAGCTAAAACAAGACAGAGAGGAATGAATAGCTATGTTCCTTCTTGCGCCCTTCAAAGTCTTGTCATGGGTTAAACCCATCTTCATCATCGTCAATCCAATATTTTTACTGCATGGTTTAGATCCGTCCTAAAGTCAATGATAAATTATGAATGAGTTAGTAGATCGTTAATTAAATTACTCAATTGATTTTTATGAATAAATTTAAATATATACAGACACATTTATTTTTATTTTAACTGCCGTACATTACGACCGACAACCCAGGAAAAAATCTTCGACCGACAAGTTGCCCCATGAATTTTTGGGCCCCTCCCCTCCTCGCTTTGGGAGATTCCGCGGTTCACTTTTCACCAAAGCAATCGCTATCGCCAGCTGTCTACAGAACGATTGCGACCTGGAAACAACACCAAATCAAATCAAACCCGGCCCCACTTGGGTCCACGCTGAAATGTGAAAGGAGGTTCCTCACCCCCACCGTCACATGCATCGCCACGTGGCACGCTTCGATTTGAGAAATCATGGTGATCATGATAGCGTCTTCTATGGTGTAAATCATTCATTAACCACATGGTTACACGTGTTTTTTCTTGCGTTTTCCGTTGTTTGTGTACTAACCACGGCGTTCGGCATCGAGTCAATAAGATAAAATATATCATAGCACCTTCTGGGGCTACTTAATTAAAACAAAATAGGATATTTAATTTAAAGGATATTTAATTTAAACAAAATAACAATATACACTCCAGGGCTTGTTGTGTTATTTAATTAAACTAAAATAGGACGTGCAACAAGTGTAAAAATAACTTCTTCACATCCGGAGTGCAGAGATGAGTAGAAAAACTAAAAAACTAATTAAATTAAGAAAAATAGAAAAAAATAATTAAAAAAATCAAATTGTTAAAAAAACCCGATTAAAATTTAAAAAACCGACCGGTTAGGTTTTATAAGCCTGAAACAGAAAAAACCATAAAAATCGAACCCAAACAAAAAAAATCCGGAAAAGACCAAGTTAAACTGAAAAAACCGAGTCAAATCAAAAAACCAAGCAAAACCGGAAAAAACCGACTCAAACTGAAAAAACCGAGTCAAACCGGTTTGAACTGATTTTTCTCCAAAAAACCAAACCGGACCAAACCAAAACAGGTCGGTTTGAACTGGTTTCGGTTTTTAAAAAAATCGATTTGGTTATTTTTTTATAAAAATCGAACCGAATCGAAAATAATTACCCCAATATGAGTGATATTTTTATCTTCTATAAGACAACAATTTCTTCTCCTTCTTCTTTTATCATGCCAATCATAATCACAGAACAATTAGCTAGATTACGAGAAATTAAGATGATTTTTTACTATATATTATGTGAATATATTTAACAACTCATAATCACTTGGTTATTACAAAAACGAATTGTATTTATAGATTATTTTTTTTTAAGAAGCTAGCAATGTGCTTTTTTAGCCATGATTGTATAAATAACATTAGTAACTAGAATAGTTATGGGGAAATTATTTATCTTATGGTTGGCGATTTTGAAAGGTGAGCAGAAGAAGACGAAGAAGAAGAAGAAGTTACCATCCGCCACGTAGCTTTTCCCATGATGTAATCATTCAAGTCGTAAAACCAATAAAAGTCGTGTTTTGTGAAAGCGAAGTCTTCTTTAAAGTCTAGCACGACCCCTAACCCATGTGTGTCATGGTGCTGTAAAAATAAAATAAAATTCAATACCACACTAACCATGCAGGTGCAAGCCAGCTGGCACATCTCGAACATGTGTCGGTTTGTTTTTTTCAAAAAGATATTTTTAAAAAAATTATATTATTTCAATGATTTTAGATTATTTTAATGAATGGCATGGTATTGATCAATTTAGGAGTGAAGGACTTTAGAATAAAATTTAATTATCTACACCATTTTCTGTTTTGGTCATTATTACATTATTTTTATCTGGGATTTTTAAAAATTAAGAAATGCTATATCTTTAAAAATAAGATTTTCTTTTTTTTTTCAAAATATATATCATTAAATAATTTACATGATGCTACTAGTTAATACCATAAATTTTTTCATCAATTTTTTTTAATAATGAATCATAAAATAAATATCAATATTACCAACAAAATCATTATTAAACAACAACCATAATAATAACATGTATACTGAAGCTATATATATATATATATATATATATATATATATATATATATATAT
>Ga0325405_1005200_pt1 | contig 13215 bp, 12 predicted proteins | sample PopdelMetagenome_21_FD_205663 | JGI IMG/M metagenome (GOLD analysis project Ga0325405, IMG submission 205663) | Populus deltoides microbial communities from Bellville, Georgia, United States - Xylem-Control-R2 | ecosystem: Host-associated > Plants > Phyllosphere > Stem > Wood/Secondary xylem... | reverse complement strand
GTTGAGCCTTGAGATATGAATATGTCTGTTTGATTATGATTATGAACCTATGGTATGCCAGTCAGAATACCCATGCTAACAGGGTAGTGTTAGTCTTTGTGCACATCGTATCTGAACCCTAGTTGGTTGGGGGAGTCACCAACCTGTGTGGACTGATCATCCCACAGTACGGAGCCTCATGCTCATTGCATTTTGATTTTCTGACGAGCTTTACCTTCTGATATTCTTGTTATGGCCAATTTGAGAAACATTTCTAATAGAACCTAAAGCCATACTTGTATATATATTTCTCATTGTTATATTACCTCGTGTGTGTGTATTGAATGTTATCTACTCACTGAGTTGTTGAATTCACCATCTCATTATTTATCATTTTCAGGCTTATAGCTTGATAGCAGGTTACTTTTGTTGGACCTTCAGAACCTGCTCTTTTGGTTGTAAATTGTACCTTTTCCCTTTATGTCTAGTTAGTGCTCCAAAACTCTGAATTTATATGAACTCTTGTATTAAGACAATCGAATTATATTATGAAGTTGATTTTGTTGTTAATGTTGCGTTGAACTCTGATTGAGTTAGGATAAGTTTATGTATAAGTTTGGGTTTGCATAGGTATGGAACCTTGAAGAGGAACCTTGTCTATGTGCCGGTCATGGGTTCGGGATTCAGGTCGTGACACTTATATTGCTGAGTTTCTGTAAATAGACTTGAGAAAGTCTAACCCATGTACCAATATTTATACAGCATACAACAGAAAAGAACAACACCTTGAGTGTGGCAATTATTCTCAATCTTTCTGCTCTCATCCCTTTCTCTTCCCTTGAGTTTATTTTCTTATAGGAACTTAGTAAGCATAACAAAAAGTGCTCTTCTGCTGAAACCATGCATACTTGTTTCCCACATAACAATATACTTCTGTGTTTTCATGCAATGGCTACATGACTCCAGAATATGCAATAGATGGGCTTTTCTCAATGAAATCTGATGTCTTTAGCTACGGAGTACTGATATTGGAGACAGTGAGTGCGAAGAAAAACAGAGGATTTTACCATCCTGAGCATGACCTCATTCTTCAAGGACATGTGAGTTAAGAGCTGAAACTACATTTTTTTATGCTTTAAAACTGAGATTGAATCTTTCTCCAACTTCATTGAACTAAAACTCAATTTCAGGCATGGAGATTATGGAATGAAGGAAGGCCAATAGAGCTAATGGATGCTCTGATGGAGACACGAGCAGACACATCAGAATTGTTGAGATGTATCCATGTGAGACTGTTATGCGTGCAGAAACGGCCAGAAGACAGGCCTACGATGCCTTCGGTTGTGTTAATGTTGGACAACGAGAATCCAACGTTGCCACAACCTAAACAGCCAGGCTTTTACTCGGAAAGGTATTTAACCGAGACAGATTCATCATCGACTGGGACGTTCAGAAACACTTACACTATGATGAAAGATGTCACGATTACAACAGTACAGGGAAGATAGCAGGATATAGCTGCTCCCATTGTATTCTTCCTTCTCAAAGCATTTGAATTTCTCTTCTTTTTCTTCTTTTTTTCCCCATATTCTTTTTATCTTCTTATTGGTTCAAGTAGAACCGGATTCCATAGTTTTACTTTGTGTTCGGATTCCCAAAAAGCACTAGTAAGCTCCAAGCTCATGCCATGCTGTGATTACCAGCTAATTGATCAGACCACATCAAGCTTTTGCTGATCCAAATGTTAACTGGCACCAGAACTTGATATTCCCATTCAGACGAAACTAATCGCACCAGGTTTAGTTGAAGGGAAAATAGTATGTCAGACGAAACTAATCCGATTCTTTCATAAATAATCCAAAAAAAATTTAAAACATAATTAAAATCATTCCATGGAGTATATATAAATAATAAATAAAGAATAAATTAATGGCATCGAGAAACAAACAAGGCATACCGACTCAAGAAGCAAGAAAAATATAACTAAAAGATCCTGCTATTAAAGACTTGAAAAATATGAATGGAGGGGTGGGTTCATACATGTTAATATACATTTTAAGATAAGTGAATATGGTTACATAAATCAAGTATAGAACAAAATAGGTATATCAAAATTCAAATGTATCATATCAAAATAGGTATATCAAATGTTTCTGTTAGCAGGTGGAGCTTGTTGAATATTCATGCTTCTTCAGTTTTGGTCCATATGCCTTGCTTGTTTCGCGAGGCTTTCCTTTTAGTTTTGATTTGATGTCTTAGATGCTTCACTATTACCTTGTTTTAATTATGTTTGGATTTTGAAAATGTAATGAGTATTATGGATTATTGTTTTTGCTTTAATTACTAATGAGAAGTTTTGAACTATCATTTGGTTTTATTAGTTTTGAATAATATAATATTTCTGAAGATTATGAAATGTTGTGTAATTTTAAATAACTTGTTTTCTTTTATATGTTCGTTAAGAGGCTTAGCGAAGGTGAGATGTCCTTTCAACACCGCTCTTGCGTTGCCGGTAATGGACCTAGAATTCGGGTAATGAGAAAGGTGGTATCAGAGCCTAGTTTTGATAAAACCTAATAATTTGTTTTTGTTAAAACCCCTGTGATATATAGAGCTTAAGATATATCTTGTCTTGATGTCATTCCTCTTATAATTCTTTAATATTGTGTTTGGTATGTCGTCCTTAAAACTCCTTTATAGTTATATTGATATATATGAGTTCTTTTAGTAAATATGTCGAGAGCTAGATATGTAGTTAATACCAACCATGCCGGTAATGATTAGAAGGACATTCCTTTTGCTCAACTTAGGAATGAGAGGAGTAAAAAGAGGGTTAAAACCACTTTGCCCCAGCCAATGGAGATAGAAGTTCAGGATGAGTTTGAATCTGAGGGAGACTATAGTTTGGATGTTGGTCAGAACAAGGAGCAGGAATCCCATGGTAGGATGCTTTATTCTGACAGTGTTTTATATAAGATTGGATGGGCTATGTAGACCTTGGCTAATATTTTAGCTAAGAGAGAGAAGAAGAAGGATAAAAATGCATCTTCTACTTCCTATACCATGCATGGGGTGAAGATGCCCTTATTAGAGTTCCTTAAGCTAGCACTTGCCACCTTTAAGGGAGTTGATAACTATGAGGACCCATAATAGTTTTTGGATATGGTGTGGCGTGGATGTGAGGCTAGAATATGAGGTGGTTGTGAACTGGTATAAGTCAAAGAGGAGTGAAAGGGCAGCTAGTTCTCCATTAATGGCATGAAAGAAGTTCTAAAATGTTTTTGGAACATTTTTTGCCAAAAAACATGAGGGATGCCATATCATATAAATTTGAGAAGTTGGTTTAGGGTGACTTGACTGTGACAACATATGAAGTGGAGTTCACACACCTATCCAGATTTGCTAGGTATTTTGTATTGATTGAGGAGAGGAAGATTAAGAGGTTTGTTCGGAATCTTGATAGCTACCTATTCAAAGTTATTGGGGCTCATGAGTTTAAAACGTACTAAGCCATAGTGGATCGTGCCTGAGCTATTGAGGCACGTGAGTTAGAGGATCAATTATCAATGGGTTCAGCCAAGAGGCCCAAGATGGCAAATCAGTTTTTTTTTCCTAACAATGGTCTGATACAGGTCCTAACAGCGAACAAGGAGGTCGACAAGGCCAGTTTAGACAGTCAAGGAATTTCTCACAGAGGTCTACTATCAGGGGAAATAATAGACATAGTATAAATGGAGGTGCTAGAGTCAGAGTCAAGGTATTGTTCAGTTAACACCATAAGGTTTAGATGGGAGGCCTCAATGTCAATCTTATGGATCTAGGCATTATGCCACGGTTCATTATAGGTAGATAGGAGCTTGTTTCGGTTGTGGACAAACTGATAACTTATTGAGGGATTGTCCGAACAGGCGGTTGTCCACGCCTGGTGCATTTGCATCGGTTGCATCTCCTACTCAAACTCAATCATTAGTCATTTTATGTTTCAGGGTAGTTGTGGAGCTGGTGGGCGCATCCAACATGGTCGTGGAGTAGGCGGTAGAGGTTCTGCACTAGAGAGTCAGAGACAGGCACAAGTTTTTACCCTTACTCAGCAGAATGCCCAGACACCGAACACTATTATCTCAGGTACACTCTCAATATGTTCTTTTAAGGTTAGAGTTTTGTTTGACATAGGGGAAACTCATTCTTTCGTGTTGTCATGTTTTGCTTTAAGGTTTACTAAACAACTCATTTTGTTAGAGAGTCCTTTGTGTGTGGCTACCTTTTCAGATGAGGTTATGTTTGGGGAATATGTTTGTGTTGATTGTGAGGTTGAAGTGCAATGTAGAAAGCTATTGGGTGATTTAGTAATTTTAGAAATAGTAGGCTTTGATATGATATTAGGTATAGATTGGCTGTCAAGGCACCATGCCTCAGTTGATTGTTGGAATAAGATAGTGGCTTTCAAGCTTGATGAGGAGATGAAGTTTGCTTTTCATAGAAATGGGTTATCATCTCCATTAAGTATTCTCTCGGCCATCAAGAGAAGGATAGTACAGAAGGGTATGCAAGGTTTTTTGGCTTATGTGCAAGATGTGAGCATGAAAGTCCTAAGGATGGAATAAGTTTCGATGGTTAAGGAATTCATTGATGTTTTTCCTTATGATTACCTGAACTACCTCTTAATAGGGAGATTGAATTCTATATTAATATAGTTTCGGGAACGAAACCAATATCTATGGTAGCTTACAAGATGACACTAACAGAATTAAAAGAGTTGAAAGAGTAGATTCAAGATTTGTTGGATAAAAGTTTTATCTATCCGAGTGTGTCTCTATAGGGAGCACCTGTTTTATTTGTAAAGAAGAAGGATGGGTCGATAAGGTTGTGTGTAGACTATAGGTAGTTGAACAAGGTCACTGTTAAAAATAGATATCCACTCCCTCACATCACATCATTATTGCCGACTTTCATCTCTATTTGACCAGTTGGTCTCACAATCAAGCATGCTTATACCATTATGCTCATGAGCAGAATCTTAGCTTGAGCCTACCTTCACACATCTCTGTTACTCTTTAGGAGGCATCCACCCTAAATAAACTACCCATCTCGCAGTGTCCCACCCCCCCAATGTTTCTCAAAGATTGATTTGCGATCGGGATATCACCATTTGAGGATTAGGAAGGAGGATATTCCTAAAACCACCTTTAGGATTCGTTATGAGTATTACGAGTTCTCAGTGTTGTCTTTTAGGAATTCATCGATGTTTTTCCCTATGATTTACCTGAACTACCTCTTAATAGGGAGATTGAATTCTATATTAATATAGTTTCGGGAACGAAACCAATATCTATGGTAGCTTACAAGATGACACTAACAGAATTAAAAGAGTTGAAAGAGTAGATTCAAGATTTGTTGGATAAAAGTTTTATCTATCCGAGTGTGTCTCTATAGGGAGCACCTGTTTTATTTGTAAAGAAGAAGGATGGGTCGATAAGGTTGTGTGTAGACTATAGGTAGTTGAACAAGGTCACTGTTAAAAATAGATATCCACTCCCTCACATCACATCATTATTGCCGACTTTCATCTCTATTTGACCAGTCGGTCTCACAATCAAGCATGCTTATACCATTACACTCATGAGCAGAATCTTAGCTTGAGCCTACCTTCACACATCTCTGTTACTTTTTAGGAGGCATCCACCCCAAATAAACTACCCACCTCGCAGTGTCTCGCCCCCCCAATGTTTCTCAAAGATTGATTTGCGATCGGGATATCACCATTTGAGGATTAGGAAGGAGGATATTCCTAAAACCACCTTTAGGATTTGTTATGAGTATTACGAGTTCTCAGTGTTATCTTTTGGGTTAACGAATACATCAGTGACCTTGACCTTTATAGACATGATGGACAAAGTTTTTAAGTTGTTTATTAATAAGTTTGTTATTGTGTTCATTGATGATATCTTGGTGTATTCAAGGAATGAAAAGGAACATAAAGAACATTTGAGATTGGTGCTTCAAACTCTGAGAGATCATCATTAAGTTCTAGAAGAGTGAGTTTTGGTTAGAGAGTGTTGGGTTTTTGGGACCTGTAGTGTCTAGAAATATGATAGAGTTTGATCCACAGAAAGTGGAGGCAGTTAAGTAGTGGCCTAAACCGATTACGGTATCTGAGATTGAGTTTCCTGGGTTTAGTAGGATATTATAGGAGATTCGTGGAGAACTTTTGATGAATTACTACTCCATTGACTAAGGGGACATAAAAAAGTGTCAAGTTTCAATGGTTAGAAGAATGTGAGAAGAATTTTCTAGAGTTAAAGGAAAGGTTTATTATAGCTCTAATTTTGACAATACCTTCAGGGTCTAGTGGTTTTATTGTGTACTGTGATGCATCCAGGAATGGTTTGGGTTGTGTTTTGATGCAGAATGATAATGTGATTGCTTATGCCTCGAGAAAGTTGAAGAAACAGGAGCAAAATTACCCCACTCATGATTTGAAGATAGTTGCGGTAGTGTTTTCCCTTAAGATTTGGAGACACTATTTGTATGGGGATACATATGAGATATTTTCATATCATAAGAGTCTTTAGTATATCTTTTAGCAGAAGGATCTGAATTTGAAATAGAGAAGGTAGATAGAACTGCCAAGTGATTATGATTGCAAGATTCAGTATCACCCGGACAAGGTGAATGTTATTGCCGATGCCTTTAGCAGAAAATCTATGGGTAGTTTGGCTCATATTTAGGAGATGAGGAGAACCTTGATTAAAGAGTTAAACAGGTTGTTAGATGAAAGTGTCAGTTATGAGATTTGTGAATCATGAGCATTTTTGGCTTATTTTCAGGCTAAGTCAAACTTGATAGACTAGATTAAAGTAATTCAAATAAAGGATGATATACTTTGCAAGATTTGAGATGAATTGTAATTAGGGAGAGCTCCAGGTTTTGTTATCCATAAGGATGGTGTGTTGAGATTTGGTTCCAGGTTATGTGTGTTTGAGGTGGATGATTTGAAAAGAGATGTGATGATGAAAGCACACCAGACTGCCTATACTGTACATCCTGGTTCTAACAAGATGTATAGAGACTTGAGAGAGTGATACTGGTGGAATGGCATAAAGAGGGACATTATCGAGTTTGTATCTCGATGCTTAACCTATTAGAGGGTTAAGGGTGAGCATAAAAAACCACTAGGGCTTTTGTAGCCATTGTTGATTCCTAAATGGAAATGGGAGAGGATCACTATGGACTTTGTGTCGGGTTTTCCTCGGAGTCAAGAAGGTTACAATTCGATTTGGGTGGTAGTTGATTGTTTGACCAAGTTAGCTCATTTCTTGTTAGTAAAGGTGACTTATAGGTTTGCAAAACTGGTAGAAATCTATGTTAATGAGATCATAAGGTTGCACAGTGTGCCGATCTTAATTGTGTTTGGCATAGATCCACAATTCACTTCTCAGTTTTGGGTGAAGTTTCAGGAAGCTTTCGGGATGAACGCTCAGTTAAGTATTACTTTTCATCCTCAGACAGAAAGATAGTCTAAGAGAACTATACAAATTCTAGAGGATATGTTAAGAGATTGTGTGATTGACTTTGGTGTCGAATGAAGCAAGTACTTGTTTTTGGTGAAGTTTGCATATAACAATAGTTATCAAGCGAGCATTGATATGGGTCCTTATGAGACTTTGTATGACCAGAAGTGTAGATCACTTGTATGTTGGTATAAGGTTGGTGAGAGAAGATTAATGGGTCCCAAGTTAATACAGATTACTTTAGATAAGATTACGGTGATCCGAGATAAGCTTTAAACAACTTAGAATAGGCAAAAGAATTACGCAGGTAAGAGGAGGCATAATCTAGAATTTTTAATGGGTGACAAAATGTTCCTAAAACTCTCCCTAATTAAAGGAATATTCAAATTTGGGAAGAAATGTTAGTTGAGTTCAAGGTTTATAGGACCCTTTGAGATCTTGGAAAAAGTAGGGGTAGTGGCATATCGGCTTGTCTTGCTGCCTGATCTATCCTCTATACATGTAGTGTTCCATGTTTTGATGTTAAGAAAGCATTTGTCTGATTCATTTTGATGTGCTGGAAGTTCAACCGGTTGAGTTGAGGGAAGATATATCATACGAAGTTCAATCGGTGGAAATAATGGATCGAAAAGGTGGAAAACTTTGATCGAAGGAAATCGTATCGGTTAAGGTTGTGTGGAGCAGACACCCGCGTGAAGAAGTGACGTGGGAGCTTAAGGAGGAAATTCTCAACAAGTATCCATACTTGTTTGAACTTGATGGTAAGACTTCGGTTCTTAAAGTTTAAATTCAATGACGAATTTTGTTTAACGGGGGAAGTATTGTAAAACCCAACTTTTGGCTCAAATTCAAGCTCAAGTCAGCTTAAACCCAACCTAAGCTAACCTAAGTATATAAGAAAAAGTTGTAAGAGAATTATTTTTCTCTCTTCTAATTTTTATAGATGTTGTGACCCTCCCCTTATCAAACCAAGTATTTTAGTTTTTAATATTGAGTTTTTGGGTTCAATAAAGGTGGAAGTAGCAAGTGGTTCTCTCTCATATTACTTTTGATTATGATTTGTTTATGGAAGAATTAAAGAAGAGATTAGGGTTTATAAGGATTTAAAGTTTATATTGTTAAGATTCATTCATGATTATTAGGGGTTTAAGGTCAAGTGATGAATTTTGAGTGTGTTGTTAAAAATAAACATTTGTGAGTTGATTTGTTTAAATTGATTTTTATGTGTTAAGAAATTCATTTCAACCTTTTTAGAAAATCTGGACAGAATGGTCTTGAGATTGAAGATGATGAAATTTTATTTTAGTCATTGATTTATAAAAATTATAGTTTAGTCCCTAAACTTTGAAAAAATTATAATTTGACCCTTAAATGTATTTTGAGATTATGATAAGTGTTATTATGAGGTTAAGGATGATGAATCTCGGTCTGATAATTGATTTAGAATATTTTCAGTTTGATCCCTTAATTTTGAGAATTTACATTTTAGTCCATGAAATTTAAAAAAATTATAGTTTGGTCCTTGGTTTGTTTTGGAAAGAACTGAGGATGGTTTATAGGTGAAATTTTAGTATGATTATATATTTACAGTTTAGTCCTTCAATTTTGGTAAAATTATGTTTTGGTCCCTGTTTTGGAAAATTATTGTTTTAGTCCCTAAACATAAGAGAGTAAACCTGGTTTTGTTTCATACAGTGGAATCTTTACATTGTGTTGTGTTTTTAGTATATTTCGTATATTTATTGTAGGTTCTGCTAATGATCCTCAATAGTTTTTTCGGGTCTTTCATCTAATATTCCTTTTATTTCTATATTTTCCGAGTGAGTGAGATAATCTTTAATATGCATGTAATATAAATAAATATGTACATTGATTATATGATGAGTACGACTAGTTAATTTCTTGAATATTTATATATGTTGCTTTATTTTTTGAGTACTAATATATTCTTGAATTTACATTTGTATTCTATTTAACTAAATTTTATTGGATATGATATATATTTCTTTGATGATTTTGCAAATATCTATTATGCCTTCATATAGGACTTGTCAGTAACTCCATGCTAACAGACTATATGCACATAATATTCTGTATACCTAGCTGGTGAGAGAGGCATCAGTCTATGACGATTAATCTTCCCGAAGTGATCACATTTGAGTGTCATCTGATCTTTGATATGTATTTCATTACTTTCTGATTATATACTTAGTATATATATGTTTATCAAGATAAATCAACTTGCTGACTATTAATATCTAAAATGTATATTAAATATTATTTTCTTATTGAGTTGGTTGAACACACCCCTTATTTTTAATATTATATAAGGTTCTTAGTTTCTGTTAGTAGGTGGAGTTTGTTGAGTGTTCCTGCTTCTTCAGTTTTGGTCCGTATGCCTTAGTTGTTTCACGATACTTTCTTTTTAGTTTTGATTCGATATCTTAGATGCCCCACTATTAACTTGTTTTAATTAATTTTAGATTTTGACAATATAATAAGTATTATGAATTATTGTTTTTGCTTTAATTACTAATAAGAAATTTTAAATTATCATTTGATTTTATTAATTTTAAAAAATATAATACTTTTAAAAATTATAAAATATTTTATATATTTAAATAACTAGATATATCCGCTAAGAGACTTAGCACAAGGAAGATATTATTTCCACACAACTCTTGTATCGCCGGTTATGAACTTAGATTCGTATGGGGACAGATTAATCCTGCCAATTTACAACCTCTCAAACCACTTTTTACGGTTGAACATGACTGCCAACAACCCACCGAAAGGGAGCGGTCCTGTACTAGAATGGTGGGACTTTGTCTCCACCATTCTCTACCGTTAAAACTTAAAAGGTTGTCTAGAAATTCAGGAGAAGAATTTAAAACTAAAGTCACAGTAATTGCAAAGTTTCACCGCATGAACTTGTGAAGCTTCTAGGCTGTTGCATTTAGGGTGGAGAACATATGTTAATTTATAGAGTTTTTTTAGTTAATAATATAATTTTTTCATGATAATTTTTAATTTTAAAAAATAAAATAAATATTTATGATTTAATTATCACAAATATAAAAATAATAATTATAAATTATGGTATTGATTTTGTAGGAAAAGCAGTTATATTTTTAAGGTTCTTTTTGAGTGGAAACAAATTGTTTTTATTTTCAACAAATAAACATGTTTTTCAATTATTATTTTTTAAAATAAAACTCAAAATTAAGAAAGAAAATTTTTGTTATCACTAAAGACAATTATTGTGTCTTATGTGGAGTACATGCAGGAGCGTCTAGTTGTAACAGCATTATAAGTTAAATTATCCGTTTAACTTCCACATAAAGAATAAATGAAATATATTATTTATTTATTTTTTTATTAAATCTTTCTATACCAGAAAGTTCCAAGTTATCGATAATTTACCCTGCATATATTTATAATCACATCCCACCTATAATCACATCCAACTAGTACAAATCAACCATTTAATTCATTCGAGAATATACTTAGGACAAATCTTCATACTCAATCTCCATCTCATATCACATCCATAAGTTAGTGATTAAAACAACCATCCAAACACTAAAATTTCATATATAACACAATACAATTTAGTATTCTAAACATAACATTATAATTACCCAACCATTTCTTCTAAATTCCATTTTGACCCTATCTTTCTCTTTTTTTATCAATTAAGCCATTTTTTTTTTGTTCTCCAAAACTAATAAATTTTTATCATCATTATTATTATTTTCTGTAATTACATTATTCTATTTTATAACAAAATTTAAATTATTATAAATCCTCTTTTTTATATATAATTTGTTCTCAGGTTTTACATTAGTAGTATGGTAGCGATTATTTTTTAAAATATTTTTTACTTAAAAATATATTAAAATATATATTTTTTATTTTTTAAAAATATTTTTGACAAAAAAATCATCTAAAAACATGAAAAAAAATTAATTTTAAATAAAAATAAATAAATTTTGCTACGCAATACCAAATGAGGGTGTAGTATAAAAAGGACTAGACAAGTCATGGTCTAGATCTTGAAGGTTGCAAAGAAAAACCCATGAAAAAAATGCCTAGTTAAGCGAGGTGGATCCCAAAATAACTTCTCTTGTCAGACTTGTCTGCAAGCAACATTTCACATGTCCAAAAGCCAAGGTCCAGTTTGCCTCATCATGGAAGCTGAAAAACTATTCCTGCTTTTTTCTCTTATAATGCTCCAATTCTTATCTTGTACATCCCAAGAATCCTTAAAGACCAACCAAACCATTAAAGAAGGTGACCTTCTTATCTCCAAAGGAAATATTTTCGCACTAGGATTTTTCAGTCCTGGCAGTTCAACCAATAGATATCTTGGAATTTGGTACCATAAAATACCAGAACAAACTGTGGTGTGGGTTGCAAACAGGAACGATCCAATCATTGGTTCCTCTGGCTTTCTCTTCATAAACCAATTTGGTAACCTCGTTCTCTATCGTAAAGATGACCAAAAGCTTCTAGTGTGGTCTACCAATGTTTCAGTGGAAGAAAATGATACTTGTGAAGCTCAACTCTTGGATTCTGGGAATTTGATACTGGTCAGGAAAAGAAGCAGAAAAATTGTATGGCAGAGCTTCGATTATCCTACTAACATACAGCTACCTGGAATGAAACTGGGGCTGGATCGAAAATTAGGAACTGATCGGTTCCTAACATCATGGAGATCAGCTGATGACCCTGGAATTGGAGACTTTTCAATTAGGATCAACCCAAATGGTTCACCACAATTCTTTCTCTATAATGGTACAAAGCCAATTACTAGAGCTCCCCCTTGGCCATGGAGAAGTCAGATGGGCACATTCAAAAGCGTTTTTGTAAATGATCCAGACGAAATATACTGTCAATCAACAGTTTCTGATGGTTATTATCTGGTAAGACTAATAGTGGATCATTCAGGACTTCTAAAGATGTTAACATGGCGAGAAAGTGATGGTCGGTGGAAGGAATACTGGAAGTCCCCTCAGTTACAGTGCGACTATTATGGATACTGTGGTGCTTATAGTACGTGTGAACTTGCCAATTATAATGCATTTGGATGTGCCTGTTTACCTGGGTTCGAGCCCAAGAACCCAATGGAATGGTCATTGAGAGATGGGTCCGGTGGTTGTGTCAGGAAGCGGCTACAGACATCTTCGGTGTGCGATCATGGAGAAGGGTTTGTGAAGGTGGAAAATGTAATTCTTCCGGACACTTCAGCTGCAGCTTGGGTGGACATGAGCAAGAGTCGTGCAGAGTACTGTGAACTGGAATGCAAGAGGAATTGTTCATGCTCTGCTTACGCGGTCATTGTGATTCCCGGAAAAGGGGATGGTTGTTTGAATTGGTACAAGGAATTAGTAGACATTAAATATGATAGGATTGAAAGTCATGATCTGTATGTTCGTGTTGATGCATATGAATTAGGTACCCTTTTTCTTCTCCGTAACAATTTCATAGGATTGTGATTACAAATATTGATTTATAAGAGCTTTTCTATTCTTGTCACTGCTCTAGACTGTACTTAATAAGCTGTGTACTACGTGAAAGAAACGATATAGATACTTATTAGGTGCCGAAGGGGACAGCCTTTGCCATATGTCTTGCCATGTTTCCATAGGAGAAGGGAGTGGTTTTTCGTCTGGAGTTAATCGTTATTGTTTTCATTCTCATGCAGCTGGTAATACAAGGAAGC
>Ga0325405_1005199_pt1 | contig 13215 bp, 4 predicted proteins | sample PopdelMetagenome_21_FD_205663 | JGI IMG/M metagenome (GOLD analysis project Ga0325405, IMG submission 205663) | Populus deltoides microbial communities from Bellville, Georgia, United States - Xylem-Control-R2 | ecosystem: Host-associated > Plants > Phyllosphere > Stem > Wood/Secondary xylem... | reverse complement strand
ATAAAATAATATATATTATATATTATTCTTTAGTGTAGGAATTCATATGAATTAGTTGGGGAGGGCGGTGTTCTTCAAGAAAAAATCTTCATCAGGATTGTTAACTATTTTTCATGTGATGATTTCCATCCTTTTCTGTCACAGAAGGAAGGCAGGAGGTTGTTACTAAGATTCCCTGCAAATGGGTCCTACTCATTATCTGAACATGATTTTCAGTTTATATATATATATATAATAAGATGGATGGTTTTCTTTTACTTTTTTTTTTCCTTGCAAAGAGCAGCAGCTCAATGACAGGGTAGAAGTTGCCGTATTGCTATAATTTTTTTAATATATTTTCTAAGTAAAAAAAACTTTCAAAATCAATCTTTATTATATTTTTAAATATTTTTATATTTTTAATTTTTTTAGTTTTAATTTAATTTTTTTAGTGTTTGTAAATTATTTTAATTTGTTGATATTAAAAATAATTTTTTTAAAAAATATTATATGAATGCATTTTTATTAAAAAAATTAAAAAACATATTTTTAAATAATCATGAAAGGTTTGTGGGATATTTGCAGCTAGCCTGCAGTAATACGCTTATTGATTGCCTAGAAAAATACCCATAATTAAGAATCAATCGGGGGCCATACTTTGGAGTGCATATCTCTGTTCATCTGCAAGGCATGTACAAATTGATCACCCAAATCCACTCAATAATTTGTCCACCTCTCTCTTTTTTCTAAAACGAAAGAGAAAGAGGACAGGAAAGGGTGCTGGCCTGCTTTATTATAACTGACCTCTTTTCATGTATTAAATTGACAAAAAGAATTACTAAGAGCTAGGATTGGTATTTTGATGATAGGTATTTTTAAAATTTATTTTTTATTTAAAAAAAACACATCTAAAACACAAAAACAAGTAACTGAGTCTCTTTTCCTTTAATTCTTTGTTTTTTAAATTTCAATTCCCTGGTTAGCAAGGGATTGATCACTAAGAGTGTGTTTGACAGTGTGGTAGCGGTTGCTTTTCAAATAGTTTTTCGTGCTGAAATACATGTTAATGATATTTTTTTTATTTTTTAAAGATCATTTTTATCATCAGCACATCAAAACAATTTAAAAGGTACAAACTGCATTTAATTTTAGCAAAAAAAATTTTAAATTTAATGAAATATAATTACAAATACAACGTCAAATAATTTTAAAAATGATGATTTTTTTTTTGGTGAGAAAGGAGGCAAAAGGCTAATAAATCATGATGGTGGGGGAAATTCTGGGAATTGCAAGGGCTAAGGAACTGATAAAGGTGGAAATGTCTGGCAGGTACTTCTGTTCTGTAGCTGTGTCAGGACACTTTTCTTCTTTGTAATCAGAGTCTGATGAGGAGGAAGAGGACAGTGTTGTCCATCTCCTCCGCAGTTCACAGTACATTGGTGTTAACGCAGTACACTTTACACTTGACCGGTTCATGGCTTCTACTCAGGAGCGTTGCGCACCTTATTTTAATGCAAGACATCTACGCACACTAACTATTTAATCTGCGATTCAGAATGGGTTATTTTTTTTTTTATTAAAAAAGCAGGTTTTTGAAAAAACTTTTTTTATATAAAAAATTATAAATATAAACTAAAAAATTCAATTATATTTTATAAATATAATTAACAAACTATCTCACAAATACCTTATCAGAAAAAAGCATGTCCCGATAATTTCAATAGCACAACAAAAAAATATATTTTACTATCAAGAGGTGCTGTATATATCACCTAAGAAAGATCAATTTCTCTTATATGTTAAAGTATGCGTTACATGTATTAATTATTTTTATTTTATTATTATATTTTATATCTATAAAAACAGAATAAAAATACAAAAAATTCATCTTATTTTTTAAATGTAAAAGATTTATTTGTCTTATCAATCTAATAATAACTACTACCCACAGTAGCCAACTTGATAATTTGTACGGGAAGGCCAAAATTATCGCTATGTTGTTCAAGTAAATAGTGCCTATGAGTCTGTATATATTTAGGTCAAAAATAAAAAAAAATAATAAAAAAAAAATTCACGCGAATTGTGGGTATTGAAGCGAAAGGATGGTAGTTTAGGTCGGAGGGGTAGATCGAAGGTGTGTTTACTCCATGTATGTGTGGTCCCCTCCACGATTCAATAAATATTCCACCTCTTCCATGCAAATTGCTACCTCAAGCTAACCCCTTATTTATCCTTCAATTTTGAGTCCGTAAATTCATTAATCTTAAAATATATTTAATTTAATTTGATTAACGTATGAATTGTTTTGAAAGTATTAATTTTACACAAGAAAACTCCCAATCTCTTGTGTGTGTGTCTATAAATTGCAACCAAAGTAGCTAAGCTACAATGGGATTTGATTTTCTTTTATATATGTTCTTGTTTTCTTAGCAAGAGGAAACAGCCTAATTTGCTAAAGAATCATGGGAAGTTTGTGGGGGTGTTTCTAGGTCCTAATTACTATTTTTTTTTTTTTATAGTCCTAGGTGTCCAGACCAGTTTATGCGCACCACGACTAATTCCCAGATCTACTGAACATTTTGCAAGGCCAGTAGATAAGTAAAGCACTGCGGGGATAATAAGCATGCATGCTGAGACTTGAATTCAGGATGCAAAGACAGAAAAACTCTACCAAGACTGCTGGGCCAGAAGCTTCGGTGCAATTACTACGCTTTTTAATTGCCTAGAAAATCTCCAATAAGAATCAACCGTGGGACATATTTTCTGGACTGCATCTCTCTGCTCAACTGCAAGGCATATACAAATTTATTATTTTTTCTTTCTTTTTTTATGAACAAGGTTTCCTCCGGCACCTTCTAGATCGGGAGACTAATTCTTGGTATGGGCACCACTACCACGAAAGAGGCTCGAACCGTTTTCGCACTTACAAATTGACGACCCAAATCATGCGCAACAAACAAAAACAGGACATGCTCTGTCTCCATTCAATAATTTGTCCGCCTCGCTTTTTTAAAACGAATGAGGAGGACGACGGAAAAGTGGACCTGCTTTATTATAACTTCCCTCTTTTCATGTTTTAAAATAGGATCGGTGATGTTACCGTTGGGTCGGAATTGCAATAACTGCACAGGAACCGATTCCGATCCAAACCCAAACTGGATTGAGTATAAATTAAACCTGACTCAATCAGGTTTTGGGTATTGATCATCCATATGTTGGGTATTCACTGGATATTTATATTTTAATTTGAATAAAAAAATCAAAATATAATGTATTGCGCACTTAATAAAATAAATCTTATATAAAAGTAGGTGGATCTATCTTTTCATCTAATAATTTAAATATAATAATTTAAAAATAGTGTAAATTTGCATCAATCATATAGATTAACAACATAAATAAATAATAAAAATTCAGACATTAATATGCTAATTGAAAGGGGTACATTTCAAATACCAAATAAAAAAAATAGCAAGTACTTTTTTTAAACAAATAAAAAAGGAACATTTAACAATAAATTCTTTAAACAAAACAAGATCAATTCTAAAACATTTCCTCATGATCACAGGTGTCTTACAAGGGTGCTTGTTTCTTCTATAAAATCTATAACTTGCATAATTTTCTAATAAATAACCTCCAATTTCTAGAGATTGCATTTTCAATTAATAACATGCATTATATCTAATTTGTTATACTAAGCAATTAAACATTACACTAAAGCTCGAATGCACACCCATCAACTTGATCCAACATTACTGACATCGTCTGCATGAACAAAAATATATATGAGAAGCAAAACATTATATCAAAATTATAAAATACAAAATTTTTATTAGTATTAGTACGAATACTTGTAATAAACTTATTTATATCACCAGCCAATTTTCAAAATGTAATTTATTACATCTGTAACTATTTAAGCCAATTTTATAGCAACTAAATTTAAGCAAACCCTAGTCCCAATTTCTAAACTAATTCAAATCAGCTACATGGACTTTGCTTCTCTATTAAATATTTATTAAATGACATGGTACTTGAGTTTTTAAAAAGAAAGTTCAATAGAATTCAACAAACAAATTAGATTTTACAGTCGGATAGATAAAGAATTCAATGTATTCAAAAATAGACAGACTTTAACAACATCTTTGCCTTGATAATCTGGACTCAAATAGTTAGAAGAGAGATATAGACCCACCTAAAGAATCAAGACGTTAAAAATAACTAAAAGCAAAACTAGAAAAATCAAAAGATAAATATAAATCAAGATATTTGATCCCGCAACATATAACATTTACTCGGTTGTATTTATTGAGTTCGTTTATTAATTTTTTTTTAATTTAATCAAATGATAATAGAAATATATACACGCATGAAATTAATTGAATAACATAAAAGAGAAAAGAATATTATGCAAGGCTGTACTTATTAGAAATATTATCTAAAAAAATATTATTTTATTCTTAAAAATAAAATTCATATATATAAAACATAAAAAAAATTATATATGAATCATAATATTATCTTAAAAAAATAAATACGTACAAAACAATTTCTTAAAAATAAAAATCTCGATTCAAAAAATGGCCAAATAAGAAAAGAAAAAATCATAGAGGAGAGATATTAATTGAAACATAAATTAAAAAGATATTAAAAAAAAGGTATCACTTAATTAGAAGTATAAAATTGGATAAAACAAACAAAATGACCCGAGTTAACCTGAGTTAATATGATAGACATATAACCTAGATAATAACAAGCGAGCCAACTCATGTTAACCTGCAAAACTCGTGGCTCAAGTCATGAGACTTGTATAACCAGATTTAAAAGAAATCGAATAAAACCACAAAGGCAATGTTTTTTTTTTAAATGTCAAACGATTAAATAAAAAAAGAAAATAAGCCAAAAAAAATATCAACACTTTTCAAACATGTGACTTGGGTGATTAGACTGCAAATTCCATAAATGGAAAAACTGTGAAATTCAATTTCCAACAAATCAAACGCTTAAAGATGAAACCAGGAAAAAGAATCAATTACACAAAATGATCTAAAACAAAATATTGTAATTAAAAAAATAAGAGTGGAAATCAAAATAAAACAAAATTAGAGGGCAACACAAATTTGTTGATTGAATGGTTAAACTAAAAAGAAAAATAAATTTAACAAAATAAAAAAAAATCAAAAGAATGAGTACCAAATTGAAAAAAGTAAAACACCATAAAATTTGATTGAATGATGAAATTGAAAACCAATAAAACTTTAACCAAAGGGTTAAGGAAAAATGAATATAATATATGACAAATTGTAATTGAAGGAATAAATTAAAAACAAACAAATTTTTTTTATAAAAGGACTAAGAACAAAAATTACAAATAAAAAAATAAAGGCTGAAATTAAAAAACCAAAAATAAAAAGGATCAACATATAATTTTTCGGAGAGGAGAGAGGGAAAAAAAAGAAACGACAATCCACGATAAACTGCCTATCAGCTGTATTCATGTGTCACACCTGGAGGAAGCAGATGCAATGGAGCTTCCAAGGACACGACAAAAAGACCGGTTTGACCACCAGGAGATGCCACACAAGCTACCTAAAGGTCGTGGGTGCCTTCTACGCGTTGTACATAGAGAACATGCGTCATTAGCTTTTTAAATATAAAAATTAATTATTCAATGTAAAAAGATCAAATTGCCCTCCATGAATCTAGAATTAACAAAAAAAAAAAACCTTTGTAAAAGGAAGAAATGTCGTTGGGCGAATGTCTCTTTTTTTTCCTTTATGAATCCAAGGGAAAAAAATGTTTTTTTACTAAATTCTAAAAGGTCAAAAGATAGAAATACCTTTGGTCCACAGTTCTAATTTTTTTTTACTTGAAGGTTAAATTATTCATTTTAATGTTTTGAAAAGTAAAAAAGATACGTATGCCCCTGACAATCCTTTAATGACCGATAGGCCGTTGAAAAAGACTGCATTACCCCCAACACCAAGGCATCCCATTTTTGTTTAAATGGTAAAAAATGTAATTTCAATATAGCAATAAATAGTTTTTTGTGTTTATGTGTACACTGATTTTCCTACGTGTTTTAGAGTTTTGTTAACACACATTCTTGATGTTGAGATGTGTGTGTTTATATGTATTGATGTCAATGTATATTTTCAAGTCAATTTTTATATCAATTAAGACTATAACTTTTTATAAGTTCATTTTAAAAATACATCTCCATATAAGTCTATAACATGTAAAAAAACAAAATCTCTTAGTATTGAATTGAAAAATTTATAAATCAAGAAAAAATATTTTTTTTCCCACCAAACTAAGCACAAATAGTTTAATTAGTCATATCACTCACACTATGTTGTGGATAGGAATTTATGTTAATTTCTAATATAAAAGAAGAAGATGTTGGTACTATCAATCATAGATGTGTTTTCCAGTATGATGATTTTTCTTAATTGAGAAATGGAAAAACGGTATTTAAGTTTACTATCATAATTTTTTTAAAAAAATATGAATTAGAAAAAAAAGAGTTGTTAACACCAATTGGATAATAAAATTGGAACATGATCTTCTTAGTAAAAGTAAAAGATTGATTCACATTCAAATATATTACTCCGGTTATCCTTTTTATTTTATACATTTTCATTTATTTTATCTTAGATGTTAATTTTGATTACAAAAAACAAATGATTTTTTATTTTCTTATAAACCCGTCATGTAAATACAAACTTATCTATATAAAATATAAGAGAAAAAAAATTAATACAATAATCTTTTTGGAGTATTATGAAATTGAAAAACAATTAAAAATACTAATTACTATTTAAAAAATCACTAAAGTTTAATCACTAAATGAATAAAAAAAAACTTATATTTACCCTGGTCTATTTTTTTCTAGCATGCTTAATGACAATTCCATCTTCATTGAACGCCCTCGCAAAGATAAACCTATTGATATCAAGACCGATATTTTTATGGTCGGCCAAACACTTTCTTACTCCATCTATTTTTCAATGATTTTCTATCTCTTATCTTAAAACTCAGATTGAATCATTAAAAAAATAAACTTTAGAATCTAAAAATAAAATCTTAAAATTATAGGTACCAAATAATGCATAAATTAAAATGTTTTGAGATAACTAAAGTTGGCCAAGTCTTAACAATGGGCTTTGGTTTTGTTTATTATTTATTTTGATCACTGTTCTTTTTGTTTTGATTTTACTATAGTCTAAAATTATATTTATTAAAATTAATTTTTAATTTTACATTGAATAATTTTTCGACGCTTTGTATACGTGAGAGCATGCAAATTGAAAAAATCTTCATACATACATCTATGCTAATTTAACTTGGAAGTATGAAATAGAAAAAAAATAATAAAAAATTGCAATGTAGAAATAAACAGTAATATCCATTAGGGGTGATCAAAAAACCGATAAACCGAGAAAAGTAAAAAAAATTAACTGAAAAAACTGAACCGAAAAAAACTAAAAAAACCGATTAGAATATTTAGAAAAAATTCCGGTTTGGTTTGGTTCGGTTCGGTTTCGATTTTGTAAGGTAGAAATCGGTTAACCCAAACCGAACCGAACCAGTTAAAAAAAAGGTACTATAAATAGAAAAAATGATTTGCCCCCCAGTAACCCTAGCTACCAGCAACCCCCTCTCGCCTCGCCCTCTCCCTAGACTTAGAAACACAGAGTGACAGAGATCCAAAACAACCAGCTAATCAATTGAAATTTGAAACCAATCAAGCCTCTCAAAAACAGATCGATCCACTATCCAGTTGGCCTTTCCTCTTCATTTACACAAGATCATATGGTACTCCACTACTCCTTTATAGCGTTTTAGCATATGCATCTTGTCAACATTCTTTTATTGTTATTTTTTTCAGCCACTTCTACAGCAAGACCATAATGATTAATGACTTTGCTGAGTGTTTTCTGGCTTTTTTTTTATATATATAGTTGTAGACAAGATGCTGGGTCTAAAACGGACTGTAGATTCGAGAAGAAAGTTCTGTTGAATTAGTTCTATAGCAAATTGTTGTTGGTAGTGATGGGAGCACAGGTATGTGCATCTGTTTTGGTTAAATCTATCATGAGTTCTTTTTATTATCTGGGTTTTGTGTTTCCTGTTGATTTTTAGTGATGTTTGGGTTTGGATTTTGATATTTTTTATATAAAAAAAAATGGGTTTTGTTATTCAGCTTCTAGGTATTCTTTTAAATGCAGAGATTTATCTGTATAAGAAGATTTGGGGTTTTGATTTTAAAAAATCGGGTTTGGATTTTTGGCATTTGGGTATTTGAAAAATATAGGAAAAACCATGTTTTTTTTGCAAGAAATTTAGGGTTTTGATTTATAGTAGAGTTTTGGATTTGGGATGTTGATTTTATTTGTATTTTTTAATCGAAATCAGTGGTGTTGATTTTTGGCTTCTAGTTGTTTGCAAATGCAAGGAAACCAATATTTTTGAAAAAGACATCTTACTGGCGAGTTCGAGAAGAAATATAAGCGTATAGGTTTTCTTAATTTTTTGAAATCAAGAACCGAACCGAACCGAAACCGGTTGGTTGACTCGGTTTGGTTCGGTTTCGGTTTTTTTCTAAAAAAATAAAAAACTGGCTTGGTTATTTTTTATAGATAAAAACCAAACCGAATAAAAAATAATCACTTCTAATATTCATAGTATTTTGGGTTAGGGTGAATAGCTATGGAAAATGTTCAATTCCCGAACAGTTTCTTGTGTAATAATGTAACAGTAATCGTATGTTAATTAACAACTAAGGCACAGATAATGATATATATATATATATATATATATATAATTTGATTAAAATAAAAGGTTAGATGTCTATCATTATTTTATGTGTGTAACCAAATTTCGATGAAGATTGGGAATTTTTTTTCTGCGGTGGTCCTAATAATGATCTTTCGCTGGTGTTTTTGTACGACTTTTTTAAGGAACAGGAAATCCTGCAGAAGAGGAACAGCTAGTCTTCTTTGCCATGTTCCTGAAAGTTTTGGAAATTTTCTCTACAGATTATTATTTTCTTTTTTAAAGCAAAAACAGAATTTTCAGCTACATATATTTCATGAAATTTCTTGTATTTTTTACTTAAAAATACATTAAAATATAATAATTTTTTTTAAATCATTTTTTATATCAAAACAATTAAAAAATAAATAAAAATTAATTTTAAACTAAAGAAATTTAAATTTTAATGAAATTTTATTTGATATTTGGATCGCATTCTCAACATCACCATAAATAATTTCAGGTAAAACACTGCTTAAAAAAAAAAAAAAAACAAAGAAAGCAAGCATAGGCTTGCCACAATGCAAGTGCCACTAGGTAAGTACTAACCCAAAACAGATCAAAACACAATCCCTTCAACAACCTCCACTTTATATATATATATATATATAGGTTGGAAATCCAGGCAGGCTATACTCTATTTCTTCCACTTTGCGTGGAAAAAAGCTATAAAGGCTGAGTTGGATAATAACCCAAGAAAACTCCAATCTAGCCAGGATGTTTTACTTAGCTTAAAACTGGCTTGTTCATGTACAATAAGCAATTAAATTCGTAATTGGTTCCCAACACCGAAGAAGTTTGTCTTAAATACGTTTCTCTGTCGGGGAAAGCTGGTAATATATAATTAATCTCTAAAAGCCAGTTCTATAGGCATCAAACTGGATAGTTTGTAGGAGGCAAGCTTGTTGCGTGCTGCCACTCCTCGTATCTTTCTACCTGGCAGCTTCCCGGAGATATTATCTAAGACATTATTAACAAGAGGGCTGATGCCAAACCGTCGGAATCCCAGGAGAAATTCACAGGCTTTCACTGTTGCACACAACTGTACAAGCTCGGTACCGATAAGGAATCAAATAACATCCATTAGATTTGGTTCTCTTAATGCACATCGTTGGATCAAGATAACAACGCATAACTTGTTAATTTCCCACTTAAACCTGAAGATTGTCTGTTCTTCTTCTTCTCCTCCCTCCGGCAGCTCGACCGTGAATAACCTGTTAACAGTGCAGGTGCACAGGATTTTAATACTTTTGCAGCATAGAATGACCCAGACTCACAGCTCAGCCCCTTAGAAGGGATCTTTCTTTATGTCTGTGTTGGATTTTCTATCAAATGAACCGGCAAGTCTAGAGTACAATTACATGAGCCCAGTTCATATAGAGCCATGAAATTATTAGGCCCGTTGAAGGACCCTGGATTGGAAAGGCTATCTTAGTCTTAAGCCCCCAGCACTGCATAGTTCTCAGTGTTGCATGTTTGAGCTAGTACATGGATTATGACTGTAGTTTGATAAACAACTTCCAAGGAGGAGGCCTCATTTTATTTGCTGACGTAGCCAAGTTTATTAGGAAACTTAATTCGGGTGAGATTTCCACCCTTATTTACTGTAGTTTCGTGTGCCTTATTTCCAGAAGAATGAAAAATCAAAGTCTCCCTCGCATCTCGAACACGTGCCTTCTCCCATGATTTTATATCCTTCCATTTCTTTTATTCTAGTCAAGTCCCTATTGCCAAGTGGAAGTCGTTGAAAATCCGAAGCCACCTTTGTTGAAGCAGAAGATTACAAGTCCAACACACCAAATATTTGATAAGAAGTTGCCAGAAACATAGAATAAAGGGAAAGGCAGCATTTTTCTATGACTAGTTACAAGCACATATATATATATATACACATGATGTAGAGGCATGGCCCATGATCAACAAAACGCGCGTATAAACATGCCACGAAGAACAGAAGATTCATAAGCTAACATCCAAAATATTAGTTACAGAAAAGAATCTAAATACGAAAAGGGGTTGCTTGTCTCCAATACGGCAATGCCTGCCTAGACCCAAAAGGGAATCCATGGCTTTCCGAATCTGGATGCACTCACACGCATAAATTACACTCGATATCCTATGATTTCCCATCTCTCTGCCTCTGATAATCCGCTAAAGGCAGAGAGTAATAAATAAACCACACGCCAAAAAATAAAATAAAATGCTCATCGTAACAAACTGGAATGAAGGACAGCTGATAGGTATAGACATATCGATCTCTAGACAATATCACCTCTACTTCCAAGGCTGCAAAATGAGCAGCACAACAAGTATGATGATCAGCAATATAATAATGGCATAACAAGTCCATTTCCTTGTATTTTTCTGTAGTTTCCTGGCAGTCTGCAGCTGCTGGGTGCCGCCTCGCACGAAAGAATTAGCTCTTTGCATGTTGCTCTCAATGTCATCCAATTGTTCACCTTGATGTTCAACCAATACTGCCATGTCCAAGAACACTTGGTGAAGCTCCTTTAGATTATTTTCCAAATCTTTCACAGCATCATGTCTTTCCTGAATTTCATTAATAGTGTCCAAAATCCTGCCTCTCCCTTGTTGTTGAATTGCTTTCTGGAGAAATGTCTCGCTCTCACCTGTATAGTGACAAAATTTTCAAATCATTAGACCATTGCAACAAATCTATCCCAATCTTGAAGGTCTCGAATTCAAAAACTCCCAGAAACCACAGTAAATTTATTTGAATGGACTCCATTCATTAGCTGGTTGAGTAATTTAGTGCCGACCCAAGTGATGACTAGCTAGAATCTAATCCCACGAACACCATAGACAAAACTAAATGAAAAGATTTGCAGATTGAGTTTGTATGTACAAAAGGGAAAGGCTGTCAACGATCACCAACCAGTCCCCACTCATCATGGGTTGCTGCCACCTATATGAGATGAACAAACATCATCCCCTCGCACATGCGTGAACACTCATCTAAATTCTCCCTCGTTCCAATTATCGCAAATCGTTTTTATACCAAGAAGAAAAAAAAAGTTCAGATCAATTTTACCATGCAAATAAATTTTGTCTCTTTAGCCGTATATCTAAAGTCAACGCTTTTAGGTTCTTTTATCGAATACCAAAATCGGTCCAGAATTAACAACTAACCTGTAGAGATCAAGAGATCAATAGTCTTTTCATCAGGATTTTCCCCAGTCACTGTAAAATACCTCCTCTGCACAGTCTCTCTATACTCAGTCGATATCTTCTGCCTCAACCCGTTAAAACCATCCATCAAATCCTTCAACTTCTTCCTCAACCCATTCACCACCGAAGTCCTAGTCCTATCCGAAGAAGACCCCGCTCCACACCCAAGAAGAGTCCGGTTCGCTGCGTTAGACCGGTCCAAGGCCTCTAACCGGACCTTGATCAGCTTTGCCTTCTTCAATGCTAGAGCAACATCGGCATCCATCTTGGACCTCAAGTCCTTGACAGCCCTAGAGTTGTGCAGAGTCTTACTTTGCTCATGTGCAGACTGAAGATTCCCATTAAGCTTCTCTAGCTCTTTCAGCTCGTCTTTGATGGACTCTACATCTTCAAAGAACTTGTCAAGGTTAACCCCTCCAGTGGATGGCGCTTCAGACATCTGAATTACATGGTGAGCTGGGGGGGCTTCTTCGCTGCTAAAGCGAGAGAAGGAGCTGGAGAAGAGATCATTCATGTTTTACAGAGAGGATTTCAAGATTAGTATGAACTCAAGATATCAAGATGAGAGAAAAGAGAGAATTTTTTATAGAAAGAATGGCTTTGCACAAGGTTTTTACGGGGTATGCATAAATTGTAGGCTGGCTGGCTGGCTGGGGAAGGCGGGACTGGTCAAAAGGTCGCTAGTTGAAGTTCAACAACGACTTTCACTCTTCTAAGGTGGAGAAGAATCTGACAAATGTACAATTTAATTTATTAGTGATATAGAAATGGAGTAAGGGAAGGGTTATCATGCCTCTAGGAATTTTCTTTGTTGGTAGCTTTCCTGGAAAGTGAAAAAGAAAAAAAAAAACAAGAAGAAGAAAAAGACAGGGAGAATGGGTCTCACGGAGTAACGGGTTTAAAGATTGATAGTGCAAAACGTGTGGATTTTTCGTTCTTGGATTATTTTTTGGAGTGTTTAAATGAGGGAGGGTTTTTGAAGTAAAGAGGAGACTTGGTCGCATTGATTTGTAGTTTATCTGTCTCCTTCTTTTCATATGGTCATTCCTTTCGGATTCATTTTAGTGACGGGGAATTGGATTTGGTAGTTGGATAGAGATGTTTTCTACATTTTCTTTTTGATGTGGAAAATTAACGGAAGATGAACTTGTTTTTGATAGCTTGAATGGTAAAAGCAGGATGAGTTGTTTGAATTACCTCGAAATTTTTTTTGGGACATGAAAATGATTA
>Ga0325405_1005198_pt1 | contig 13217 bp, 6 predicted proteins | sample PopdelMetagenome_21_FD_205663 | JGI IMG/M metagenome (GOLD analysis project Ga0325405, IMG submission 205663) | Populus deltoides microbial communities from Bellville, Georgia, United States - Xylem-Control-R2 | ecosystem: Host-associated > Plants > Phyllosphere > Stem > Wood/Secondary xylem... | reverse complement strand
TAATTATTTAATTGAGGGTTTAATCACAAGGGAAATCAACTTTTAAAAGTCAATTTGTGATGTCAATTGAAACAATTGAAGTTTAAGGACTCAATTAGAAGCTCAAAAAGTTTAAATTAGCCAAATAAGAGGTTTAGTTGCATAAACTTCAAAGTCTGGTGAGCAAATAAGGGCTTAATTAAACTTTTTATGAACCAAGGATTAACTTGCAAAAGACACGCGACTTTAGGGACTGGAATAAGAAGAAATCAAGAGTCAAATTGAAAAAATTGAAAGTTTAGTTGCCATTTTGGGGCCTAAACAAATAAATTAAAAACCAAATACCAACTTGTTAAAGGTGCTCAAAATTAAGGGTGACAAATGAAGTTGACAAGGAACTAATTGCATAAAATTAGAAAGAAAGCGTGAAATTAAGGGTAAAATAGATTGAAATCAGAAGATTAGGGATCAAATTGAACATTGGTAGATCTCAAATCAAAGAAAACTCTAATCTATAGGAATTAGTCAAAAAGGTGTTGCTAAAGGTATTGTGCTTCTTCTTCTTTAATTTTTTGGCTGACCGAAAAGGCACTTTCAAACGACTGAATGTGATGTTTCTGACCACCCCAAATGCTGTAACCACCACCATTCGACCGAGAAACACCCCCTCTATAACCCTATGATTTCAATATCAAACATTTACTTCTCATTTTCTCCATGGATCTCCACAACATCTTGTCCCTAGTCAGGTAAAACCACTTTTTCAGACATCACGTTGTTTGGGTAGGCACTTTCAAGCATTTGAATATTGAGCTACAGACCTTTAAATCAAGCAAGAATATGTTTAATCGAAAGGCATGCACCCCCTCTACCAAGTCCAGGTGATCTTAGGCAATGTTGACATTGGAGATACTCTAACGAAGCCATGAAAGTGACCAGCCCAGTTAGCCTTGACTTGACACTCATTTGTAGAAGAACATTCAACTTTTTCATTTGCTCCCACTTAGAAGCCTCCAGAAGGTTTACATCAAGGGTTTAAAACCCTTCTCTCTGGATCTAAAAACAGAAAACACCTCACCTTGGTCCCCAAATTAGACAAAACCATCTACACATAAAACTAGTAGGTCCATGGCAAAACCAGCTAGGTTTTGTCAAATTGGAACCTTAACAAAACCCATATAGAAGACCTAAATCTGCCTATAAAAAAAGGAACCGAAGAACACAAATGGAGGGAGAGAAAATAGAGAAAAATAGAGGGAAATAGGGGAAAGGAAAGAAAAAAAGAGAAGAAGAAAGAAAATTAGGTTAAGGTGCAAGGGTCCTATTTGAAAGACTTTAAATGCAATACCAAGAATTGATTTAGATTCAGAGTTTCAAAGCTAAGAAGGTATACTTTGAAAGTGGAGTTTATGAGGCCTGCTGGATCTTTTTCTTATGTTTAATACTAAGTCTTAAATGCCTTGATATGCTCTTGATTGTTTTTCTGCCATTTCATTACATGGAACCTTGGTTCAATGGATGCCAAAGGTGGCATCAAAGGAATAGGAGTGTTTTCTATTAATGAAAGGATAGCCCCTGCTTCTAGGTAGTTGGTCTAACCTTTTAAAGTGAAAATGGTTAGATTTTGAAGCTCATTTTATTGAAGATTGATTTCTGTTTTGAGTTGGTAGCTTTTAGGATTGAAAATCAATGCACTTTTTGAGTTTTTGAGTTGTTTTGTTGTTTTTTTTTACCATAATTACATTTATTACCAATAGTGTGGTCTGTGGGAATAAGGAGGACACGATTTAGAGACCAAAAAAGGCCACTCTAGGGGCATTTTGTCCCTGGGCATTTCTGGGTAGCTTTCTTGGGTTTTACACATATTCATATGTTGAATCTTGCCTTAGGTGCTACTTTCATAGCTGGTTTGGTCTCATTTCCAGCTCACATAAGTTCTCCAATCATCGTTTATAAGTAATCTAGGAATTTTTTGCATCAATTAAAGGTTTTAATGAATTCAAATTTTAGGGGTAAGGTTTCGAATTGAAACCCATTTTGGAAAAAATCGCGTGATTTTGTTAATAATTGAAACAAATGAACCTCTGATTCTTGAACTATGGAGGATTACAAACAAAAGCATCCCTTCCTTTGTTCAAAATCAACTCTGGATTGAGAATGACGTTTTATGGAGAGACGAAGAACATTCTTCTGTTTGGTTTTGTTTTTTTTTTTTGATTAAAAAATCTTTAAGTTTTTGTGTTTTTTCCACTTTTGATATGTTATGGTTTTAGTTTACGCAGTCAGGTCAACCTAACTAAGTCAACCCGGTCGTGTTTGTCTACGACCAGGTCAACCCATCGAGGTTAACCACACCGTAATAAAAGGGATAAAGAAATAAAAAAAATAGTTTTGGTTATTTTTTTGGTTTAAGGATATGTTAGGTAAAATTCCTTTTAACTTTCAAGCATATTTTTATTTCAAGAAACCTACAAATAAAATAAAAATGCTTTTTTTTGTGTTGCATACGACTAAATCTCTTAAAAATATATATAAAAATCATATCTTTTAGTATTTTCATATGAAAACAAAAAAACATATATGTGTTCTGACATGCATTTTAGGATTTAATAATCAATTCATTAAATCCATAAGAATTTGACCAATACTTCAATAAATCATTGTTTTTTAATTCATGAGAATTTGACCTACAAGTGACGCTGGTATTTGAAATATCAAGAGTTGACCAAAAAATTCTCATAGTTATTTTAAATATTCATCATTTTTAATTGAGAGTATTTTTCACCGTAATACACAAATTACCAAAAACCTTTTTCCTAAGAATTGTTTTGGGTATTCGAATCCACAATAGATTCTTAACACCAAATTTATTCATACGAGTAAATCTCAATCCTAAACCCCTTAAATCACATCAAACCATATAAAGCAACTTACCTCAGGTAGGGTGCACTAATGGTGCTAACACCTTCCCTAGCTACAATTAGTCATTTACCCTTGAATCGATAAAACTAGTATATTCAGGTTTCCTAGCAACCCTGAACCGAACAACCAGGTGGTGACTCCTTCGGCTCCTACTCGCCTTCCGCACACGTGTGACATGTCTACTGGCATGCAATGAAACACGTATAGGCAAACTTAAAACAAAGTCCATATAGATATCTATCCAAGGTTCATTAGGCACATGCAATGCATTGTTCATAGATTCGTTGCACCTCCCTTTTCATCTTTGGCCAATAAAAATACCCATCCATTTACATCTAAAGTTTTCGCAACCCCAAAGTGACCCTTTAAACCACCTCCATGTGCTTCATGAACAAGTAATTCACACAAAGAACTAGTAGGAACACAAAATATATTCTCTTTGAACAAGTAACCATCCATTAAATAAAACTTACCAAAAGCTGAATGTGCACATGCATTATAAATTCCAGTAAAGTCAAAATCATTAACATACAATTCCTTCACATATTCAAAGCTTAGCAATCTAGTATTTATGGTGTTTAGAAGAACATACCTACACGAAAGTGCATCAGCCACTATGTTCTCTTTGCTTTGCTCATATTCGATTACGTAAGGAAAAGTTTCAATGAATTCAACCCATTTTGTATGTCTTCTATTCAACTTACTTTGTCCTTTCTCAATTGAAAATGGAACCACAACTGTTTAGTGATTTTAACTTTACAACTATCATTTAACCATTGTAATCTATATGGTTTAGCATGCTTAACAGTACACAAATTAAGTTTACTAACAAGGGTGATACTACAAACATTAACACAACCTTTTGCATTCTTTGGTTCTTGAACGAACTAAATCTGACTTATCGAAGATTAACTAGCTTCGTGGCATCATTCGACTTCATTTCAATAGTGTTGGTGCCTTGGGGCAGGTTTTCGTTGTGTCACTCCTATCAGACCTTTTTCAACTTTCCATGATCAGATCTCAATCTTGATTGTGGGTTGCATGACCACATGATCACAATGTTCACATCACTTTGTAATCCATACACACCCTAATCTTGTCATCCTTCTTGGGAACTACAACTACATTATTCATCCATTGAGGATAATAGATGACATCTAGGAATTATGTATCCCATTATTTTTGTATTTCTGCCTTCACCTCAACTAACATATCTAAGGGCATTTATCTTGTCTTTTGTTTGATTGACTTACTTCCTTCCACAAGGGAATTTGTGTACCACTATGTCGGTGTCTAAACCAAGCATATCTAAATAAATCCAGTTAAAGATATTCACATATTCATGTAATAGAGAGATTATGCCATCTCTTTCCTCGACCATAATAAGGGTACCAATCTTGAGTTCTTTCTTTTCTTGTTCAATGCCTAAATTTAGAACTTCTAGCTCTTTACTAACATGTTTCCAAGTTTTCTCATAATTTTCCACAAACCTAATAAACTCTTTTATTCCTCTTCCCAATCTTCATCACCCATTGTAATTTTATTGTTGAAGTTTGGCCAATTATTCTTAATGCAATAAGTTTGTGCATTGATGGAACTTTCAGGGTTCTTTTAATTATAAAGTGCGCTTGTGTAATCACACATAAAAGATAAAAGAAAATAAAGACACATTTTAAACATAAGAAAATGCACGATCTCATTAAAGTAAAAAAGCTCATTTGATAAAAAAAACATCTTGTGGCATTATGAGCCAAATTGCCCATCTAGACTAAAAACAAGTAGAAACAACATAACATAACAAGACATTCAAAGAGATCAATTACTTTTTTTTTCATAATAGGAGCAGGCTCCATCTTCCAATTTTGGTATACCTCTCCCTCAGCTAGCTTCTTCACAAAGGCTTTTGCAAGGACTTGGAAACTATGTTGCAGCTCATTAAGGATCCTTGTAGAACTAGTAGATTCCCAAAAGAAGTTGCCACACCATTGTAGGAAAAGGATCCTTGCCAAATAGACAGTCCACAGGTCAAAAGGAATTAAATAACAAAGTTTGTATAGCCTGTTCTGACCTATATCGCAAGTCCTTCCTGACCTCCGATTCACCTGAAAGTTTACTTCAACATAGAAACATACCTTTGGAATCTTTTGGTAAGGTTTCAGTTCAATCCAACATTTGGATTTGGAGTTATGATCATCACATAAAACTGGATGGTAAGAAATGTTATGCTAAAATCCGAATTTGACCTTAATTGGATCGTATCAAGTCTACTTCTGTTTCATACCTAGCTAAGCTAACTCCCACTCCTCCATACATGCTATTTGTTTCCACCTTGTTTCCCAATAGAGTCTTGATTACAAACCTCTTTTCTATCCTTTGTACTTCTTTCCTTAACTTGGTTACAAACCTTGTAGCAATAAATGAGTGAGTAGCACTTGGATCAAACAACACATGCACTTTTAAACTATTTATTTGTAGTGTACCTACCACTACATCAGATGTTGCTCTAACCTCTTCTTGTGTCATGTGGGAGACCTTCCATGAGGTTCGATCATTTTATGCCCTTGGTCTCCCTCAGCTGGAATTTCCCCCTGACTCATCTCACATGTCTGTTCACTATAACTGACTGTTGGTGACTTTGACTTAGTTGTCTTAAGGTCTGTGCTTGCCCAATGCTCCTGTTGGGGCACTCCTTCTTGTAATGACCTCTTTCGCTGTAGCAATGGCATCCTTGCCCTAGACACTAACAGTTTCTCCATCTATGACCCTCTCCTCTACAAACAAAACATCGCCCTGGGGAAAATGAGTAGTCTCCAGGGTGCCTTTGTTCAAACTTCACACAAAGAGGGTGGTTGACATTCTTCCGGTCGTTAGGTCTCCCTGAGGGGTTTGCCTTGGAATAAGTTGCCTCCCCATCACCCTTTCACTCCCTGAGGTAGTCGACATCCCTTTTCTCTTGTATTGATCAAACATTCCATTGTTTCCCTTCTGCAGAAGTGGTGGTCTATTGGTTCCTTGATGGCCTTCTCTAATGCAAGCCTCTAGAGCCTATGCTGATTCAATTAGTTCCCTCACTGTTTTGACCTGTAAGGTAATCAATCCGAGCCTTAATTCATGTCGAAACCCATCTCTCAACTTCTCAATCATATGCTCTTCTATCGGGATGTAGTGTGGGCAAACAATGAAAGATCATGAAATCTCATTTCATACTCCAATAATGATATCTCACCCTGTCTCAATTTCAGGAACTCTAGTTCTATCACCTTACGATGGTACTTAGAGTAGAATTGGTTCTCAAAATCTGATTTAAAGGCACTCCAAGTCAATGTTTCCCACCATGTCATGGCTCGATCGAACAATAACTGAGTGACACAATTTACTAGCAAGTCCTCGGGTATGTTAATCTAGATCATAGTCAAATTTGCTTTCCTGATCTACCTCCTTCCTATTTCAGCATCTTGCTCCCTATATATGGTTCGTAGCTCATTTCCCTTATACTTTTGACTAACCATACTAGTAACAACACGTTGTTTGTGGTTGCAACAACTCCTGCAGTTGTTTGCGGGACCTGTGTAGTTGGAGCTGTTGAGTCATAGAACTAGCCATGCCTTCTATTACCGCCTTGACTATTTGAACTAGAAGTTTCGAGTTTGCATAAGACAGGGGTATCCCTGATGGAAACGTTGGAGGGTACCTCTATTTTTCCTTGTGGTCCTAACCCTGTTGGGTGTACTTCTTCTGTCCGATTTGGCACCTGCTCTCTCTTAGCTTCCGTGGGTCTTCCCTACAAGGATTGAGATGACATTATTGGTGCATGAGAAGCAATATCATCCAATGAGCCCTTTTCCTACCAGTCATTAACATTTCAGCCTTTATTCCTCCTTTCCGTGAAGGGTGGTTCGGTTCGTGCCCCCTATCGAAAGCGCACCATCTTGAAATAAATCACAATGATAATATTCTCATCAAATGCTCAAGATCCAAACCAGGTGCTCCGATACCAACTATAATAGCTCGGAATTTCACATCAAATCATGATACGTTGTTTATTCATAACGACATGAAAATGGGTGGTAAATTCTTTTTTTTGTATCATCACACCAATCAATACTTTTCACATCAGTGTTTATATATCGATCATATAGGTGTCATTAATTGATATAGTGCAATACTTATATAATCACATAATTCAACATCTTAATATAAGGGAATACACAATACAATACATTCATATCATTATATGTTCATACTTATAAGTCTACATCCCTATTTCTGGAAAGTCATCATTACAAGTCTTTCTACTAAAGTGTCAATTGACAAATACATAGTCATTATATTGTTATACAAAATGCATATCACCTAAACACATGATTACATAATTTATATCAAAACACGTGGAACAGAGTTTCTATGCACCATGGTTGTGTGATGTCCCTGTTACAGTTCAAATACAATATAAGAATAAAAGAACGATCATGAAATATAATAATAATGAACAGAAATACATTATTCAATCCCGGTTATCCATCATGGATACCATTAGCCATCACATTAATCAATCAATTATATCATGAGTAATCTTAAACAACCATAACCAAGTAGCAACAATATATATAAGAATCACTACAAAGATCTAACATAAATACGAATTATAGTGGAAACCACCTAGCTGCTTCTCATGTGGGGTGTCCTTGTTTAGTCGAAAGTCCGATCTCGGTCGCACCTCCTAATACACCAAATTATCATCAATCAGTATATTTGAATTTAGCAATCTATAGACTAATACCACCCATGTTCCAAGAATGCACATGCTCACATTCAAGAGGTATAAAGATGATGCCACGAAGCTAGTTTTTCTTCGATAAGTCTCTTCAGTTCTTTAGAGACCCATGGAAGTAAATAACAAAATCCGTACAGCCTCTGTTGACCAGTATTGCGGTTCCTTTGCGAACTCCGATTGACATGATATTTTAACCCAAGGTTGGAATACATGTCAGGAGACTCCATGTAAAATTTAAGCCCAATCCAACACATTGGATTGAGAATTATGATTATTTTTATAAAACTAGACAGTTGCGCATTTTACATCAGAATCTGAATTTGATTGTTTTTTCGTTGCTTGGGTCGTATCAAGGTCAATACCAAGTTTTCCACCTAAAGACCATACTTCAACCTAGTTTTGGACATTAACAACAAACTTTCAAAGTTTATGAAGGAAAGGAAACATGTAATGTTTCTATTTCATGACAATGCCACACATTCATCAAATATTGTTAAAGAGGAACCATCACTCATTACTATCTTCATTTCCAATCTTTCGTAATCCTCCTATAGAGGTTCATTAATATAACAACGACCAATCCTTTGTTTCACCTAGCTTCCATACTGAAGATATATGTCCAACAACTTCTTAGTCTTTTCTCATACGGCTAACCATAAATTACCCACTACCTCCACACTTATGACTAGTACATTAATTTTATGATCAAGCTCCAATTTCCTCATGGCTGACTTGATGTTAACAATTTAGACTCTTGTGGCTGACTCCCATGCATAAAAACAAATGCATCCAACATGCTTTTCGAAGGACCTTGACCCTAACTCCACACATATGGGCGACTATTATGTACACAAACCATGTGTACATGTTTTCCGAATTCAAGATTCTCAAGCTAAGCCCCACTCATATGGTTGGCTTTTTATACAACAACTCAAACATCATATAAATAACAACTTATCAATCCAAGTCAACTCATGGGTCCGACTTCATTGTAACATCTCAATTACCAGGACAACACACCAATCATAATTTATGGAAAAAACATGGTAATTTTTTTTTAAAAAAAAAGTCGAGTACATGCAAAGGTTTATTAAAATTTCTATTGAGATTCCTCCATACCGAGAGATCTCAAGTTATCAACAAACAACCTATTTCACTTCTTTAAACCTAATATTATCCAATCACGACCCAATCATCTAAGTCTCAATTCCAACATCCAACATCAATGCAATCACAATTTCTCAAATATTAATATAATAGAAATGAAGTGTTAAATGACACTAAATAAGTAAACACACATACATGTAGAATATAATTTAAATTCATACATTCAATTTGAAAGATATTATTACAATTCAAGTCATGACAGTTTTCTTCAGATATAAAATACATGGAATATAAAACTTTGGAATATAAATATCATGGAAAACAGTATTAACATTAATAATTAAGCAATTTATTCAAGACTAATATCATGGAAAACAGGATTTCTTTCTTATGAATTCAATAATCTTTTCCATTCCATCCTCATTTTGCAACTAATATCATATATTAATACTGAAGGACAATTCCTTCAAGAAAGTGTCGATACTAATTTAATTGTATCATTAACTATCCTTAACCAGATAGCTAATTAAATCATTTTCTTCCTAAAACCTTGGGATTGTAATGTTGATACTACTTAATCCCATTAGTATCTTTAGTCTCCCCTACCAGGACTAACTAATCAAATTTGTTGTGAATGTTGATATTAATGCAACCCATTGACATCATTAACTATTTCTAACCCAAAATAGTTTATCAAGTCCCAGCAGCACTTTGAAATATCCTTAGAAATGTCTGATACAACCAGATTATTTGATAGTTTTACTCACATTTACCTAGTATTTTGTTCATGTTTTATTTATCAAATGTCTTGATAATATTTGTTTTATGTTTTAAAGGCACTTTTGGAAGTGAGATTGGAAAATGAGTAAATTGGAAATAAAATTCAAACCATATTTCTACTCATGTCGAATAATGGCAGATTTGATCTCTAATCAATGTTTTATGCAAAACTTGAGTTGTAAAGGTTAAAATAAAACAATTCCAGTGGAATTAGAAAGCTAACATCCACACCTTTCTACACATGTATGGAAAGAAAAATAAAAAAGAAAAAGGATGGAAATCATAGCCTTCAAAGACAAGTCTCGCATTCTGCCAGTTTTGACCTTCGGCCATTCCGACTTGAATAGAAAAGTTCATTTAATGCAAACTAAATTTTGTTGGTTTCTTGACTCAAAGACCTATCATCCTACCAAATTTCAGCAAAAACAAGCTCATATAAAAGAGATATGATTTTCTAAAACAACCTATAAATTCTACTAGCAGACATTTTAATTAAATGTAGATTGTTTACCTTAGAATGGACTGTTTTTATATTTTTTTGGAGAATACAAATAGATTGGAGGGATGTGGGGATTAGGGTTTTGATTACTACTTAAAAGTACATTTTTTTTATCAAGGTTTTATATCATTATTTTATACTTGAAGTATCAATAACTACTTCACTAGAGCATGTTTTATAATAATAATAATCTGATAATATAAGATACCTTTAATTTATGATAAATGTTCATTTAGATGCAGGTCTATCACATAAATCAAAGGATTGGTTGATGATTTGAACTACTGAAATTGAGAAGATAGAGAGGGTTAAGCTTACAAAAGAGATGCTGGTTGAATTCAAATTGGAACACCATTTGGTTATTGGATCATAATTGGTTATTCAAATAGATTTAGGTCTCGTTTATATGGATAGAAAGCTAAGACATAGGCCTAAAACTTTCATTAAAAGTCCAAGATTCAAAAGGATCGTTTTCAAGTTCAAATTGTAGAAACAACAAAGAAGTTGGAATCTGTCCTGCAACCCAGACACTATTTAGTGTTCAACCCATATCTCGAGTTCTAGAAGTCAAAATGACCTCATTCTTGTTTTGTTGGAAAGCTGAGACAATTTTCCAAAACTTTCATGGGGACTATCTATTCAAATTCTAATGTTAGCAATGATATTTTCTGCAGATCAGAAGATATGGATTGTTATCAAGTCAAGAGGTAGCCTCCTACTCAACCATTAATCATCAAATCAATAGTTCCGAATTTTGGCCTAATAAAAGGAGACATTTGTCATTCATTTAGGCATCTTGGTTTTTCAGATCAAGATCATTTCCTTACTTGCTTTCTTTTTTGTAGTTTTAATGTTCTAGTTTTATTTCATGTTATCGTTTCATTAATATCTTGTTTATGCCTTTCATTTCCTTTACTATAGTTATATAATTATGTTTTCATCTTGTTTATTTATGTTTCTCTTCTTCATAATGTTTAACTAAGTTTAATATGTCAAGGTGGAAAAGATTTCACTAATGGTGTTATGATATATATAATATAAACTCAATATGGACTTCAATGCTTACATCTAAGAAATTTTATTATTAACGTGTCTTATCATTTTTATCTTATTAATTCTTAATACCTTATTTGTTAAATTGTTAATCTAGATTTGTATTGTATAACACTTGGTACAATAAAATGCTTGATCCTTCGTAGCCAACTGTATGGTATAACCGACACTTGTGCTATGAAAGGAACTTGATTTGTTGTTAACATAAGTTAGCATCATGAATTCCTGATAATATTTAAAAGTATTGGTGTTACTTAAATAAGATAACTAATATGATCATGTTAATAATTTATAATAAGCTATTAATGACAAATCATCCGATTAGAACCTCCTTTGGGTGTGGTTTCCAGTTGAGTAATAAAAAGAGTTTATATTATACTTATTTAAAATACCATTAGTGTATCCTTTAACCTTGACATTTGTTTTTATCATTGTTTAATCCTCACATTAATCTCACATCTCAAAATTCTCTTTAACTCATTATTATTATTATTATTATTATTATTATTATTATTATTATTTATAATTTATATAGTTAACCTCTTTATGGTTTGACACCGGTCTTGCTGGGTTATTTATTACTTCGACACTCCTACACTTGGGATAAGACATCACTATTTTGATCGTGTCAGGTTTCCTATCAAATAAAAAGAAAGAGCGGAAGAAAAGGAGGAAGCAGCCAAAAATGAAAACAGTGATGCGGTGGTACTTTTCAAATTGAAATTTTTAGTGGAATTAGGCTTTGAAATTTAGTTTCCTAAAGGAAAACAACAGTCTGAGCACTACTAGTTGTCTTTAGCTACTAGCCCTAATCTCTCGAGGGAAAATTTCACTGTTTTCTAGGGTTTTTAGGTAGTTTTTGTGTTTTAGCGTTGGATTTTTATTTGGTTGCGCTACTTTAATCTCTCTTGTGGTTAACCGATTCCTTGTACTTTATTTTAGTTTTCTTGACTATTTATGTCTGTAACTCGATCTACTGACCAAGAACATGTTTAGGTAAATTTCAAAATAGAAGACACTTTACGCAGGTTATGAAAGGAAGCTCACATCAACACCATGACTATTGCACAACAATAGACACTCAAGGAGTTTGCTGCTCCCAACATGGAGAATCAACCGTTGTGCATAAACATCAACTACAATGCCAACTTCGAGCTCAAGTCTGGGTTTATACACCTGCTGCCAATATTCAATGGACTTGCCGAAGAAGACCCTCATACTCATCTAAAAGAGATCCACATGGTTTGTGTTGGCATGAAACCACATAAAGTTGATGAAAAACAAGTTAAGTTGAAAGCTTTCCGATTTCTCTTTAAAAGGGGCAGCAAAAGCATAACTCTTCTCTTTCTCCTTGGTTCCACTAGAACTTGGAATGGCATGAAGAAGATTTTCCTAGAGAAGTATTTCTTGGCCTCTCGAGTTGCTGATATAAGGAAAGAAGGATGTGGGATTCGGCAATCTTATAGGGAAACATTCTCCAAGTATTGGGAAATATTTGAGTAGCTGTGCATTCAATATCCTCATCGTCAAATACCAATCAGCTACTCATTTAATACTTCTACGAAGGATTGATGCTTACTGACCGCAGTATCATTGATGCAGCAAGTGGAGGGGTATTGGTAGATAAAAACACTATACATGCCAATTGATCTCAAATATGACAATCAACTCGAAACAATTTGGCACCGGGGAGACTTCCCAAGCAAGCGAGTAAATGAGGTAAGTATTGCTAACCTTGAGGATAAAGTTAATGATCTTACTTCTCTTGTGCGTTCTTTGGCTTGTTGAAATGTGCAACAAGTGAAAAAGTTTGTAGCATATGCTTGTTACAAGTACAATCTGGCTGGAGAGATCATTCGAACTTATGTTATGGTAACCTACTTCAACAAGGCAATCAAAGTTGCTAGTTCCACCCCCATGGATTTTGGCCCTAACATAATGCCTGCATTTACAAATTTCAATATTATGGAATCAAGTGATGATCTTCTTGAGATGATTAAAACTTTAGCATCTAACACAGTGATATTCCAACAAAATGTCATGTCTTTTCAACAAAAAACAAGGTCAAGTGTTCACAACTTAGAGAAGCAAATGGGGCAAGTA
>Ga0325405_1005195_pt1 | contig 13219 bp, 6 predicted proteins | sample PopdelMetagenome_21_FD_205663 | JGI IMG/M metagenome (GOLD analysis project Ga0325405, IMG submission 205663) | Populus deltoides microbial communities from Bellville, Georgia, United States - Xylem-Control-R2 | ecosystem: Host-associated > Plants > Phyllosphere > Stem > Wood/Secondary xylem... | reverse complement strand
ACACTGATTCCCTATTTCTCCAAATTTCACACTATCCCCACAATTAGCCAAATCAGCAACAATTTCACCATAATCAAAACACCAAATTTTACTCTAAAATAAACCCACAATCACAATCACAATCACAATCACAATCACAGCCGCTCCCAAAAATTTAAGAACAAAAAAATTTCACGCCAAAATGCAGCGTATTCCACAGCACAACAATAAATGCACTTAAAATCTATAATCAATAATAAAATTAACCGAACAATCTAAAAATTAACAAAAATTAAAACCTTATGATACAGCGCCTTCCACGCATTATCATCATTAGCAGCTTTACGCATCAACGAATTAGTCATCGACAACCTACACAAACTTGGATAATCCAAATAACTAAGCGCGTGCGTTGTAATCTCCGGTACTAACTGCTCCATCATCGAAGCTCCGGTCTGCTTATCCACCACCATATCCTCCGCCGCACCAACACCGTTCACGTACTTCTCCGCCGTAACAGAATCCTTACTATTATCACTTCCAATCTCACCGATACAAGAACAGCAACACCTGCAGGTTCTCGTCTTGGATGTTGATGCTGCTGACGTGGAGGAACGGACGGTGAGTTTCGACTTGGGAGATTTTGATCGGAGAGTGAGGAGAGCAAGTGAGAGAGAGAGGAGGGTAAGAGATGAGGCTATGAGGAAAGATTCAGAGAGAGTGAAATTAAAGGCAGTAATCTCCATTTACAAGACATGAAAGCGAGTGAGATTTCACAAATGAAGAACATGAAACCGTATTTTTCTAAAAATCAGTGCCGTTTTATTTGAGAGGGTGGTGTCGTCTTGGTTTTTCATGGAAACCCTAGAAGAAACGGAGTCGTCGAACTCTTTTGTTGCAGAGTAGAGAGTGAGGGAGGGAGGGAGGGAGGGAGGTCGTTGTGAGTCGCGACTCGTGTGAGTCAACTGACTGGGAGAAACTCGATCGCGTGGGAGTGGGTGCGTTACTAGTGGTATACGGGTAATTAATAATAGATTCAAATGATATTACAGTTGATTTCTTGTGCTAAATAACTAATATATTTTCTATTTTGTAGGATTTTGAGGAAAAAACTCGGTGGCCTGCTAACTCGGTCTTTAGTCTGCGTTAAGTTTTAAATTAAAAAACAATTACCTGATTTTCTAATAGTTTAATTATTTTTTTTATTTTATCTTTATAGTTTTGAACATTACAATTATGAAACTTTTTTTTAACAAAATAGTTCAATATACTTACAAAATTACCCTTTTATATAAAATAATAACTAAATAGCCATTACAATTTTAATATTACAATATTGTTTTCATCAAACTTATAATTACTACTTTATTGTTAAATTAATATTATAACTTTATAAAAAAATTAGAAAAGAGTTAAAAAAAAATTAAATCGATTCAGCTGCAACCGCACAATAAAATGTAAAACAAACTAATCAAGTCAATCTTCGACATAAAGTGAACAAAATAATTCAAAATATTTATAAGATTATTATTATATTTTAAATACAAGATTTTTCTTACAGCTTTTTCATCAAACTTATAATTATTATTTTGTTGATAAACCATTAATATAAATTTACTAAAAATTAGAAAATACCAAAAGTTTTTCTTCCTGCCAATTCAACTACAACCCCACAATAAACTGTAAGAACAAACACAGGGGGTGTTTAATACAATTTCTATTTTTGATTTTAGATATTTTTTAGAAGTGTTTTTGATTTAAAAAAAGTATTAAATTAAGTTTTTTCCACTCCATTTTAATGATTTTAATATGCTATGTCTAAACTAAAAAAATATAAATAAATTTATTTTAATATATTTTTAAATAAAAAATCAATTTTAAAAATAACTCTAAAATACAATCTCAAAAACCTCACTTACAATCCTTATCTTCAAAGCAAATACAAAGTCATTTACAATCCTTAAACTATTTTCGTATATTATTTAAGAATGTTGTAATTTTTAAGTTTTACATTAACAAAATAATTTTTGAAATTCAAAATTTTAAATCCTTTACATAATAAATGTTATGAATTTAAAATCTTTGAAAATTAAATTTGAATTTGAAATAAATATTTGACCTTTTTTTTTATCAAATCATGAACTATATTAGACACATAAGGGAAAAAATGATTTAATGCCATAATAACAAGTTAGATATACTATAATATTATGCAGTAACCACCAAGCTCTGAAAGTAATTTTTCGTGGTCGTCACAACGAAAATTGTATTATCAATAATACATAATAATAAAGGCTCTCTGTTATAGCAAAATAAAATTTTATTTTATTGATTTAAACTAATTAAAATTTTAAAGATTTAATTTCAAATTAAAATAAATAATCTATTTTTTATTTAAAAAATAATATTTTATTTAGCTTCCCAACTTAATCTTTTGATTGAAAGTAACATATTTGTTATAATTTATTTACATATATAATTATCAAATTATTTTATTAATTATATCTATCAACTTTATAGTTAAAGATAATGCCCACACCTTTTTTTTTTTCTTGCATTGAAAAAGGAACATTACTATATATCCCACAGCATAGGGCGTAGAATCAAACTAGCGTTATTTAATAAAGAGAGAGAGATATACCACGATGTCATGAAGTTACTACACCTCCCGTGACCGCGTCCATTCGTGTTTTTCGTGCTAAAAATATCGTGAAGCACACCATCACTGTTTTAAGGAAAAAATACGAGTTTTTTTGCTCTAGACGACGTCCTTTGACGTCTCTATTCTTGTTCTTACGCATGGCATTTTGAAGAAATCAAAGAAAAATGTGACATTATTCACTACCATAACTTCATTCAAGATTAAAGAAACAAGAAAAGATAATAACAGCATGCTTTACATTGATGTAAAAGCTACAGTTACGTACGAAGAGGCAAAAGCCAAATATCAACGAAGTATCTGATTTTCTAGAGCTACAAAAGTGAAGACTACGAGTACGTGCACAGCAAGAAAATGAATATTGTTATGGTTCCGTTGATATCACAACCCCGAAGCATTGCATTAGCGGACTCTGATGCTCCAGGAAAAAAAATCGAAGCTCTACCTACCGGTTCTCAAGCTACGAAGAAGGGACTAGCTGGAGAGTAGTGTAACGAATATTATCATAGTGCTGCTAACTAGTATCATTATCCAACCTCTTCTAGTCCGGCATGCCTTCCCCAAACATGATGCTGCTCTTAAGAATTTTGAAACTTTTGCAGAAACCAGCATGGCAATTGAAAAGCACACAAAAACAAGACTCCTGGCTAGCACTGCGAGTTCTTTACTTTCCAGATTTGCTTGATCGTTTGCAACCTTTTCAACGTCCAATCTGTGAAAGGAAAGAGAGGGGGTGAAACAAATGGGAAAGCTAGTCAGTGAATAAATGGTAAAAATTTATAAAACATGATCTAAAAGCAACATAATACTAAAAGTAGAGGATTGGCAAACTATTGTAGATTATCATCTAGATGGTCAAAGTACGAAGGATTATATAAACAGGGAACAGCATAGCATGTAAAAGAAAATGCTTGATGTGTTTTTCCCTTTGGAAAATGGATTAGGTAAGACAACCTGAATCAATCAGAGATAGCAGACATTCAGGAGATATAATAACCAAAATATTTGAAAAGATGTTCATGAATTTTGACTATAAGATAGATGTTTCCCACCTTAGCCTTGTATTTTCTCTAACCATTGCATCCATACTAGATGAAACACCAGCTTTCCATGATTCGAACTCCATGAGCACTTTATCCTGAAAATGAGAAACAAAACGAGGGTTAGGCAATCGCAGAAATTCCTTCTCTTTGAAAATTTTGGAAGTTGAGCAGTACCGTGTTCTCCTTCCATTCCATGAGATCTCTAATTTCTGTTCTGCTCTTCTCCACAAGCAATGAAATCCTGAATAGCTCTTGATCAAGCTTTGGCAGAATATCTCCTTTTCTCTGATTCATTTCTTTGATATACTCCTCGAGCATAGTCAAACTTAGTTCAAGCGACTTCACCTTCTGCATCAAGATCTTTAGAACAGTGTCACCTGGTTTTCTGCTAATTAAAAGCTGTCTAGCTCCAGTTACAGGATTAGCAATCATGTTTATACTCTCAGGATTCTTCTTCACACCGGGATTGGATTGTTGAATACCATGTATGTTCTCTGTCTCCATACCAGCATTATCACTCCCGTTGTGAACTTTCCCACTATCTTCCTTGTCAGCCAGACTTAATTCTGGCTTTGAAGGTGGGGCTGCAGTTGAATTAGGCTCTGGCAATTCATTGGGAAGAGGTTCTTCGGATGGAACAAAGAAATCTTCAAGCATCTGCTCAATTGCATCTACTCCATATACCTCAACAACACTCAACGTGCAGTAAAATTCTGACCCGTAATGACTTAGTAAATTCAACTTCAAATACCTCACCCATTTGGGTTCAGGCAGCTTAAAATCTTGAATGTGCTTCACATTTGCAGCCACAAAATTTCCCAATTGTGTCCAAGTTCTAGTTGGATAGGTCAAACTTCCTGACAGTTCAAAATCCTTGAAATTGGAGGAATAATGTTCGAAATTTGCTATTTTAACGACATCAACCAGTGTCTCCTCTGAAAGCTCAATCACAACAAACTTCTCTCTCGTGAGACAAGGGTTTCTCAGGTACTTATCATGATCCTTCCCCAGTATGTTACATGCTCCTTTGGCCTCCTTATTGTACACAAGCACCTTTGCACCCTTAGTCACAGAGGCATAGTTGTACTCTTTTCCATCAGGCTCAAGCCGGTGGGTGATGTTAGCAAGCTGCTTGGGCATCACTTTGCCTTTTTCTTGTTTTGTTAAGTTCCGGAACTCGTCAAAGTTGAGATAAGTCAAATGCTGAAGTCTCCCACTAGGTAGTTCTTTTGGTTTAACTGCCTTCACTTCTTCTGGATTCTTCATTATTAACCCTGAAGAACCATACCCTAAAGCACTCAAAATTACTTCTTCTAATCTATTTGTCTCTGGGAGTGGGCACCTCTGATTTCTTGAGGCGGTATGAACTGTAGCATTGTTATTGCTGGTAGATAAATTGACCCCTAGCAGAATTCCATTTGTACAATTATTGCTTCTATTGGCATCACGTGAATATGTATCACCGCAAAGAGTATCTTTGAGATCACTGGAACAAGGTATGCTACTGTCATCAAGAGTCAAATTCCCTGAAAACGCATAATCAATATGTCAATTGAATATCATGCATAAAATAAATGGCCAATTTAGCACCCCTATTGAGAAAAACAAATCTTCGAAGGAACAGACCCTAAACATAGAAGTGCTAGAACTTAAGTTGACGTTCCTGCACAATTATGTGGTCATTTAAGCAAGTCGTGATGAGCAGGTTCATTATCATAGAAACTAAACAGCAGAAACTCAAAGGCCTCATCTTTTCCATCAATTTTCTAGGCAATTAATATGCGTATAAAAAGACAAATAAAATGGATTTGCTAGAAATATAAAACAAAATAATGGGTTGTAACAAAAAGAAAGAAAGAAAGAAAAATGGAGCATGAAAAACTACCAAAAACAAAAAAGATCAGCCCTGAAAATAAATATCACCTTGATTTCCAAGACCAATGCTAAGTCTAGCGCAGAACAAGAAGAGAAGATAACAAAGTAGGAAAAGCAAAGAGAAGCGCAGCTCATACAAACTTCTCCTTCTTGAATGACCGTTTTTGATTTTGTTGTTTTGACAAGCAATGGCGTTTGAGACTGAGAACCCTTGTCGAGTTTTTTTCATGGCTCTTCGATGTCCTCTCGTCTCCTCTCCTTAGAGGTGGGGGATGGTAGTGGTTTCCGACTCTGCTTCAGACTGTCACATGAATGAATCTTTGGAGTTATTACAAGAAGTCTCTCAATCTTACGGGAACCAACCACTTGCCACTATGCTGCCATTTAAAAGGCCGCGTAATTCGGGGTCTTTTTTGTTTTCCAGACTTGTCCTTTAACCAAGATTTTGTTAATTGTTAACGGCCACTTCCAAGGGCAAACTTGGAAGATCATTTCATGAGTTTTTTTTTGGGGCATAATTATCTCAGAGAGAGAGAGAGTCTCTTGTGGATGCCCGCCTTGTATGAGCTAATCGGCGTACCAGTAGGGAAGACAACGGGTTTGACTGGTTTTTTTAGTGTATTTGCACACCTACATCCATCATTAGACACGTGGATATCCAACCCGACTCCATTTTTGTTTTTACTTTAAAAAAAATAAAATGATATTAAATCTTTGAAAATTAAAACATAAAAATTAATATATCTCAAATAAAATCATAAAACAAAGTCCACAAATACCACACAATATATATATTAGTCATGAAAGTATATTTACTAAAAACCTTGCAGCCACTACTTTGTAATTAGAGAAAATAACACTCTTCAAATATTGATCTTGGTGTTATAAAAATAACTTCAATATAAATTATTTCAACATCATTGATATAAGATATGTTTCTTTTTTTCTTTTTTTTGACATATAAGGTATTTTATGCTAGTTTACACGCACGAACTAAATTTTTATATCCCGAATAAAATTTATACCCTATAGTCTGTAGTCTGCAATATTACTAAGTAGAGAAAGATGAACTGAAGATTACATGGAAAACATACTTCTTAACCCCATCTATTTTAGCAACTCAGCCAGCAGTGTCCGACAGGAAATCGAGGCCAATAATACTATTTTGAACCTGAGTATCATGGATACTCATTTTGACAGTGTTAAAGTACACATGTTTTTCTTTTTATTGAAGTTGATGATGTTCTAAACCCACGCAAATACGCAAGCTTCCATGTTAGAGGAGGGATGGGAGATTATCAGTTGAAAGCTAGCGATCCTAGGGGTTAAAAACCTGCCCCTAAAATCGAGTACATCAGGAGGAACAATCTATTGCATGGCAGGAATTTCCATATTTTAAATTCCTTTTGTTTTAACTTTTAAATTGTATATTTCCAGATAGGGGCCTAGAAGTATATAACATCATTATTTACTTTTCGAAGATTGGTTTCCATTTTTCAGGCAATTAACTCTAGTATTTCCCAGCTTAATTTGTGCTCGAAAATGAAGTGCCAGACTATAAATAACATGATGTACATGTAGTATGAAAATTCTGCTCGCACCAGATGCCAAAAACAATACTGACAGTGACAGAATAGAACTATGTGCATAAAGTAGCATGGAGATGCTGGAAGAACCTACGCTCCTTTAAGGACACCTTTTCTGCTATTTTTAACAACAAATTTTGAGCTTTCAATCTGCGAGTTCCAGTGGTTGGTAATGGAACGTGTGTGAGTTCGTAACCAAAAACAGCCATGTTAAAACATGGGCTTGTGACAATTTTCCGGCGATCAATTCTGTTGATTGTTTTACACTAAGTGCAGAACATGAAGAAAAAAAAATAGCAAAACGAAAGAAAATAAGGAGTATGATTTTATTGATTGCAGAACACTCTTGAATAAAGATAGAGTTTTAGTTTAAAATAAAGACTATCAAATTTTAAAATTACATAACAAACAAATCAAATATAATCAGATTTTATTCCTAAAAACTTGGTCTTCAAGCAGAGATCTTTATCAGCAAAGTCTCTTGATCTTCTGCAGCTTTCTAAGACATTCTTTCAACAAATTTTTGTTCTAGACTGTTAGAACTATACTGTTTTTTGCCTTTTTACCTGTACACTGGTTCCAAAATCAAATGAAAAGGAGAGAATTCTCAAAAGCTTCAAGAGGTAAATCTAAATTTTGAATAACAAAGATCCCAGTGATATTTAGCTTTAGTTGTTGAAAGGATTGATTAAAAACCACCTTCTATCCTCTGCTGGACTGGTAAACTGAACAATTCCATTCTTGAAAGTACAGAAAGAGGAACCAGATTCTTGACTCAAATTGAAGAAAGAAATTATGATCAGTTATGAAGGAAGTCTAGTCAATTTCAACCAGGATTTGCAAGCTACTATAAATTCATCTGCTTAGCACAAATTCCAAATTCCAAATTCCAAACTGGTGGACGGTGGTACTGTACCAGAGAATTGAAGTCCAGAAGGGTGTGTTTCACTCTAATCTGTCTATACTGAATAATTTGGGGTGATATGACGGGACAAGAAGTCTCAGTAAGCAGACTATGTATCAATGATCAAGCATCAGAATCCAGCATTTTGGCATTTGATAGTGTGCAGCATTGACTAGTCCATTCAGCCTACGCTGGCCATGAATAGCGTTAGGGAGTCGTGTCATCAACTTCCACTTATAATCACGACCCTTTTCCAGGGTCTACCAAGAACAACAGGAATAAAGAGTCATGAAATCAGATGCAAGCCTGATGCTGTGTTCGTATAACTTTCTCTCGTCGAAGGAAGTTTATTTGTTAACATTAAAGTCCAGCCTTATGGGATGTATTTGCACAAAGCAGCAACTTAAATATGATGACGCAGCAGTTCTTGCAGCAGAGACTTGCTGTAAGTTTCGTTTATACTTGTTTTTAGATTGGAATTACTTCTCTGGGTTCCGCTCCACTAGCCAGATTCTTGGTGATAGGCATTGTTCGGTCATTTGTCTCCTCTGTGCTCATATTCTTGCAGTCAATGAAGCTGAAATTGAAGCCTTGCATGAGCTATTCAGGAAACTAAGCAGTGCTTTAAAAGATGATGGGCTTATTAGCAAAGTAAGTTCTTAATTTTATATGCATACAATTTCATACGCTGAATGCATGCAATCTGTGAGGGAAACACAATCTAACATAAAAAAGGTGGGCTTATTCTCAATTTCAATTTCAATGAAACAATCAAAGCTTATACTAAAAGGTTCTTACTTGATATTCTTTTAATCCCTGAACCTGGCTTCTTATTAATATCTAGGAAGAGTTTCAGTTGGGGTTATTCAGAAATAGCAAGAATCAAAGTCTCTTTTCCGACCGGGTAAGCTTGCTATTTCCTTACAATCATTCCTATACTGGCCTATTTCTTTTTTTAATGGATAACAGTATCTTAATTAATTATACATTCTCCAGATTTTCCAATTGCTTGACTCCAAGCATGATGGAGTCATAGAATTCGCGGAGTTTGTACGATCCCTGAGTGTCTTCCACCCAGAAGCACCCCAATCAGACAAAGCTGCTTGTATGAAATCCCTCTCATATTATGTGCTATCATTCTTATTTGAAAGTTATGCTAAAAGTTTGATGTGCTGGTCTGGCAGTTGCATTTAAACTATATGATATATGGGAGACAGGTTTCATCGAACGCGATGAGGTAAACATTAAAGACTGAATCTGAGATCATTGTTTTTCATTTCCTAACGAGTTTGCAGAATAGTGACATGATAGTAAGACTGAAGTAAATTAGTACAGGCTGCTCGTCATATTAATTTGATAAGATTAAATATACCTTTAACTGGAAGAACTTCTTTTGGCTAAAATATATTTACTTGAAGATCTTCATATCCAGGCAATGGTTTTCAAACAAAATAAGTTGCATCATACATGTTCTCATTCTGCATAGAACCACGCTAATTCAAGTAGAAGCGCTTCCTTTTGGATTTCTAAAATACACATTGATATGCTTTGGAACATTTAACTGGTGAAAGGTCAAGGTGCTGATATTGGCATTTTTAGATGAATCAGAATTGATGCTTTCAGATGACATTGTTGAAGCCATTATTGACAAGGTAAGGTTTGCATGATATTAAAGAATTAAATTGATCTCTTCATCATGTTGTAAAGTACACAAAATTATTGAAACCTTTTCCTTGAGTCTGCCTAGACATTTGAGGACGTGGATTCAAATGGGGATGGAAAGATTGATCAAGAGGAGTGGAAGGAATTCGCAACTCGAAATCCATCCTTGCTAAAGAACATGACAATTCCATATTTGAAGTAATTCCCTTTCACCCATGTTAATCTTAGTTTGCTCCTATCTATCAGATTCCGTGGAATTTGGATGTACTTTTAAAAGAGAACGTAGTATATGGAAAATCCACTGCAGATCAAGAATGGTTTTTAACCAGTCCATACATGAGAATTAGGATTTTGATATTCTAGCTTTGTTTCGTTAAAAAAAATCCTTGTATTCCTATCTTTCAACCTTATCTTCATAATATGTCCACATGATGAAGTCAAAGTAGGTGTGATTTTGATACTGACTTCCTTTGCTGTAACCGACCACTTTACCTATCTGTGTTTCCTCTAGGTTGGCGACTGTTTTATCACCGTAAAGAGGAAACGGGGCCGTCATTTCCTCTTTATTTTGGCTGAAAGATCATCTCAAGATAATTTAGCTATATCTATCTAAAGGCAAAGTTTCTAAGTAATATCACATCTGTACTACCTACATTCCACAATCTCAGCTCCTCATGTACATGTATGTTACACATTATTCTATCTGTACTTCATCTACATGAATATTACACATCGTTCTTGTCAGTTATAGGTTCACAGGGCATAAGCATCACAGAAAATACCAGGACTAAACGCTCGATCAGTAGACCACAAAATTCAACAACTGTTAACTTCTGCCTCTGATTATTTGGTTCTAGGAGCAACCATGTCCTCCAAGTTCATGGGGTAGCACATTTTTGTGTGCAAACCATTCCATACATTGTCTGCCAAGATGGCATTCACTGCATCAGTTGGATGGTATTGGTCCCACCAGATATGGTTGGTTGCATTGCTGCAAGCAATTTCCGATGCCAAGCACATGATCCAACCCTTATACTTTCCTAACCCACAGCAAGCGTCAGTAGTGGCATTAAAACCTGAGTGAAAACATCACACAAGACTAGTGAATTCTATATACATTGCAGCAGCGTAAGGGAGGAAAATGTAACATGCCTTACCGTAAAGTTCGTGGTTCTTAATTATATCCATTGAACCTTCATACATATCACAGAAGGTGATTTTGGCATCGGGAAGTTTCAGACCTAGCTCCTCGATCATATATCTCATTACAAAGTTGTACTCTAGAATGATGTCATTTATCTCCTCAATGCACTCCCCATTCTTGCTGTTGTACCTCCACAAATAGTAAGGAGCACAGCCAATAGGTGGCAGCCCCATGAGAATTACTCTCCTGACATTCATATTGTACAAGTTCTGCTCCATAAACATACAAGAATTAGGAATTTCTGATATAAATAACATCTTGAATTCTAAGGACTTGTTAAAAGAGAATATGATATATATATATATATATATATATATATATATATATATAAAACCACAATTTATTGAGTAGAGATATCTTTCTTGCATGAACAGAACAAAATATGAAAAGTAAAAAACTAGAAAGGTCACCTTTATTTCCTGCCTTATTGAAGCTGCTACGAACTGGTTGAAGCTCCATGGTAGGTACAGGTTTTGTATATTGGATGCGTTACGCAAATAGTAATGTATGTAATCATTGACTCCAATGGAAATATAAAAGACTGAGTTCGAGATGAGCTCATTTGCAGCAGCCTCTCCCATGTTCAAAATAAATAACTGTAAAGTATCCGAGAACTGCTGAATTTGCTGCGTGAAGGAGATTCGCTGACCCTGCGGCAAAATCACATGATTGCTGATTAGGTGTAAGCGTAACTGAATGAATTTGTGATCTTTTCGGCATAGTACCGAGGAGCTTACCAATTCTGATCCGCTCGAGAATATAACTCCAGCACCAGCAGATGCATAATTCACCCCTTTAATCATATCTTCGACAGTTCCCATCTGCCCAAGATAACTTGGTACAAAGGGAAGCCCAAGGCGCAATGCTGATCAAATAAATGACAATAGTTAAGAACTGATGAGGAAAAAAAATTCTAAACCAGCCTTGTTTCTCTAAGAGAAATCTAAACCAAGATACATAAACTACTGATTCCCAATATCTATTATTGGCCCAGACAAAGAATTTCTTTACAAGTAAACATAATCAATATTGGAAAAGTCAGTTTTAGCAACAAAGGCGAAAAATCTGTTTGGCTGGCAAGAAATGATAGGAAAATTCAGGAGTTAAGGCTCTTTTGACTTGTTCACTAACAGTGCCTAGAGTAATTGATCAAAGAAAAACAAATAAATGACCAAATATCTCAGAATCTGTATTCAGTTGATATCTCCATCTCTTCAAAATCAGTAAATAAAAAGACAAAGGACACTCCAATGTCCTCATTTTCTTGATAATTTCCCTCACTTTCTTGGATATCAAACAGAAGAGCAATACACGCAAAATCACCAAAAAAAAAAAAACCCAGATAGCAGACGCTTAAAAGTTAAAACCATCAAGAAATGCAAAACAAACATCTGAATTGGAGTCTTCTTTTCACTAAAAAGGACATTCAAAGCAAAATAATTAAACAAGGCCCAAGATTTCGCTTTTTTTCTTGTGAAGATTAAAAACTAAGTGTTTACCAAGATAATCAACAGGGATTCTTCCATTACAGAACCTTCCAGTTGGCTTATGAGTATCAAAATCTCTACCATAAGGACTATGGTCAGCACGAGCAAAAGTACCGAGATAATTGTTGGTGCCACAATCAACAGAAGAGTCACCGAAAATAAAGAAAGCAGGCACTAAAGGACGATTGACTGGTAAGGTTGTTGGTGTTGGAGATGGAGATGGAGAGATTGAAAAGGAAACAACTAAAGAAGACGAAGAAGGTGATATAGCGGGGGTGTTATAGGTAATGAGGTTTTGAGATAAGTTCTGGAGTTCTTGAGGGACTGCAAGATTTCTTGAACGAGGAAAAAAGGTGGATAAAAGAAGTAAGAGGAGAGGCAGAAGAAGGCTGATCGACATTGTTAAGTTTCTATCAAGATCAAGAAAGAGTGCTCAATGGCGCGTAAAGAGAAAGTAGAAGGAGATTTGAGCCAATGGAAAGTCCAAAAACAACCTCACTTCAACTGGGCTCTTGAATTTATAATCTTTGAGCTTCCGTGTTCTTATATAGGGCTGGCTGGATCTGCTAACCCAAAATATGATTGATTGCAGATGTGGCCTTATTATTAAAAAATAATAATAAAAACACACACACACACACACATTAAGGGTGCTCGGTGCAGCACTTGGTGCAATTATATTTTATCTCTCCATGGTAAAAGCTAACGAAATGCGGGAAAATTATTTATTATTATAAATTACTAAATTATTCTACATCAATTTACAAACCATCTTTATATCTCCTAGAAAATACCTTTCTAATCAGCTAGCAAGTAAAAA
>Ga0325405_1005194_pt1 | contig 13221 bp, 6 predicted proteins | sample PopdelMetagenome_21_FD_205663 | JGI IMG/M metagenome (GOLD analysis project Ga0325405, IMG submission 205663) | Populus deltoides microbial communities from Bellville, Georgia, United States - Xylem-Control-R2 | ecosystem: Host-associated > Plants > Phyllosphere > Stem > Wood/Secondary xylem... | reverse complement strand
ATCTTAATATCGTATGATATTACCTCCCTAGTAATGGGGATTACAACCATGATTACAGACCTTTGACATACGTTTTTCATCTTCATATATCTCGAAGGTAACATTTCATAGTTTGCATAAATTGATGTACAAATCATTACATGCCTACATGAAACATTGTAAAGAGATTGTAACATGCTTAATTGCTTTCGTATTCTTCTACAATGCTGTCTAGATTTGGTTGCCAACGATCAAGAGATGCAAATCTGTTGGGTGATCCTGTTGTCATCTCCTTATTTCTCTTCCTGGCAAGCCCCTTGGTACCAGAACACCAGCTGCTGCTTGATGTTTTTGTTTCCACAGTGCTGTTGGCTTTACTCTTGATTTTAGTTCCTGTGGTGTTTGCTCTCTCATCTTCTCTATGTAAGCAAGGACTCGGTGACTTCATGTTCTTGTTGATAAAAAACCAGCAAGTGGATGGGATGCGACAGCCCCTTTCATCATTTCTAGGGGTCTTGCAGGCCTGGACATCATTGATTGGAGATTGAGAATATTTGATGGACTTACGCTGAAGTTTTCTGATGGTGTTTATAGGAATAACATAGTACTTCTGACCAAGCAGTAGCAAGGTGTCCGGCGCAACAATAGCCCAAGGCTGCTGGAACACATGTGGATAGGCGACTGTGCATCTTGGATTACAAAGCATGACCTCTGCTGCAAGAACAGGCTTATCATGGAGCTCTATGTGACCTCCAGGATGAACAATCTTAAAAGGCATGTTCTTGGTGCTTTTAGTGCGGATCGAACTTGATATTACCATTTCTAGAAATGGCAATAGATAGGGGAAACGAGGCCAAGTATTGTGTGTTCAGTAAACAGGATGTGGAACTTTTGATGAATGCAAGAATATATCTCCAATTTTATGGGGTTTGTTTTATTTGATTCCTTGATAATATCATGCCAAGTGTGTCAAATGCAGGCATAAAATATGTCATTAAGTTGATGTTTTAAAATCTAATATGGTTAGGAATAATATTTTTTATGGTTTGGACAATGAATAATCATATATTCCTGTTAATATTTTATTCTCCAGAACTCAAGAAGTGAATGATTAATGGTAAAAGACCTAACACTTGCAAAAGAGTTTTTTTTTTTATAGAGTTTAGGAACTCTTCAAATGATAAAATAAGTAACTTTAAAGAGAAAAAAATTGCAATAAATAAAAGAATAAGCTTTATATCCCAAGAACATGAATGTTTATTCTTGTTTTTATATGATAAATGTTTTCAGATTTAAAAGTATTAATGTCTATAGAACAAAAATTGTAAACTATTTACCCAAGTGATTTGGGGGTATTTATAACCCTTAAACCTTATCGTTTTGCTGAAATAGAAGGATTGGAAAGTCATTCCCTCCTGTTAGCATTAATAAGAAATAAATATCTTTTACACAATATTAATGAGATGAAAACATGATATGTCATTAGAAGATTTTTTATACACATAATGACATGGGTGTAGGAAGACGTATATTCTTGACATTAACATTTTATATTAAAAGTCAAAAGAATAAACTAACGAAGTTTTATAGTCCAACATGATACCTATAATGATCTCTAGACCTATAGCCTTTCCCTATGATCAATAGGTATGGTAGAGAGCCAAACTCATATCCAATTAGGCTTGGCACACAACCAAATCCAAAGTCGATGGGTCAAGAGGGTTTCCAAATCCATGCCTAAATAGGCTTGGCGCACAACCAAGCCTAAGAGCGATAGGCATAGCAGTTCGTTGAACCCATGCCCCATTGGGCTCGACACGCAGCTAAGCCCAAGGGTGTTGGGTTTGACGAGCTTCCAGACCCAAGCCCATAGGTAGCAGGTCTGTCAGTTTGCTAGACTTATGTCCATTTAAGCTTGGCATGTAGGTGAGCATAAGGATGTTGGGTCTGACAAATCGCCGAACTTATATTCGTTTGGGCTCTACAAGTAGCTAAACTCAAGGACATTAAGTTTGACACCTAGCTAGACTCATGTCTACTTTGGTTAAGCACGTAATTGAACCCAAAAACATTGGATTTATCAGCTCATCAAACTCACGTCCACTTAAGCTCAGTATATAACTGAATTTAAGAACATTAAGTCTGACAACTCATTAAATTTATGTCAGCTAAACTTATAGCCAAATCTAAAAGTATTGAATCTAGAAGCAACATAGACTCATGTCATATGAGCTTAGACTCATGTTATATTCTATAAAATCCAGGAATATTAAGTATAAATACAACTTCACTCACCTATCATTTAATTATCTTGTATTCATAGACTTTCTAAACAAGGAATTAGGTTCAAAATTAATAATTAATAAATTGCAAAAAATGTTGATCCATCGGTAAGATAGATAACTGGGTGTCATGATGTATGACAGACATTACACTGTCTCTTACAATTGATCGTCACCATCATTGATGTTCTACAACATCATGAGATAATAAAATAGAGTACAGTCAGTTTTGAAGGTATAAACATGCATACATATTTCAACCAGGCATAATATGCTTGATTTTACGTGTTGATGCTAACAAAGAAAACTATAATTTTATTTTTTTAGGATCTGTGCATAGATTCTACCATCTTCCTTGTGTCTGTATCCCAGTGGGTAGGTTTAAGTCAAAATCCTTGACTGATGACTTCAAGAAATTTTAGACTTGTTTAATTGCAGCTTTGTCCTTCTGGGTTAGGCCATCCAAACTTCTGCATGAGACATTTATCTTCTTTTTTTTGGCTCCCTCATTTGGCTTATACTTTCTTCGATACCAATTCTGTTCTGTTATTGGAGGTAGTATTGCATCTGCCGAATGAAAATTACCATGTCTGGATGATGAATCCAAAAGTATTGGCTAAAATTGCTACAGTTACATATTGCCATAGCCGATCCATGCAAGCTCTCTCCTGCTCCGTTAGGAGGTTCAGTAACTCTGATAATTTAAGGTGAATATGCAAAGCAGATAAGCCAGGTCTGGCTGGCTTACTCCGGCTTTATTTCCATATTTAGTTAAGTTACACGGAGTTCAAAGTCGTCTATAGCAGACTGGCAGGAAATGTTAATAAACCAGTCAGGCATTGCATGTGACTACAAGAAAACTAAGGGTCAACTAAAGCTACAACTTACAGATTACAGCACCTATAAGGTGAGGAAAAGTCATGTCTTGCATTAAATATCGCATAGCAGAAGGATAGAACAATGTCTGCTGATCAATAACGATTGTTAGAATGAAACATGCTCGTCTGGGAAAAATTATAATCTCACAACTCCTATATCACTGCCCTTTAACGGCTACAACCCTCCATTTCATCTGATACGAGGGCATCTTGCTAACCCTTGGAAAAATGTGTTGCTGATAGATCCAAAAGTTGAAGATGCTGCTTGCCAAAAACTCATCTTAAAATTCAATTCAATTTACAACTGTAACAATGAAAAACAAAAATCTTTTCTCTAATGACTTTCACACATCTGAATGTGCAAAGGAAGCTGTCAGTTTGGGTTATACTCAAGTCATCAGTGCGAAGGCAGAGCAAGAGGAACAGGTTCTGTAACTCTTAGTGACCCTCCAAGCTCGAGAGGTACGAGAGGGATGAGGGAGTGAAGGACATCTGTTATCAATGGCCTGTAACTTGGTTCTTGTTGCACACATAATACTGCCACTGCAGCTACCTACTCAAAGGTAATATGATGATTAAATTTATATACTAAACGCAAGAACAGAAAACTTGTAGGCACACCAATATATATATATATTCCTATTCAATGTACCTGGTATAAGTGTTTTAAATCCATAGTGTCTTTGATAACAGGATCCACAATGTTTGGAAGCTTCGATCTGTCAGTGAACTGAGGCATGGCCTACATGTAAACAATGATGGACCGTTAAGTTCCAAAACCTCAAGGAATCCTGATTGATATTACCTCGAGTCCTCAAGGCATGACTGCTAAAACAGGGTTCAAGGAAATTTACCCATGAGACTATAGACTGACATTGATCTGGAGACATCTGTTCCACTGGTTTTCTTCCTATCAGGAGTTCCAGAAGGACAACTCCAAAAGCATAAACATCACTTTTATCAGTTAGTTTACCTGGAAAGAGAAAACTAAGTGATCATATGTTTCTTTCCAAGCAATTAGGCCTCATTCTGTATCAAAGAAAGACTAGATGCAGGAAATGTTTAATACCATTTACTATCCAGAACATAAAGGTAGAAAAAAATACTTGCTGGTAGAATTATATAGTTCTTGAAAATGAAATAGAAAAGTTTTCCATGGATCTTGTGTTGCAAAAATCTATCACCACCAGGCAAGTCTCAGGATTAGAGGCTATAGCGAAACCTGCCTTGTTCATCATCTGACAAAATTCTTTTCACGGAGTTTATTCAGACTCATTAACAAATTAAGCCTTAAGGGGGAAATGCTACAAGACACTGCATTGTTTTAAAACTATTTTATAAAAAATCTTCATTAACCATCCATTATCAGAATCTCTCACCAACAACATTGCATTTAGCAGAAGCAATGATGCTTGCTGGAAAATGATCAAATTTCACGTGACAGAAGTTTGAACTGTGAAGAGTTCATCAGAGAATCCAAAAACATAATTTTTATGACTGAAAATGTGATAGTTAATAGACTAAGAAATCATTAAAGAAAGAAAAAAAAAATTCTGTGATGAGCGGAAATATAAAAAGTACGATATCTACCAACAACAGTCAACAAAATGGAAGTGGCAACATTCTTAGATTTGAACAGAATTTGACATACCATCCAAAAGGTACTCTGGTGCTACATAACCTAAAGTTCCTGAAAGCTCTATGTTCTTGCTTTGGATCCCAGATGTTACAGCAAGGCCAAAGTCTGAAAGCTGAATCAAGTAAAGACTCGTCAAAGGAAACATTCTAGTTAAAATCACAAAATGATGCTGAACATGCACTTATGAGGAGGGCAGAACTGATAAATTTGTTATACATGGATGGCTTTTACCTTTGCATTGAAGCTCGAATCCAGAAGAATGTTAGATGGCTTTAGATCTCTATGCACAACAGGAGGATTGCAATGCTCGTGAAGATACTCTAGTCCTCTGGTCATCAAAGTTTTTGGTGACAGCAACTAGTTAGCATAAAAAAATGGATTTCCTTTGGAAAATAAAAGGAGAATGAAAGAGCATAAACTGAAAAACAGAAAATTGAGAGTTGGAATTACCTTGCAACGTCAACAGCAATTTTCATTCGCAGATGCCATGTTAATGCTGATCCATGTGTTGGTCCTAAATGTTCATCAATAACATAAATTATATAAGAAAAAAAGGTAAAAATTGGTATCTTCTAATTTTTTTTTTAAAATTCAGAAGGAGAAGATTTATACCATGCAATTGACTTTCCAAAGACCCATTCTGCATCATTTCATACACAAGAAACCTTGTTTCACCATGAAGGCAGTGACCTAAAAGAGAAATTATGTTTTGGTGCTGAATTTTCGTTAACCAATTCAGCTCGTTCTGCATTTACAAACAAAATTTGAAATGAAAAGAAAGGTAAAATTAAAGAAGCCATGATGCTTTGAAACAATATCCAAATCAATTTCATGAAAGACATTACCTCAAATTCTCTTCCAATGTCCTGTGCTTCACCTTCAAATCTCTTCACAGCTGCAAGGAGTTTTTCACTGAAACGAGCTTTATAGACACATCCATGACCACCTTGTCCTAGAACATTATCTTCCCGGAAATTGTTTGTTGCTGCTTGCAACAACTGATATTCCATAACTGCAACTGAACCCTTCTTCCCAGCCATCCTCAAGAGATTAAATTTATCCCCGATCGGACTCGAATGCCTTTTAGCAACATCTACATGTTAAATTTTTTAAAAAAAAAAGTAGCAAGACTGAGTGAGCATAACAAGCACAATTGTTTGTAACATGCCTCTAAAAGGAAAAATGTAGCGGCAAAAGCAAATTTAACTCGTGTAAAGAAGATACCATCGCCTTTACTTTTGGCCCTGCATTTCCTAGATTTTTTCAGTCTGTAGATCCAGAAACATGAGAAAAACAACACTATTCCACCAAGGAGAGTGCAAGCAACAACGAGTGCTATCAGGATTTTCTTATTCAAATCTTGGTGGTGCACTTCTTCAACCACAGGAACCAAAGGCATTCCTGGATAAACAGTAAGGGAGCCTAAGTACAATATAGTTTCAAAGAAAAGCCTCAACTTGTCCAATACAATTATTTAAAAAAAAATTAAAGCTCAAACACATCCATCAGAGAAAAGAAAAATATATTAAATGAAACAAGAGGAACTGATATGACAAGTTTTGGAGAGAAATATTCAAGCCAAATTATGAAAGGGGAAAAAATCACATTTGAGCTACAGAATCACAAGAAGAATTCATCCTCTTCTTGTTCATGGAGAAACCAAGGGGGAAAAAAGGAGAAATTGTAATGACATAAGTTACATTACAACAATTTCTAGTTTTCTTCCCCTGCATTCCCCAAACTAAATCAAGTTATGGTGCTAGGGGTTTGAAATTTGAGTGTGTGATGTGAAACAAAGCAAGCCCCTTTACCCCATGTAAGAACATGAAGTACATAGACACACACATAAAGGCAATGACTGCGCAAGAACCAAGATGGAAAATAAGAACACAAACTTGGAAACAAAGAAAAAGAGCATTATTAACACACCTGGAGATTGAGCTTGCATTTTTGAAGAGAAGAGAAACATGGGTTTGGGTTTATGTTTCTTAGGAAGAGGAGAGGCAGAAATGGTGGAAGGAGTTGACTCACCTCTGGCATCAAGCAAGAAAAACAACGATGTATTTAACAATGCCCACATGGGCAATAACAGACCAAGAACATTCATGTCTTGTTCTCTAACCAGACGAGAGAGAGAGAGAGAGAGAGAGAGAGAGAGAGATTTGTCCTTTGCTGTAATAGAGTGTGGAGGTTCCTAGGAGTGTTTTAACTTGAAAATCTAAAGTGTATTTGTTTGCAGAGAAGACTTGTTACATGGATGAGGAAAGCTAGGGGCACTCACCTTTACCAGTCTCCCTTTCAGCACTCGCTCCCTCAGGAAGCCACGTGTACTTTCAAGATTTATCTGCATTTCACCTTTACCACGTTTATCTGCATTTCAAGTGAAAAATATCAAACGTGGCAATTTTATACGACAAGTGTATAAAACGACTGATTAAAAGCGATGGTAGATAGCATTTCCTTCAGACGGAAACCAAGGGCAGTTCCGGTTTCTCCAAATTATTATTTTTTAAAATAAATTTTTTATTTTTTATTTTTTTATCATTTTAATATATTAATATCAAAAATAATTTTTAAAAAATAAAAAATATATTATTTTGATATATTTTTGAGGGAAAAAAACTTTGAAAGATAATCGATACCATATTGTCACACACTCTTTAAGGCTTCATTTATTTCATGGAACGTGAAAATCACTTTCTAAATTTTTTTGTATTTGTTTATCGTTAAAAAAATTAATCAATGTAAAATATTTTTCAGGAGTTGTTGAAAACTCATAAATATTTTATTATTTATTTATTATATCAAATCTAGTTCTCAGTCTTTTAATTGTTATATATTTTGTTTTTAATCATTTCTTTTAACTTCATTCCTTAAAATTTGATTTAATTTAATTTTTATATAAATTTTAATCTTTATTTTTTTATTATTATTTATTTTTCTCTTATTATTTTCTTAATTAAAATTTTTTATATATTATATGTGGTCTACATTCTTTTGATAACTATTTATTTTTTATTTGAAATACTTTATGAATTTTTTTTTTAATTTCATCATCTTTCAACTTTTTTATCAGTCAGATTTGGTCTTCGTTATTTTAATTATTATTTATTTTATTTGAAATAATTTATGAAATTATACTTTTTTCAATTTCATCCTCCAACTTTTTTATCTGTAAAATTTAGTCTTTATTATTTTAATAAATTTTTTTAAAAATAAAACATTAATAAGTTATTTTCCAACTTATTTTCCATGACATAGCCAGACATTGAAAAGTCTTTTCTAATTTATTTTTCATGACATCAAAAAATAATTTACTATCCAGAAATTTACTTTTCAAGAAAATTACTTTTCAAAAAAAATTCTTTCAAACAAATAAATAGACACCTTTTCTTTTTAATTGAATAAAAAAAGGATTTTATCTGGTAATGAACAATGGAGGGAGAAGAGGATTTTTTTTATTAAAAAAATGACATAGTTTGGTAAAAATTTTAAGAGAATTATATAGGTAGAAAAAATATTTGTGAAATAGCATAATTTGAATAAAACTATATTTTTCAATATCGATTTTGTACAAAACCGCTATTGAGAATAGCGGTTGAACACAACTGCATTTTCTAATATCATTTCTATACACAATCGCTATTGAGAATAGTGGTTATGTAGTGATGTTTTCTCTTTTGCAAAATAATTTTCTTGTTGAAATATTTCTAACGATACTAGATATGTTGAAAACAGAGTTTTGATGTGATCTCGATGACTTATTTTTTCTTTGCTATTAGATCTTAAATTTCTTTTATTGTCCATTAGATTTTAATAAAAATTTAGAATTAATTTATATAATTGTTAATTAATTTGATAGAGAAATTATTTTTGACACAACTGTTATTTTCAATAACAGTTGTTTCTACCGTGATTAAATTATATTAATTTTAAAATATTTTTTAATATATGTTATTTTTAAAAAACTTTAATTAAACTGTGTTTCAAAAAAAAAAAAAAAAGCCGGGAGGAGGGGGGCAAACTGGACATGAAAATCATGTGGCAGTAATTGAAATTTGAACGATGGGGCCGTGGTTCAGGTGTGGGACGCGGATCAATTATATGTTTGGTTTCTCGTCCATGCCTCCCTCTGATTTCAATTTCAAAATACTCTTTTTTATTTTCTTTTCTTTTTTCCCGTTATTGGAAGATTATAATCAAGCAGCTAAAATATCTTCTTCCTAGATTTCAATGATGATAATTGAAGAGGGTCCCCTCATATTCCAGGCAAGCAGGATGAACGTGACGATCACTCTCATCTTCCTCGTTAAAACGCCTTCACAACTCTCTCTCTCTCTCTCTCTCTCTCTCTCTTCCCTTGCCCAATTAGTCAAACCTATTTTTCCACCTAAAAAAGAAGCGAATGACAGTAACAGAAGAGGTGACAATCCGGATAACAATCTCCCCCCTTCTCCTCATATCTGTCTTCCTTTGAGGCTTTCCACTCCGTGTTGAACAATTGGCAGTCGAAGCAAAAGTAATCAAGAGCTCCAGGTGTGTGACAAAAAGAGAGAAATAGCTGGACATGACCTGTGTCTGTGTGACTCCCTTTAAGGCAGCCTCCACTCTCTGCCACATCCCAAAAACCACCAACGTTAATTTTACAGCAGGAAACGAGAAAAAAAGGAGGAGAAAAAAAGCGTTCACAGCTCCCATGTGAGTTTTTATTAATTTCCTGCCAACAACATGGAACCATGGAAGACAGGAGTGCATCTATGATTTCTATGCTGCTGAGCAAGGATTGCACCAGAGCATTAAATGTGTTCATCACTTGATTATCCATCTTCTTTTTTAATTTTGTTAACCATGAGAAAGTCACCAGCTGCATGTACATGGCTTATATAATCAAACTCCCTTGTTATTTGGGGCTCTGCACAATTTTATCTCTCAGTTGTGCAGCCAATGTTAGGTTGTTGAGAGTAAACGTAGAGGACTTTAAAATGGAAGCACAAAAGTTGGAAAATTAAATGCTGCTTCTCACAATATTTCAGGATGCAGCTGTTTGTGTTTCTGTTTCGAAAATATTCCTGAAAAAACAGAGAGATGCTTGTTATTGTATTCATACCAATGTTGTCTTGTCTGTGTCGTTTATTAGCAGAAAACAATCAAGATGGTTGAAAAAAGTGATCACCGCTGACAAGTCTTCTTCAAAACATTGCAAGGGAGGGTTAATTAAAAATATCAATTAAATCTTGATTAAAGTATAATTTTGACTTGATGTCCTCTGAGAACGTACACCAAGTTTTTTTTTTGTCCTGAAGGGCGACAACAATATGGAGCCATGTGCTTCTTATTGTTTAGAGCTTGAAGAAGATGTACAAGAAAAGGTCAAGAACCTAGCATTATTTTTAATGGTAGCGGAGTTCTCTTCTAGGATGAGAAAAAAAAAAAAAAAAAAGAGAAAAGGGAGAAAAGGGCTCTATGCTTGCGTAAACCAAAAGTTTAGAATCCTATTATTAATAATTAGGTTACTTGACTGTGATTTTTTTCAGGGTTTTTAGAAGTGTGATATTGATTTTTTTTTAGAAATGTATTAAAATAATATTTTTTAATTTTTTAAAAATTATTTTTAATATCAGTACATTAAAATGATTTAAAAGCATTAAAAATATTAATTTGAAATAAATAAAAAAAATAGAAAAAATTTTTAAATTTTCAAAAATACTTTTAAAACACAGAAAGAAACAAGCTTGATTCCATCTCATAAATTGGGGCATGAGAGATTTTTTCTATCCATTTCACACCATGGATCAGTTCTCAATCATGGAGCCTCCATCGGGTTTTAAATAAATTTTTTAATAATAAATTTCTTACAAAAAATAAATAAATAATATTCATATTGCTTTTTTTTTTATGATTCCCATCTTGTATGATAGTGTAGGAAAGAAAGATGTTTCCTAACCTGATTAAAGCCTCCTCCAAATATATGTTATTTATTGTTTATGGTTGTAATGAATATCAACAAATGAACTTATTTGTTATCAGCTATGTGATGATTTATGCTTTGACATTAAAATGATATATATTAAAGCCCATTTGTAACATCAGTATACAATGGTCAACAATTACAATATGTTAATCAATCTCATAATCTACTTACTCATTATATTCTAAGACTGTAATCCTATGAATTTCAAATATATCATTAAAGAAATAAAATGACAAAAGGTTATGGATGATGAAATTAATAACATTGAGAAAAACAACATCTAGAAGCTGATGAAGCTTCTAAACAGAGGCTTCTTATCCAAGCTCGAGCCCTTGCACTCCAGGGAGTTGGGCTTGGGCAGTAGCCCAAGCCTAGGCTCCTTGGGTGGTAGGTTTGAGCTACCATGTATGGGCCTAATTTTGTTGGGCTCCCTACTGTGTTTTGAGCTTAGAATACCAAGTCCGAGCCTAAGAAATGTTCTTGTTGAGTCTATTTTAGGGGAATTATTTTGGTTTATTTTGGAAGGGATTTTAGATCTATTTTATTTGGATCAATCAGCGTTTTTATTGAACTAATATTTAGAATTCTTGTTAGAATAATATAGTTTAAGTTTATTTTTATCCTATAATTTTTCTATAAATATAAAGATCATGTATTTAGAATCTTGTGTCTGGGCTAGGATGAGGATTGCGCGGCTGTGATTGGGCGATCCTAATAGATTCTGAGCTTCTCAATTAGGCGGGTTCAGACCTTGGATTTGGGTCAATTAGTTGTGTCTGAACTGGGTAGAGCCTCTTTTTTGGATTGAAACTCGAAATACTTTGTAATTGGTCTATGGGCCTTTAGTGACCATGAGTTGCTTACGATAGGAAAAAACAAGAATAAAAAGAAAAGCTTTTTTTATTATTTTTTTCCTTTCTATCGCTAGAACAATTCACAGAGAATTGTCGCCTATTTTTTTTTAAAAAAAAACTCTTCTTAGATGACTTGACTAGGAATTAAACTTAAACTCTTGCAAAAAGAAAAAAAAAAACAATGCCTTTCGTGTATTGTATTGTGTACAAGAATTAAATTAGTAGCTGAAAATACAAGAAATTAAATACAAAAAATTGGAAAATACTCATTTATTGAATTTATTTTCAAGTTATTAGATTAATTTGACTTAATTATTTCTATTAAAATATAATAATTTTTTTATTTTAATCCGATTTCACACACGTTAATGTTTTAAAATTTGAACTAAATCAAACTCTAAATTATGAATTTTTTAAATTAATCTAACTAAATTATGATCCACAGAATTGATTAATATATGAAATTAACAGATGGTAGCTCTATTATATCTTATATAAAAAAAAAATTACATTATTTAGCATGATTCTTAAAGAGTATAAATATAGGATTGACATTCGTTCAAAGGAGGCATACGGTATGCATTTAAGGTTCTTCTCTTAAAAAACAATGGCACAACAATCTAGGCAACCATTACAGTGAGCAGCATCCCATTTCACCCACCTTTCAATGACTCACTGTCCAAAGCCTAGACTTTGTAAGGCTTTGCCTCTGTCCATTTTTATTGGTCCATCAGAACTCAGAACACTAGCTGGCCTTGCTCAGGTCTCATCTCTTGCTATTTACTGCCCATTAATGGAGACGGTGGCATAATTAAGCACCATGCAAGGCGATGCTGCTCTTCAGGGCATGCCCAGCCCTTGAATGGTTCCTGATACTCACATGACCGGTGGCATTACCGTCAACAGGGCATTAACACTCCACAAACTTGCCCTGAAACGAACCAGGCTAGTTATATGTTTAAGAGGGATCGAAAGTAGATTAAGTTTAATCGATGCCTAAAGGTAGAATCGTGAGCATTAATGCTACTCATGCAAGCTCCTTTTCAACCCATATATTTAACATTATACACACACACACACACACTCGTTACCATTTTCATGCAGACAGAGATGAACAGGAGTAACAAAACAAAGTGAAAGCAAGAAAAATGAAAGTAAACAAAGTGATTGCGATTCTCTTAGCACTTCTTTTGATAACAGAATCACTCTCAGAAGCGAGAGCTCACCTCAAACACAAACAAATTACCAGAGGCAAAGAAAAAGAAGAGAAGAGAATTAGAACTAGTAGCGGCAGTACTAGAAGCAGAAGCAGCGGAGGTAGTGGTAGACAGAGTAGAAGTAGTGGAAGAAGATCAAGAGGATTATCCAACTGTGACCCATTATTCCAGTACCTATTTAGAAGTTGTGGACAATGGCCTTTCCCAACTTCCATCTCACCAGACAACCCATTTCAGCCCTCACCAAGATCCTCCCCTTTTAGAAAGAGAACTCCACCATTGCCTCCTCAAGTGCCTTATCCTCCTACACTTGTTCTATATCCACCACCAGCTGTACAACCTCTTTTAGTACTATCACCACCTGCCGTAGTCCCATCACCACCACCAGTTGTTACATCCCC
>Ga0325405_1005192_pt1 | contig 13222 bp, 6 predicted proteins | sample PopdelMetagenome_21_FD_205663 | JGI IMG/M metagenome (GOLD analysis project Ga0325405, IMG submission 205663) | Populus deltoides microbial communities from Bellville, Georgia, United States - Xylem-Control-R2 | ecosystem: Host-associated > Plants > Phyllosphere > Stem > Wood/Secondary xylem... | reverse complement strand
AATGTAACGAGTTACACACATTATGAATAATTGGTAAGAAATTAAATTAGGATATAAAATTTGGTATGACTTAATTATGAATAGGTTTTTGAAATTGAGGGAATATAATATATTTTATACAAAGGATTACGATCCTAGACTTAAAAAAATAAAGTAAGGATTTGATTGTGTAACTTTCTAATAAATATATATCTTGAAATAAAATACCTAATGTTTTTTAGAAGGAAAAGTGATATTTTACCCTAATGATTGAGGTTAGGTTTTCTGAATAAATACAATGTTATGTCTTATAATTTTCAATACAGTTGGGTACAACAATATAACATCCTAATAAAAAGACTTATTAAAGAGTTAGTAGGGGGTCAGAAAATAAAAAGTGATGAGAATCATCAATTAGTAACACAAGATTAAGTATAGGTGTCAATTAGGCCTATTATAAGGTCAAATGACGAAGAAATCTAAAGAGGTATTCAATTAGTTAATTCAAGATATTCGGGTCAATCCAAGCATGAATTTGAGTTCAAATGAGGAACAAGCCTTCATTAATGTGATCAATGCAAGAATTGGACAATGAGAGGTGGTTTTGAGCTTATTTTTTATAACACACGATTTTATACTAACAAGCGTAAATTTTGATCCGACTATTGGATTGAGCTAAATTCTTGTCAGAAGATTACAAAGGCCTTATTTTATATAGAATTATAATTTCATAGCAATATGATTTTGGAAAAGCCTTACAATAAAGCCTAGAATCTATTATAAAGGATTTATAATATTTCCTAATTGTTTTAGGATTCTTTTACCTATTTGGTTTAGTACTTTTTTTTATTATTTTTTAACCTTGTTTATGATGTCTTTACCTAGTACATATAGGGTTGTTTAACTTGTAATTAAAAAAAGACTTGATTTTATTTCAGAATATTATTGTATGTATGCAAGGTTGTTTATACTTTTAGTTCTTCATTAAACTCTTAAGAACTTATCAAAGATTAACCATCTTTGAGGCGTTTTTCCTTATACTTCATATTCTTAATTGTTTATAATCAATGGATTAGGGTCTTTCATCCAATCCGTTGCTGCAAATACCATACACATATATATAAAGTTGCTCCAAATTCAAGAATTAAAACAAATACTAACAAAGATTAAACCGAAGTTATTGGATGAAAGATTATGTTAAAAAGAGCTACTGTCAAATAGTATAAAAATAACAACAACAAAAAAAGCAAAGAAAAGAAATCACGTTAGTTTAATCTTGCCACAAAATAAAAAAAAAATCACACAATTTAAAAATCAAGTTCTTAAGAAAAATTACAATTCACGTCAGATTATCTGTGATTAATGGGTGTTATTTGAAATCTTGATTTTAGGTTTCATATTAGTTTTTTGTTTTAATTTGGTTTTGATCAGCGTGTAATTGATTATTTGCAACTGAATTTAAGTTGTTAGGTTTACATTAGTTTTTGGGTTTTGTTGAGTCATTCTTTTTTATTATTTTTTTCATTTTTGTATCATTTTTTTTTATTTTTTGTATTCCTTTTTTATATATTTACTTTTGTTTTTGTTGACAATCTTGTTTCTTAAAATCTTTGGTAAACATTACAAAACTAGATTTTTTTTTTATTTTTTTTGTTTAGTTTCTTAAGGAATTGAAAAGGAAAGTAAGAAAGGTAAAAGGCAAGAAGGTTAGACTATTATCATGAAAAGCTGAAATTTAAATAAAACATGAGTGAAATGACATATCATTGAGTGAAAAAAGGTTAAGAAGTGTGTGAGGATATCTTGTTTTACTAAGGAGAAGAATAACACTTTCCTTTTGGTATTGGCAATGCAATAATAGTTTGAGCATATGAATGTGGTGTTTAGTGATATAAAGGGTTGAATGGATAAACAAGATGTCATGATTGCTAATTTAAAAGTAAGATAATCCCAAAGGGTTTCTAATGTTAGGAGAGAAAAGAAACTAAGGCTTCAAGCCTTGAACGATGACTATTAGAAAGCTTGTATAAGAAAGAGAACAAGGATGAATGATTTACAATGCTTATTGAAAAAATATATAAACTATATGTCAACTTAGGAGTTGCAGTTCATCATCTAAAAGTTGTGAAACATTCATAAAATATTGAACCTTTAAAAAACTCTGAAGCTAATTCATTTGACATGGATGCTTCAACAAATGAAAGTCCATTAGATTTATATCTCGATGAAGATGATATCATTGATTTTGATCTTAATGATGTTAGTTATGAAGAGATAGAATATCTAGTTAAGGATGAGTCACTTATGAGTTGGCGTGTATTGAGTTTACATGTTAAAAAGGATGATTTGAAGTAACAAAAAAAAATATTATTTTTTATTTAAGATGTCACATCAATAATAAATATGAGAAATATAAACCTTTAATACTTTATTGCCTTCATATGGATACAAGAGAAAACACCATAGATCTCGGTATGAAAGTTTAAATAATGGCTAAGGAGTTCGTGGACGTGTTCACATGTATAGGAGTGAAGAAATTTTAGTCAGAAGTGTGACTTTTCAAAATATATTAGTGGGGTTAACTTACTGGAAAAGAGTGGCTAAGATGAAAGCAAATGGTGAGTTAGGTAAGATGAGAGAAAGAAAAGAGAGGCCATTTTTGAAGAGAATAAAAGAGAGTATTGAACTTTTATGTGAGAGAAAGTATTATAAATAATGTTTATTATACTAACAAGCCTATGTAAAACAATGTTATTGAACTTTTATAGGTAGATGTACTATCTATAAATGGTGTTTTTATTGTTGACTCAAAGATGAATCATTTTAAGGAGAGGGGGGATGATGAGAATTATCAAGTAGTAGCATAGGATCCATTAAAGGTGCTAATTAAACATATTACAATGGCAAGGGCCAAAAAGCTTGAAGATGCATTTAATTGGCCAATTCAAGATATTTAAGCCAAATAAAGCATGAATTTAAGTTTAAAGGAGGATTAAACCTTGATCAATATGATTTATGCAAAAATAAGACAATGAGAGGTGATTTTGAGCTTATTTGTTTCAATGCACAATTTTATGCTAACATGCATGCCTTTTGATTTGACAGTTAGATTGAACTAAAACTTTTCTAGAAGATTTTACAGAACTTTTTTTATATACAGTTAAAAATTTGTAGCATTTAGATTTTGAAAAGACCTTATGATAAAGCCTATAAGCTACTATACGAGATTTACATTATTTTCCTACTTATTTTAATATTCTTTTTTATATTTGGTTTAGTACTTTTTTATTATTTTTCTAGCACTTTTTAGAAAGTTTTTATGTAATGTAAATATATTATTTATCTTTTGATTAAGAAAAAACTTGGTTTTACTTTATAATAATATTGTGTGTGAAGTTATTCATACTCTTGATTCTTCATTAAACTCTTTAGAACTTATCAAAGATTAATTATCTTTATGATATTTTTCCTTATACTTCTAGTTCTTGACTCTTTATATTAGGGTATTTCATCCAATAACTTTGGTTTCTTAGTTTAGGTAATCATTAGATTGAGTTTTTTTTTATTAATATAATTTTAGTTTTTTTAAGTTGTTTTTATCTTGATCGTGGAGTCTAGGATTCTTACCCTTTGAAATCACATCACCTAGCACTCAAAACTTATAAATCACTCTCTTTATAAAAAGATTTGAATATATGAAATTGGTAAAAGTATCCTTGCTAGTTAATGTGATTATTGATGCGAGGTTTCATATACATTCGTTAAGATCATCACATATAATTATTGATATAAAAAATAATTCATCCATATATCATTTGATTAAGAACAACAGTTGTTCACTACTAGTTTTCAAGAGAAACAGTGAAGAAAGTCAAAATCAATCATCAACCAAGAATATCATGATTCACATTAACATTAAATGATTAAGTTTTATATACAATATCAGTAGTTAGAAGGATGATTTTTTGGATATTATAGAATAACAATAACACATGGAGCTTTCATAAAAGATGCGTTCAAATAAATGAGTATAAGATATATTAGGATTAAGATTGTATAGTTCTTATCTTTCATAAATAGTTTGAATATGATTAAGATCTTATATTTATGTCAAATTATATATCTTTAAAATTATAAAAGGTTATTTAGCAGCTGATAAAAATAGTCGGTGTCATATATGAAATTCATTAATAGCTTTCTACTATCTATTGTTATCTTTTTATACGATTCAAGAAATGGTTGAACAAAGAAATATGGATTCTAGGGTAATTGTGCCTACTGTTCAATTTTAGGGCAGCAATTATAATTCTCAATTTGATCGCTAGATTGAGATGAAAATTTACTAGAGTTTCTTGAAATATTGTTCTATGTTGGGGGTTTTTATTCTAATAATACTAGTGCCTTGAGACATATTTTTATTGTGTCACATAAGTGTGGAGGTGTATTATCAAATCCTTGAAAGAATTAATAACAATGTTTACAAAGTGGATTTACAGTATAATGTTAGTGCTACTTTTAATGTTTATGATCTTTCTTAGGCACGCGTTGCTATCTTCTTATTATTATATGATAACGAGATTGGAAAATAAGGATTGACCCCAAGTCGAATCCAAGTTAAGTACTAGTGCTTGCTATCAATAGAAGTCTCAGTCTCCTACTCAACACGAGGAGCTTTAACCTTCTGACTCCAAAGAGCCTAAGTCGGCGGTTTACTTATATAATTTTTATTTTAAGTAAAATAAAGACAAAACAAAAAAAAACACTTTCTTTAATAGCAAAGCTCGGGTTCCTGACAAGTGGGGCGTGACCCTTCCTTAATATAAATAAGAAATTTGGGTTCTATTATTTGGTGTAGGTAATGATTCGAGGTTGAATTCTTTTGAAGAGATAGGGGATGATATGATCCAAACTACACTAAATGATCCATTAGAAGCTCTAGAAGAGCCAATCACAAGATCAAGGCAAAAAAAGCTTAAAGATGCATTCAATAGGCTTATTTAAAGTGTTTGGAGCCAATGTGAATTTCAAGAAGGGTACACCTTCAACAAGTGATGATCAAACTTTAGTTAATTTAATCTATGTACAAAAGAGAACTTATCCATCTACTTCACGGGTTAATTACTTTCAATAGTTAGAGACTTATTTTTTATAATATATAATTTTACTTAACAAGCATGATTTTTGATTTGACTGTTGGATTGAGTTGGAATTTTACTAGAAGTTTGCAAAGGTCTTGATATATATTAAGTTAAAATTTTAAGGCAATCGGAAATAAAAAAGGCCTTGCGATAAGGTCTAAAAGCTACCATACAAGAATTGTATCGATTTTCTAGTTGATTTGAGATTCTTTTTATTTTATTTTATTTAGATATTATTTTATTTTTTCAACATTGTTTATGATGTTTTTACATATTAAAAACAAGGTTATTTAGCTTGTATTTAAGTTTTTTTAGGGACAAACTTTGATTTCAACAATTATTATTGTATATGTGAGGTTTTGCTCATACTTTTTAGTTTTTCATTGAACTACTCTAATTTATTGAAGAATTAACCAGGTTTCGTGACATCTTCTATACTTCTTGTTCGTGTCTTTTTATATGCGTTGGATGGGGGTTCGATTACTTATAGTTTTAGTGCCTTGGTACTTGTTATTGTTGTAATAAACAAACAAATTGTAAAGAGAAAGTAAAAAAATATATTTTTATCATCAAAATACAACAATCCTAATAAAAATAAAAAGAGAAAAAAAACCACATCATATTTCAATGAGAAAATCAATTTTAGACCTAATCTTGACTTTCTTGGAAATAGTAAATTTAATTATAAATTTCTTGATCTATATATCAGAGTTTGCATCAAGTTTAGTTACAATAATTATCTATTTTTATTATCATATAATTGAATGAAACAAATTTATTTTTTATGATCTAAATCTTAAATTTTTTTTTTGGTTTTGAAAAACATGTTAGTAGTGTTTAAAAGTTTTTTTCTGCATTATTTTTTTTTATCTAGCCTATGACATAGAGCAATCCATTAATTTAATATTTCTTAAATTACAACATTTTTTATTTTACACTTTAAATAATATAATTTTTTGAATATATCTTTGTTGAAAGATGGATGAAAAGGGCATAAAAATCCTCATGATTGCCTTTTTTTTTTCCTTTTATATTAACAATAAAAATATGTTTATAAAAGAGAAGGGATTTGAAAGGATTTTTATGGAATATTTAGTCAATTTAACCAGATAGAGAAGGCTAATAAAAAATCAGACTATTTAAGATTAACAATAAGAGATTTCTTGTTTATTTTCTTAATCAATGGACTTATGGACACATTTGTTTTTCCCCAAGTACATTTTTTTCACTTCCAATTTAGCTGTTGATAAAGTATTTTTATAAAAAAATAAATTTTTTTTTGATATTTTTAAATTATTTTAATATATTGATGTTAATAATAAATTTTAAAAAATAATAATATAATATTATTTTAATATATTTTTAAATAAAAAAATTTAAAAAACAATTGTTATTTAATACAGACGTCAGACGTGCAGCCCTTTATGGAAGAGTAAAGGAGAAAAGTATACAATAATACACCGTAAGTCCTCAATCGAGCCAATTTTGACTTGTGTAACCAATAAAAAGGCGACACGCAAGCAAACTGAAACTGCACAACGTGCTTTAAATCAACTTTGAGCCTTGTCTTTCAATACTCAGAAGCCAAACCCTACATAGTACAAACAACACACTTCTCTCTCGTTTCAGGGACTCGCGCTCGCTGGCTCACTCACCCCCCCGCTGACGTTTTTCTAATCAGGTCAAAATCTGTCATAACATGAAAATAATTTTGAAAAAGAAGATTGTCTCTTTCTTATTTTTGTTTAACAGTTTTTATCTTTATTTTTTGAAAAAAAGCAGATAGAGATCGAAAGAATCCAACAAGATGTTTGGGGTTATAAGAAGAAGAGTCGCTAATGGAGGCTTGTCTTCGTCGTCTTCTTCGGTTAGAAAATTCATGTTTTTTTATTTACTATATTTATTCATCTATTTATTTGCTAATTTATATTATTGATATTAAATTTCTTTGTTTGATATGCCTCTTCATCAGATTTTGAGGCAGTCATTACAAACTATTCGACCTGCGCCTTCGTCTACCTCTAGAGTCTCCGACGAGGTATTGATGACTTTCATTTTTTTTATTATATTATGGTAGTAAATAGCTCTCTCTCTCTCTCTCTGTGATTTCAATATTTCAATAATGCTATCTTGTGTGTCAACAGATTTTAACTCATGCCAGAGGATTTGAACATGTTCGGAAATTCAGTTGCTTTGTTTCTCCCCGAGGTATTATTTCATACTAGGTGTGGCGTTTTGTTACCTTCTTAATAATAATAATAATAATATCAACAATAATAGTTTGTCATTAATCATGTTTTTTTTCTTTTCTTTTTTGGTTTTTTTGTTATTTACAGGCAGGGCAATTAGTTCAAGGCCCGTGAGGTTAGTGATGCTCTATTTCTGTGCTTTGAAGAAACTATATCAGGACTAGCGTTTCTAGGATCAGAATTTAGGATCAGAAAAGCAGTAACTGGATGACACCTGTGAAACTATGCTAAGCTTATCGTTTGATTGTGGACCATTTAAGTGAACAAATAGAAATGTTCTCGTTTGATTGTCTATGTCGTTTCCTTTTCTAAACCTTTTACCAATCTTACTTTACCTTTTATACCTCAAGGTTGAAATACATACACCCTTGGCGAGACTCTTGCGCTTAAATGATAGTGGCCTGAGGGGGTGCTCTAATTCATTTTACCTGCTTTATGTCAGTATAGAACTAGATTTCCCATCTTTTATTTCCCACTGAATTTGTAAATTGGAGAATGCTTGTCCTTTCTAACTATCCAATAAAGATGTAGATTAGGTTGGTGAAAAATGATGAAGAATTTTTATCCTAATTAGAGTTGTTTGCTGTTTATTATGTAGCTGCATTGCAGTGCTCTCTCTCTCCTGCTTATTATTTTTTTTTTCTGGTTACGCAGAGAAGTTGTTTCCAACATGGAGCTCGCCTCCAGCAAGAAAACTTGGAGTAGGCCATTTTCTTCAGACACTGGTGTGTTATTGACTGGACTCCATGGATTCCCTTCATTTGTGCGTTACACATTGCTCTGTAATTTCTCTATGTGTGTGCACTGGTGCACAATTTATTGGTGAAGGAGACATTGCATGATTCTAGTCCTCACTGGACTATTTAATCCCTATGGCTTTATAATTGTTAATTTCAATCACTTATCTAGGATATTAGCATTCTAGCTCTTTTGTGAGTCTTTCCCGAATAGCTTTGAAGTTGCTTCTAACAAAGAATGCAGTTTAAAGCTCTTGCTGTGGAGTTTTATCATGGGAAAACATAATTAATGGAAAATTTTGAATCAAAGTACTGTCATAGTTGCCAGAAATGTGGCATGCATTTACATTAAATTGTGGTATAGAGGGGTTAGGCTTAGGTGATACGACAGTTCAGATTGTAATAGCCTTTGGAGCACCTATTTGGCTTGTCATGTGTTGAATCTTTCTACAACGGTTGGGTACTTTGTTGAGTTGACCCTTGTAAGATCTTGGATGTGATGAAATGGATGGATTGCTTCAATTTAGTTTTTATCTTTGAAGAGGACCCTGCAGCTATTTTTATTGCAGTTATATCGTATATTAAAGCTTTGCTATATCTTGCTTTATGATAATTCCGTGTTCTGATGTAGGGGATTTGGTTGATGCTGTTGTTCCTTTTATGGGTGAATCCATCACTGATGGCACTCTAGCAAAATTCTTAAAGAGTATGTCTTACCAGTAATAATTTCTCATTTCTGTTGTTTGCAAACAACATTTTGTCCTTTATGTAATTGCAAGTTCCTGATTTTGTTGAATATGATGTACTGAGAGCAGATCCTGGTGATAGTGTAGAAGTTGATGAGGCAATTGCTCAAATTGAGACAGATAAGGTGTTGTCCTCAACATGCTTTTCCTCCCCTGCTTTCTGACAGATGTAATAGAAAATTTGTTGTGCGTTTCTAATACTTGTAATGTCAACTTATGTTCAGGTGACAATTGATGTTGCAAGTCCAGAAGCAGGTGTGATAAAAGAGGTAATACATATTTTTTTTATGATAGTTTTATGTTCTTGTGGGAGGAGGTTTGATGATTGAGGTTGCAAATTTTAATTGAACTGTTGTGCATGATTTTTGGCAGTATATAGCCAAGGAAGGGGATACTGTTGAACCAGGTGCCAAGATTGCTGTCATTTCAAAGTCTGGTGAAGGTGTAGCTCATGTTGCTCCATCTGAGAATATATCAAAGAAAGCTGCACCTAAGCAATCTGCTTCTCAAACGAAGGATGAAGAAAAGCAAAAGCCCAAGGTTGAAGCTAGACCTGTCCCAGAAAAGACTAAAACTCCAGCAACACCACCTCCTAAACGCTCTGCTACAGAACCCCAGCTTCCTCCTAAGGAAAGGGAAAGAAGAGTAAGTTTGTTGTCTTTTGTCATTATATATTAGGGAATGTTCCTTGATATTTGTTCTATTAGTGTCTCAATTTCTTCTTTGATTACAGGTTCCTATGACAAGACTTCGGAAAAGGGTTGCAACCCGATTGAAGGACTCTCAGAACACATTTGCTATGTTGACAACATTCAATGAAGTTGATATGTGAGTTCAATTTGATTTTGACGTTTCATTGCTTATATCACTATTGTTATAGCTATAACTCTTTGCTAATAGTGGTTAGGTCATATCCTATTGGTTTGGCTTTTTGCCAACACAGATGCATGAACTTATTTCTCTGAGTTTTCCTTCCCTTATAATGCTTCTATCCCAAAGAGAACAGAAAATGGCGCTTTGAAATGGGTGGATTAGTTCCTGAATTTTACCCTACAAAATAACATTACCTTGGATTGTTTTTCCTGCATGCTTGTTTTCCCATCATTGATTCTCTGCTTATTGTAGGACTAATTTGATGAAGCTTCGCTCTGATTACAAGGATGCTTTTGTTGAAAAACATGGAGTGAAATTGGGCCTTATGTCAGGATTTATAAAGGTAAACAACGTGTTACCTATAACTATACAAATAATTTTTGAAATATACTTTTCATCCAACATACGTGGTTTCATTTTCCTCGTTTCCTCTGTGAAATACCTCAGGCTGCTGTCAGTGGTCTCCAGAATCAGCCTATTATAAATGCAGTTATTGATGGGGATGATATCATATACAGAGATTATGTAGACATTAGTATAGCTGTCGGTACTCCAAAGGTTTGTCTTCATCTCTTTAATCGGTTGACTTCTTATTTGTGAACACAAATATGCAACATTTGGTACTTATGGTTTGGTGAAGCTCCAGCAGTAATGCACTGGACTTGCTTTCTATATATCTTCATTTTGTGGTGTTTGTAATTAGCGTAATGGGTTCGGGCATCTTTCTTGCTCCTTACATTTTCAAAAGCATCTTTATTTGTATATTTCCTTAGCCTAACTAAATTGTGGGATACTATTATAGTTTGATTCTGGTTGCTAAATATGTTTTTATCCAAAGAATTGGAGCAGTTATGCACATTTATGAGTTCTTCAAAATAATTTTTCAATTACAATTTATTAGGTTGCTAGGGCCTAATATCATTTAATCAAATTTCCCTTGAAGCTGGTCTCACCGAAAGCAACTATTTCTTTGCTATTGGCTATTCAGTGTAAGGATTGTTTTTGTTAGTGAAGAAATGACATGTTTGTCTTCTGTTTGTGATATTTGGGGGTGGTAAGATTTGAACCTGGGTGCTCCCAACCCCCACAGCCTTAGCCTTAAGTCCTTTAACCGGACCAATGCCTCATTGACATATATATTTGACATGTGGCATACTACCTGCCATTTCCACAGTAAATACTGCACCCAAGATGTTGAGCACCATGAGACATCGAATTCCCTCAATTACTAGATTGCCACAAGGACACCATCCTGTCCTCTGGAGGTGCCAGTTTAAATGAAGGTTCTGCCATGTTTATCTCTGACCACCTGTACACTTGAAATATCTTTGACAAATATTGTGATTGTATTAAAATATTTGTTCTCCTTGTGATTTCTATGAACAAATAAATAGGAGAAAAATGCTGCAGTTACTTAATTCCTTGTTGGGTTTCACTTTCCTCTGTTATTTTGTTGAAGTTTCAATTATTCATAGAGGTTCACAAACGATAAACTTGTGTGTTTTTTTCCCTTTCGACGTCCTTATTGTAATTATCATGTTTCTTCCAGGGCCTTGTTGTTCCAGTTATCCGTAATGCTGGTAAGATGAACTTTGCTGAGATAGAGAAGGAAATCAACACCCTTGCAAAGAAGGCAAATGACGGGACAATTTCAATTGATGAGATGGCTGGAGGTTCATTTACAATATCGAATGGAGGTGTTTATGGAAGCCTTTTGAGTACACCCATTATCAACCCCCCTCAGGTTTGGCATTCTACTGTAATAATAATTTAAATGAATACACTTCTCTTTTCTGATTGAAACACAGAGCACTAATTTACTACTTGGCTGAACTTGAGATCTCATCTGTTTAAATTAATGCGTGTATGCTTCTCCTATGAACATTGTAGTTCTCCAACTTGATGGTCTAGGCCATGGTTAACAGAATGGACTGGCCAGTAGAACCAGAAAACTGGTGAACCAGCTATTAAGCTGGTCTGGTTTATATTTGGATCATTTAAGCAAAGAAACTCAGAAAGGCATTCTTACGTTGGGTTTTAGAGAATCAATCATGTTTTCCCTGGTTAAATGCAGGCTCCGACTGGTTCTCATAGAATGTAAAATTTTAAAAAGATAAACCAATCTGGCAATGATTTGAGTATTAGACTAGGAAAACATTGCTGCTTGCCTGAACCAGTGACTCAGTGATCTGGCTTTGCTTGCTTGGCCACTATCTGGTCGGGTCCTGATCAGGCTTGGTATGGACAGCAACACATTTTCTTGGATAAGTGACTGCTGTGCACTCAATTAGTATTTGTATTTTCAGATTTCTTTATGGGTAAAGAATCTTACAACCAATATTTTTTTGGCAGTCGGCTATACTGGGCATGCACTCGATAGTGAGCCGTCCAATGGTTGTTGGAGGTAATGTTGTTCCAAGGCCAATGATGTACATTGCACTCACATACGACCATAGGCTAATTGATGGAAGAGAGGCGGTTTTCTTCTTGCGTCGTATCAAAGATGTTGTGGAGGATCCTCGCAGGCTGCTCTTGGATGTATGAACATGGATTCAATTTGATGAGTTTTCAGCCATGCTCAGCAATAGAACATACTATATTTGACAAGAATAAATACTCTTGAGATGGAAGTTTTGTTGGGGTTTGTTGTTATTTTGACCCTACGAGCTTTTCATTTGCGGCATGCCATGTTTTAATCTAAAATGAGGAACTGGCTACATGTTCTTATTTTCTATTTCAAAATGTTCAGCAAACTGCTCTTTTATTTTTATACATGTAAGAGACTCCAGATTCTGGCAAATAGCACGTATAGTGCCCATATATCATGAAATTTATATGTATTTTTGAATTTCTTTGGTCTTTAGATATTCTGGACTTGGATTCGTTGATTTTATTGCACTTGATGTATAATCCAGCCTTTCTGACATTTAAAGCAGGCCAATTATTTTTAGAGCTCCTGATGACACGTTAATTGGTGGAAACTGACGTTCCGTCTTCAGCTGCTGGTCTCAGGTCGAAGAAAAAATACTAGTAATCTGGCTGGTGACTCGATCAATTTGCAACTTGTTGATTTAAGGTAAAGCTTGATAATCAACTTCTTTTTTTTTTTATTTTTAATCAAAATGGTATTTTGATTTGTGATCTTGTACTATGATTTCAAAAAGAGACACTGAGTGGGCTATCCACAAACAATGCCTTTGAACCTACCCTAGGCACTGTTAAGGGTTCGCCGCACTCATGCCAGCTGGCATGCTCGCTCGAATTTCTTGCTATGATGCAACTTGGTGAAAAATGAACAACTATTATATATTGGGGATTAAAACCTATTATATATATATATGTATGTATGTATATAACAACAATTCAAAGATAAAGATCATGTCCAATATGGTCTTATATTTTTTGCAAATTGTCTTGAGTTCAGGGCTTGATATCAAAAGATCAATGGATTTTATCAATAAATTCATCTTTGGAGTTCTTTTTCAAAAAAGAAAAAAAAA
>Ga0325405_1005191_pt1 | contig 13222 bp, 9 predicted proteins | sample PopdelMetagenome_21_FD_205663 | JGI IMG/M metagenome (GOLD analysis project Ga0325405, IMG submission 205663) | Populus deltoides microbial communities from Bellville, Georgia, United States - Xylem-Control-R2 | ecosystem: Host-associated > Plants > Phyllosphere > Stem > Wood/Secondary xylem... | reverse complement strand
CATTTCGTTTTTACAAAAAAAAAAAAAAAAAAAACTAATAAAATCTTATTTAATACTTTAAAGAAAAAGCGGTCAACTCAAGTTTTTTTTTTTTTCAAATCATATGTTAATTTTTTAACTAATTCTCTAGCATCATGAAAGCTTTTAATTGAATTTGAAAAGTTGAATCATTTGTTTAATAAAATAAAATAAAGATTATATAAACCAATAAATTATAAAAAATTATTAATATACTAAATATAAAAATGGAAAGCTGAAAAATAAATATAAATGAGGATATTTGATGATGCGATGTTGAGTGTTCTTTAATTTTTTAGTATTTAATAATATGGATGTTTAGATGGATTTTTGTAATAAAATTAATAATTTAAATTTTGTATAAAAAATATAATTGTTAGTATAAATTCTCTTATTAATAATTTAATGTATTTCTTAATAAAAAAAAATGCATATATTTTTAACTATGTTGTTTAGTGTATAGAAACTAAACGTATTCAAATTTAATACTAAAAAAATATTAAATTAATATCAAAATTTGTTTTAAACAATTTTAAATGAATAAAAAATATCTCTTGGATGAAACCTATTTCCCTTGTAAATGTGTTTCTTTTGTTTTACATTTTTCCAAAAATATTATCTACATTTTAAAAAATTATGCATATAAGTATGATATATAGTCATTTGAAAAACAATTGTTATTATTACCATAAAAGACACTACTAGTATTATTTATAAATAATAGTATAATTGGATAATTATTTAAATATTATTTAAGAAAATCTAATTATAACATGTGAAAAGAGAAAAATAATGAGATAAAAAAAAAATTAAAGGGCCAAACATGCATGAATAGGAAAAATGACCTAGCTCACATGAAAACTCAGGTGTGTTTGGACTTGGAAACCCATGCCTTATGTCTTTTGTTTTTGGTTTTTTCAGTTTGGTACCAAATTTTATTTTTATTTTTTTTTCCTTTTTATCTATGTATCTTGAGAGAGGAGAGTGAGTCGACAAAAAAAATTTAGAAGAGAGAAAGCTCTCGAATGATAGAACTTTGACCATCAATAACTTTAATTTAGTTTCTATAGATTCATTTTTAGGAGAGGAACTCAATAGAGATAGTCTTCATCTTTAATGATATCAAAAAAATAGATAAGAATTGGGAAAAAAAATTATTTGATTTTGAGTTTTTAGACCGATTGGAAGGTGTTCTATTCTTAGAAATGGGGTTTTAAATATTCATAGGATGTTTCTTTTGATTTTTTTTTTTTGTGAACATATGGTTGAAATCTAGCTTTCTAGGGTCTATAAACTTGGAATCAGATTTTTTGATCATGGAGCCACCTTCAATGATTAGAAAGGTTGTAAACGGATGACGCATTGTCGGCTAAGTTTCGTGATGTTTAAAAATAAATCAATAAAAAATTTAAGAAAAAATAGAACCCCTTATATGGGTACAAGCTTTAAATGCTGGCCAGGAGCGCGGGCCTAAACTTCTAGCTTATGTGCACATGGCCCTTCAACTTTTTTTATTTGATTATTCTTTCCTTTTATATTTTATAATTAAGTTTTGGTGAGGAGTTGTCTGTTCAGTTTAAAAATAAATAAATAAATAAAGATGAATGATGTGTTGGCTTAAAAAAAATAAAAAATAAATAGGGAGAAGAACACAATGATTATATTTCATTCATTTCATAAGTTTGCTTTATATCCAAAAGAGAGATGAACCTATTATTATTGTCTTTTTTTAAATGTCTAAATGAAAAATATTAATGGAAATTTTCAAATTCTTTTTCCTTATTCCTTAGTTAATTGAGTATATTTAATGTACAAAAATGAATAGAGAGAGTACTAAAGATGCTAAGTATTTTCCCACATTAATATAGTAAACAAACTTATTTTCCAAACCAGCACGGTTAGAAAAATAATTCTTAGCACATAAATAATGGTTGTGCATTTATTATATGTATGACCTATAAGTGGTGCATGTAGCACATGCGCAACAACTGGTCGTGCATGTAGTAAATGCGTGACCTATACATTGCGCATTCACTACATGTGCAACCTATTAAAATTCATAGTTGCACATGTAGCACATGCACAACTAACAAATTCTCATTCTTATATTTTTTTTCCAAATAATTAACCCATGCGTGTATTTTAATAAAGATCCAATGGCATGAAAACAAAAAAATACAAAAATGATCTAATGGTTAGGAAAAAAAAAGATGACATGGGAGAAAAAACAAGAGAGGAGAGAGAAAAGAAAGAAAGAATGAGGCGTCAAAGATACACCATAGCTCCGATGATGAAACTCTCAATACCACAAGAAAGATATCGATGAGATGAATCTACAGACACTATGGAAAGCCAATTAAGAAGCTAATGATGAGTCACGCTACAGGCTAAAAACAACGACATGCTCACTTGCTAACATCTCATCACCGGCTTCAAAGTTGGTTTTTCATGGTATATGAATTTGTCTCATTGATATCATTTTGATGGTACTGAGAGTTTTATCATTGAAGCTCTAGTGTGTCTCCAACGCCTCCATTATTTTTTTTCTTTTCTTTCCTCTCTTTTTCTTCCATGTCAATTTTTTTTCTAGCCACTGGATCATTTTTGTTTTTTTTTTTCAAGCCATTGTATCTTCATAAAAATGTATGTTGACTTTTGCATAGGTTAATTATTTGAGTAATGAATGAAAGAATAAAATTTTATGAATTTTATTAGGTTGTACATGTAGTACATGCACCACCTATAGGTCGCACATGTACTACATATGTGACTACTGTTTCTATTCTAGATTTGATATTATTTTCCCAACTATGCTAGTTTGACAAATAAGTTTGCTCATTGTGTTAATGTGAAAAAAAAAAAAAACTCTAACGACGCTGTCATAAATTTTTATAACAAAACACATTTCTTTTCTTTTTTTTAGGAAATAGATGAAAATAACCCTTAAAAAAAGATGTCCCTTCTATTTTTCCTAAGATATTAATAATACCATAAAGTCTACGTGTTATAATTATAATGATAAGAAAATCTAAAAGGCAGGAAAACAACATGCATATGAATTATAAAATTACATATTAATAATATGATTTTTTCATGGGGTCCATTGATCATTACTTAATGGTGAAAGATCAGTCTTTTTACTATTCTGATGCATAGTAAAATGACTTCATTACCCTTGGAATCAAGTAATGTCCAAGGGCATTTCTCTTTTTCTTTTTGTAAGCACAATAGAATGGCATAAATGCCCTTAAAAAGAGAATTTTCTTTAACTTACATATAAGGACATTATTGTCTTTTTATTTTTGTTTTCTTGGTAATTATCATATTGATATAAGGGTTGTTTTGTGATTTTATAAATATAAATATTATTAAAAAAAGCTGATAATGTGTGCCCTACACTTGTTAGTGCATGAATGGTTATTGTGCCTTCGGGCATCATATACGAGGTCATCCAGTGGCCAAACGCTGCTTTTCATGGTGGCATTTGAATTGTCCCTGTGTTCTTTTTGTGAGGAGATGATGTTTTAGGATTTTATGAGTTGTGAGTTTTAGAAATTGACCTAGGTTTAGAAGGTTCTCTTGGATTTTTTTTCTTGATTTTTTAAGCTCATGTTTTTTTCCCTTTCAGACTTTAACATATATTCAATTGGAGATTGAGTTTCGTTATTTTTATTTACTTGCATTCTATTAAATTTTTCATTGATTTTGAAAATGACTCGGGTTATGTCAGTTCTTTTTATTTGTCGCTCTTTGTTTTTACAAATTTTTAAATTTGATATTTTTGTTTTTTGATTTCATCCTTTAATATTAAATTGATTGAGAATTTTTTTTCCAGTTCCATCCTTGAAGGTTGGAATTTTTTAATAATGGGCTTCATGATTTTCTTCAATTTTCTTTTTATTCATTTGTATTGGTCATATCACTTAGACTATGGGTTTAATGGGTTAGTCTCATTTGGTTGGGTTTTTATAGGATCATTTCTTAAAATTAATGTGTTTTATCTATTGATTTTTCTAGTTATGTCTTTAGTTATCATTAATGACTTTATTTTTTTATTTATTGAAACAAATGATTATTGATTTATTTAATTACATGTGTGCACAAGTTTTTCGATTTAAACATAGTGAGTCTAAGTATGAAATTAAAAGAAGTATTTCTTGTACAAAGAATTAGTACGTGGATTGTAAATAATGTACTAATGGAAAGTATTTGTATGGTTCAGGGGGGACACCAGGGACGAGATCTTCTGTCGGTGGAGCTCACGCGAGTGGAAGAGCAGGTAAGTAAAGTTTTACCTATAATTTTATGATATCAATTAAGTTATTGGTTGTAACTATAAAATGCTATGTATGAAATGAATCCAAATGAATTGTAAATAGTTACGTGAAATAATAATGTGATTGGATTGCTTTCGCTAAGGCAAAAGCCAATGTTGTGATTGTTCTTGAAGTTGTTCGGAAACAAATGTGATTGGGTTACTTTTGCCAAGATGAAAGCCAATGTTGTGATTGTTTTCAAAGTTGTTCAAAAATCAATGTGATTTGGTTGCTATGGCTAAGGCAAAAACCAATGTTGCGATTATTTTCGAAATTGTTTGGAAATCAATGTGATTGGATTTCCTTCGCAAATGCGAAAGACAATGTTGAAATTATTTTCCAAAGTTGTACGGAAATCAATGTGACTAGGTTGCTTTTGTTGAGACAAAAGCCAATATTTTGATCTGTGAAATTACTCGAAGACTAAATGTGTTTTTGTTGTTTTTACAAATTTGAAGGCCAATGTTGTGTTATTGCCCAAAGCTATTTGAGAATTATGGTAAATTAAGTTGTTTTCGATAAATCAAAGGTCAATAATAAGTCATTACAAAATATTTGATAACTATATAAATCAAAGTACACTAATTGACTTGAAATTGAGAGTAAGATCTTACTCATGTCAAGTACGAATATCTAGATGTTTTATTAGTGTGAAATTTATGACCATTGTTCATGAAATTTTCTATAAGGTTGGATAAAAAGATAGGTGCTCGGATAAATTATATTGTAATACGAACTTATGCTTATTAAATTTTTATTGAAGGACCTTCTTGTATCGGCTGACCTAATAGTTCGATTGTAGTTGGACTTTAGATTTAAAACTTTTATTGTATATTAAATAATTTTATATACCTAAATAAAAGTTCTCTCTTACACTCTCTCATTCTTCAATGACATTTTTTATCTATGTTTAGAATTGTGCATGAAAACCATATATATAATATTATTATGCAAGTTGGTGTACATCCTTACATAATTTTTTCTTGGCATGCATTAATAATATAATCACGTTTTATATTGGACATTAATTTAAATTCAAATAAAAATAAAAAGTTTGCATAAGTAGCAAATGGATTATATATAGAGGAAACTCTGCTAAAATTTCAATAAAATTATTAATAAATAAAGAAGCATGACTACGTGTATAAGTAATGACTACATGTATGATATAATGAGGGTTGAAAGAATAGATGGGGTAAATTATTGGTTGAAATGATGTGAAATAAGGTTTAGGACAATTAGACCATGTTTGTGATAATAACTTGTTATATGGAAGGAGTAGTTGATAACTTAGCACGTTTATATATAGAGGAAACTCTAGCAAAATTTCAATAAAATTATTAATAAATAAAGGAGCATGACTACGTGTATACATAAATGTAAAAAATAGTCATATTAAAGGTTCATTTTTGTTTTATGGAAATGTGTAAACTTATTGTAAAATTTCATGTTAACCCTCATCAACATCTTCTAGTTGACGAGGGTGTTATAATTTGAAGACCCATGCCACTAAACAGAGGTGTGGTGAAGAGATTTTCATTTTATATACTTTTAAGACACTCTTTATTAATGCTCTTTTGATGTAGTTTTTTTGTGTTGTCTTGGATAAGAAAAAGGATTTATGAAGCACGTCAATCGAGTCCTAAACTTCATTTTTGAATAAAAATAATGGGATACTACTTGCCTATATGGTGAAAATATTTATGGACTATGTTAGAAAATGTCAAACTTTTAATTTCATGCTAATTTGATCAACCCATCACCTGAGCCTTTACATCCGACAGTTACTTCTTGGTCTTTTAATGTTTAGGGACTTGATGTGGTAAGGTGACCAAAAAAGCTTAGAATGGAATCTTTACATATTGGTTACGACCAATTACTTCTCGAAGTGGGATGAAGCTGCAAGATTAAAAAAGGTTAAGAAAGAGATAATTATGAACTTCATCTTGACAAACATCTTTTACTGTTATAGGGTACCCCCATTATATCATAACTGAAAATAAAAATGAGTTCTATAATACTTTCATGAACAAGTCATATGTACAATTCGATTTTAAATAACATAACTCTTCTATATACAATACTCTTTGGCTAATGGTTTGGAATAAATGTTTAACATGATCTTATGTAATATTCTCAAGGAAGTGGTGAATTGCTTAAAGAAAGATTAACATTAAAGAATTAGAGAAGGACTATGAGCTTAATGTACTCCTTTCTAAACATCAAATCAAGTTACTCCATATTTCTTGGTATACAGTATTGAAGTTGTTCTTTCACTATAACATTAAATTCCATATTTAAGGAACACAATACAATAAGGACTCTTAAATGATGACATTATTCGTCCATATGTTGAATAACTTGAAGCCTTAGAAGAAAAGCGTATTAAGGCACAATAACACTTAAAGTGCTATCAAGCTTGACTTTGTAGAGCTTTCAACAATAAGGTATGACCACATACATTCCAAGTAGAAATCTTGTCTTAACAGATCAATGCCTAATAATCATGTTAAAATACATGGGTAACAAGTTCCTCTCTAAATGAGATGAACCTTATATGATTCAAGAAGTCTACACCAATAGAATTTATAAGATCATCGATGAGAACAAATTGAGGATTGGGCCTTTCAATGGCAAGTTATTAAAAACATACCATGTTTGAGACTTGACGTAGCTTCTTGTCCACACGAGCTAAGTTATAACTTGATCCTCTATTCATAAAGTTACATAGGCATATTGAAATTTGTTTCTATTACAATCACATACGCTTAAAAAAGCATAAGAAAAAACTATGTTATGATTTGATCCTTTATCCATAAAGATACGTAAGCAGCTTAGAAATTATTCCAAATACAGTCACATCATCCCTTAAAACTATTTTGACCCATATAATTGTTTGCATGGTGAAAAAAGAGAGTAAGTAACCTGATAACATAATCATAACATAAAAGCATAAGTAACAAGATACAAGTAACAGAAAAAGATAAACTTTATTGATAAAGGAGAGTTCTACTATAACAAGTATGTATTCTCAAAATAAATTCATGAGCTAATGTTACTTGAACAAAAAACGTATTCTAAAGGAAAAGAAATAATAGAAAAGAAAAAGAAAAAAGGTTCAAGATATGAGAAATTGTAGGAATACTATGGTTTCGGTCATATCCTTTAACTCATTTTGTTTGGTCTCTAATTCCTCTTAATTATTGAAAAATGGTTATGTAAGCTTCACTTATCACATGGAAAGTAGATATTATGTTGATCTCAGCTCGAATACCAAAGGTTACAACTTTTCTCTTAGAAAGTTTTTTTTGCTCACAAGCCTTAAAGGATGATTTTGACTCGGTCTTTTTACACTGCAATTCCTTGAGTTATTCTTCTATTTTTGTTATCTTAACATAGGTAGTGTAAATAGATCTAGAGGCATCCTTTTCAAAAGCTTTAGAGCTTTTGTATGGTCCTTTAAGCTTTTTAATTTTCGAGGCTCGCTTCTTTAATGTCATTATAGGAGATAATAAAGACTTTAAATGGTTAAATCTTTTAACATCTTAAATAACCTCAATCACTATTATTCTGATAGAGAAGAAATCAACACTTATATCTTTGATAGAATGGAAGATCTTCTTATCTTTATTAGCTAAGTCAAGAATGTAATAGATTAGTGTATAGATGATCTTAAATTTGATACTCCCCCAACACTAAATAACAAAGTTAGATTTTATATCACCAACTATATCATCAGTATAATACCTAGTTACTCTTGAAGGCTCAAAGGCGATAGTAGTTAAAGAAGTATACAAGATAATGCCTATATTATTGAGAATTGTTAGAGGCAGTGTCATAAATCAATGATTAGACTGCTTTTATAGCAAACTTGATAAAAGGATGAGAATTTTCAATCCCATTTTTTAAAAGATTAAAGGGGTTAGGGGTAACAACATAAAGAACACTCATATTTAGCCTAAGATTCATGTCAAATTCATTCCCAATGTCTTGTTAACCAAATTGAAACAAAGAACAATAAAAGAAAAAAACGGTTACATATGATATGTAATATAAATTGAAGAAAAAAAAAGTGTACCCAATTTATCAATATTATTTGGCATTATTGATGTACCAGGAACTCCGTAAAAAAGCTAGGTCTGTAAAAATTGAACACCTTCTTGGTATATTCTAAATGTTTCTAGTGATGATCATTATCTTCATGTTCACTATCTGCAACATTAAAATTACTTTAACATTGTCTTTTTCCTCCTCTTCCAAATATATATCATTGTAAGCATCTTTAAAAAACAATTGATGAAAAAATGTAGAAAAGGCAAGTTTTCTTTTACCAATTGTTAAGAAAAGGATTGTGCACTCCCTTTCTTCACCGTTAAGGTGGTAGTAATGGATTTTTTTCTTGAGTGAATCTTTTGAAACACATTATTTTCATACTAGAAATCGTAAGTGTTGTCTTCTTTATCAAGGGCATATTTTTTTGGCATTATCATCTTTGTCCAAATTAACACCAACTACTTGTTTGTTTCTTATATGGGTAGAAGAAATCCTTTTCTTTCTTTGTTAAGATAGACACATCCTTTTCTTTTCCCTTCTTTGATATTAAAGTAACACTTGTAGGAATTTTAAGAATGACACTACAAGATTTCACAGTTTTACCGACAGAAATATTCTGTCGGTGTGTGATTAACAGTTCGTCGGTGATTTATTTACCGACGTCTTCACCGACGGATTACATCTGTCGGCTTTCCCTTCGTCGGTGATTCCTAATTCCGTCGCTATATCGGTCGGAAACACAAAAAAATCATTTGCCGATGGTTTTACAGATGGAATTTTCGCAAAAAAAATAGTTTCCCGCTTGAAATATATTGACGGATTTTCATCCGTTGGTGATATCGTGATTGACCGACGGATACATACTGTCGGTAAAGTTATCGGTGAGTGTTTGAAATACTGACCGAATATATCCGTATGTAAATTCGTCGGTACTTATGTCAAATGCCGACAGATTCAGTCTGTCGGTAAATCAGTCGGTGAGTATTTGAAATACCGACCGAATATATCCGTTTGTAAATGCGTCGGTGAATGCTACTGTCAAACACCGACGGGTTAAATTCCGTAAGTAATTTTAGTTTTTTCTAAATTTTTTTAAAAAAATTATTGAGAATACATAACATAAAATTAAATAAATTAATGGTAATAAAAACCAATTATGCAAATAAAATTTATATTAAACATCAAAACAAAAAATCAAAGTTAAATAATATTCATTACAAACTGAATGTGTTTCAAAAAAAAATATTAAATGAAATTTTAAAGGTAAATAATGCTTATTACAAATTAATATAAAGGTGGAGCTGGAGGAGGAGGAGGAGATCTTGGAGGAGGAGGCTGGTGGTTATACAGCCAAAAAGGATTAAGCGCACATGTTCCACTCTGTGCTGCCATGTTCATCACCACTTCATGAAGCTGTTCATAAGTCGCTTTTTGTTGTGCAAACTCCGCTCTTTGTTGTGCATGAGACGCTTTGAGTTGTGTGTACTCCACTGATAGGTGGTCGTATCTTTCGGTGAGATGAGCCGTGCATTGCTGCAAGGCCACGAACTCCTTATATTGGGAGCTCCCAACGGTTGAAACACTACGAGCCGTCCGCAAGTTGTCGGCCGTAGTGTTGGAGAGCCCGTAAACCTGATTTTTATCGGGTCCACTTGACAATCCAATCTCCATTCACAAATCCGGATTGAATTCCGGACGGGTCAAAATATCGTCCCTGTATCTCTCCTTCAATCGATTATTATAGGTCTCCTGAAAATAAAAAAAAAGTAATCATCACATTCAATTTAATAAACATAATAACTTACAGAATAAAATGGTTGAACAAACATACCATGAAATGTTGAGCACGGTTATCAACGAACTGTTGCACCCCCTTTTGGCGGTCTTGACTCTGCACGTGCGTGTCCATAAACAGCTCCATCAGGCTCGGCTCACGTCAAAGAGATGTAGCCTATAATGAAAAAATATTTATTAACAACTTAATTTAATGATATATTTCATTTAAATTAATCTTACCATCCATTTCGCATGTGCAGCAAACGGAACAGAGCCGCCAGTATGCGTTGTCACCGAGCCATGAATTGGCCGATTCCGGTTGCCAGCATCGGATTGTGAGCGTCGTGTGAACCGCTCAGATATCACGTGCTCAAGATAGTGCGGCCATATATCTTCCGGGATGTATATCGGTTTGAAATCCCTCCAAACCGCAACATCGTTCCATCCTTGGAAACCCCTATCTCTCGCGGTTTTTTTTGCTCTTTTTTGTGCTTCATACCAAAAATCACGCAACCTACTTCACACAACCAAAAATTACATTTCAAAACATAAATTTTTGTCTTAAAAAAATCTTGAATTGTTTTCGATGTTACCTAGTTGCCACATGATTTTCCCACACCCTCCTCGCAACAGTGTTGTGCTCGCTGTCCTAGCAGAATTTGTTCTGTATATAAATAATTAATTTTAAATAAAAATAATAATTTATTTACAATTATATTAATAAGCTGAAAATTATAAATTAACACCAACCTCAAACCTGTCAAACCATGCATTGATTTGAGGCATCCATTTAGGATGCTTGGATATCTGACTCCATTGAAACAATGGAATCTCCATCAACGATTTAAACGCCGATGATATTACTCAGGTTCAATGATTGTGAACCTGAAAATAAATAAACTAAATTCAACAGTGATTACTTCATAAATTATGTTGTAATTAAAAAAAAAACTAAAACCTTAACAAACTTATATTGAAAGGTCGTCCTTCCACTGTGCCTCGTACTTGCGGGTAAATTGATTCCACTGCGAAGGCACACCGCCTCTGCGCTGTGAAGTAGCGCTGGAAGAGGTAGCATCGGTTGACGGCATAGGTGGTGTCTTAAGAGGCACCTAAGGAAATATCATCCTTACTGCTAAATGAACTAGTTGCGACCATACATGAGCGACCAACTCTGGTTTTCGTTCTACGCATCTATATAATTTTAGACAAATAATTATATAATTAAATTCAAATGTTAAAAAAAAATTCGACAACACCTCCCCTATACTAGATACTACCCAAATCCACAAACCTGCACATATTAACAATAGCTACAACCAATTGACCCAATTTATACTAAGTATTTCAACATATTCAATTACTAATCCTAAGGTAAATTCAACATTAAGAATTACAATTCAACAAATTATTCAATAATTTTGCCAATACAATAATAAAATATATTCAATAAATAAAAAAACTCTAGACTAACAATTAAAATTAATGGAAAAAATTAAACATAAATCATGCAATAATAGAGTAAAATTAACAATTATTCCAAAATATTCAATTACTAATACTAAGGTAAATTCAACATTAACAATTACAATTCAAAAATTATTCAATAATTATGCCAATACAACAAAACAATAAATTAAAAAAAAAACTCTAGACTAACTATCAAAATAAATGAAAAAAATTAAACACAAATCATGCAATAATAGAGTAAAATTAATAATTATTCAAACATATTCAATTACTAATTCTAAGGTAGATTCAACATTAACAATAAATATTCAACAAATTAACTAATAACAATTATGCCAATACAACAATAAAACATATTCAAAAAATTCAAAAACAAACTATAGACTTTAGGAATGAAATATGCTTACTTTAATAATGTGTTGAATTCAATACTTTATCTACATTACAAAAAATACACCAAAACAAAAAACATAACAAAAAAAATAGCAAAAAAACAAAACCTTAAAGTAAAATAAAATAGAAGAAACACATACCTTTTAAATTGACGAACTTAATCCGTCATTATGAAATGCCGACGGACTTATTTCAAGTAATTGTGGCATTTCAAGTAATTATTTTCGAACTCTTTGTGAAATGCTGACGGACTTATGCCGACGGTATAGGTGTCGGTGATTGTGGAATTTCAAGTAATTATTTTTGAACTCTCTATGAAATGCCAACATACTTATTCTGTCGGTATGGACGTCGGTGATTGTGGCATTTCAAGTAATTATTTCGTGTTACAAAATATATCATCCATGATCTATAATTATTTCAAGTAATAAATATTTTGTGTTACAAAATATATCATCTCCATAATCTAAATTACATGAAAAAAAGGGTTTTACACTAGGCTTCATTTTAATTGTTAGTCAGAATTTTCTTCTTCTTCGTCATCAATTGAATTGTCATCACCTTCATCGCAATCTTCAATATGAATATCATCTTTTTCATCGACATTTACTTGTCTGCTAGAGCTCAAAACAACATTCAACTCCTTTGCGTCAACATTAACAAGATTATCATCGAAAACATGAAAATTTAAATTTTCTTCCAATTCAATCGAAGGAGCAACTCGATATGGTTCAACAAACTCACTAACTTGAAAGACTTCATCTCGTACACTTGTGTCTTTGTTCTCATCCTGAACAACCTCGACATGACCTTGGGGTTTCATTTTTAAAACGGACAACCAATCCACTCTTGATCGATCCTTTCTAAATGAAGGGGTGTATGTGTAATAAACTTGTTGACATTGCTTTGCAAAAACAAAGACATCGTTTATATTGCGGAGTCTAGCTTTTAAGTTGATTTCGATCAGACCATAGTGCGGATCAACTCTGATTCCTCTATCATTTGTGTCATACCAATAGCATTTGAATAAAAACACTCTATTCTGCTCATTATGATATTGTAGTTCAATGACCTCTTCTAATCTACCATAGTAGTCAACTTCTAACTCACTACTAGTGGATCCCTTAACACAAACACCGCTGTTGTATGTCTTTCTTCCTTGCCCGTATTTTTCAGTATGGAAAACATATCCATTG
>Ga0325405_1005189_pt1 | contig 13222 bp, 18 predicted proteins | sample PopdelMetagenome_21_FD_205663 | JGI IMG/M metagenome (GOLD analysis project Ga0325405, IMG submission 205663) | Populus deltoides microbial communities from Bellville, Georgia, United States - Xylem-Control-R2 | ecosystem: Host-associated > Plants > Phyllosphere > Stem > Wood/Secondary xylem... | reverse complement strand
GAATGAAATACTATAACAAGAGATCAATTAAACAAGGAAAAATCAAATATCTAAAATCCTTAGAGATCTTCCAATTAATTATTAGATTTTATTTTTTAGGGTTATCAACATTGTAAATAAAAGCTTTGAGGGAGGACGCAGAGAGGCAAAGAGACACAGAGAACCCAAAATTAAGTAAAAGAAAAACCTTCTTCCTTAAATCAAGCCTTAACTGCCATAACCTCCGATCACCACCAACCTTCTCCGCTGGTACAGTCGCTGACGACCAACCCTCCAAACAAACCCTGGTTTTTTTCCTTTTCACCGTCGATTACACTACCTCAAGCTGCCACCAAACACCATCACAATCTCATCCCCGAAATCGACCTCTGCCACTACCAAATCACAGCCCAAACCAGCCCTGGTCATAGCCCAAATCAACCTAGAGGTAAAGGCAACCAAATCAGCCCAAAATCCCGATCATTTCTACTGATTTTTTGCAAGTACAGATTCGACACGTGCACTCCATGTTCCATCACTGTCCAACAGTACCTCCGTCACTAAAGAATCCCGATCATCACTGTCCAACAGCACCTCCGTCACTCCATGTTCCATCACTGTCCAACAGCCCAATAATAGATATGTTAATCTTGATTTAAATTAGCGACTAACTTAATCAAGATTAACATATCTATTATTGATTTTTGTTCTTGGATGTTGTTGATTATTGTGTAATGAAATTGATAAGTAATTATTTGTGTTTCTCAGACTTTGAGAGACGAGCATTGTTTCAAATGGTTTAGGTTTGGAAAAAAAAAAAAACTCAATTATACAGTTCTTTTAAAAAGATTCAAACCGAATTGAATGAAAAAAAAAAAACTGAATTGATCTATTCGGTTCGTTTTATATTTGTTAAAAAATAGTAAGACTAATCGGATGTAACTAGCTGGTGGCGTGTAAAGGTTGACTGAATTTCTTCGATCTTTTTTTGTTTCTTCTTGGACAAGCAGCGAATGTAGTTTCGTGGGGCACCCCCAGTTTGTATCAACAGACATGTCAATGTATCCATCACCGTGAGCCCAGAAGCGTGTGCGTCCCATCCCTGTGTGCCCCCAGAATCAACCCTCCGCTGCGTGGAAAAATCATCCTTGGCTGGCGGCGGCTGATACAGTGATGGTATGACTGTTTTGATTTCTGAGGTAATTTTGGTGGTTATAATTTAAAAAAAATAAGTTTATAAAAGTTAGATATCGTTAGTGGAATTTAAATATATGTTTAAGTAAAAATTATGATGAAAATTTATGTTTAGTAAAAAAATATGTATAAAATATTTATAATATAAAAACATAAAAAATATATTAATTTAAAACAAAAAATAAAAAAATTTAATTTTTTTTTAAAATATAAAAACAAACAAGAATTTTCAAAACTCAATAATTATTATTATGGTTCTTCTTTGATTTTTCGCAGTTGCCACCGTAGACTCCCCTCCTGTCACATGACATCCATCCCTATCCGAAACGACACTGTTGGCTTGGACATGTTTTACCTTTACTAGCAGTGTTTTCGTTTTTTTTTTTTTTCAAATTAATTAGTACAATGAAAAATATAAATATCTTCTAAACTAGCAGAATTTAAAATATACTTTTTAAACGACTAGTTGTTGCGTTATTTGTTTGGAAGATATTTTTTATTTATTTTACTTGTTTAAGAAATATGGATTTTCTAAACTAACATACTTTCGACTAGCTTCGGTGACCCTTTCTCATTTCATGCAAACGACAGCACTTTCCAAAAAGAAACCAAAGCTAAGTATATCAAACCGAGGAACTTGTCATTTTTAAATTCCCAACCCCTTCTTTATCTTTCCCTCCACCAACTCCACCCTCTTTCTTCTCTCCAAAACAAGACCACAGACATTGTTTCTGTTGTTGCTGAACTGTTTGTCATTTTTCTGTTCGTTGATCATCACTTCCATCAGTTTTGTTTTAGATATTAATTACCATACAAAGAGAAAGGGTGACTCTGTTCTGCATGCTTCAAACATGGCGTTTGTTCAATCACTGTCAAAGAATGTCTCCGTTCTTGTTCTCGGCCTGGTGTTATTGAATTGCTTTTCTGTGGATAAATTTGGATCTCATGCTCAAGTCACTCCACTCTTGCCGGAAGATGAAGGTAACTAACTGCACGTAATTCCATAATCTTCACTAAATTCACAAAACTTGGCAAAATAAATGATTTTTGCGCTTTCTTGGTTTTCTTCGTGTAGTGGATAAATGTTTCTTTTTATATTATTATTATTTCATATTTGTCGAGATACGTGCGTGCTCTACGTTGAAAAGTGGGGAGGAAACTGCTGTTTTGAATTTCATAATGTTTCGTTTTTCTTTTAAAACCCTTCGTTATCTCTCTTCGTCTCAAATTATAAGTTTTTTCAGATTAACGTGGGAAATTTATTTCATGAATCGAGTAGCTAGAGAAAAAGGAAAGGGATTCGGTTTCTGGGCAGTTATTTTTTTCCCCTATGTTTTGAGCAATTTCTGATTATAAATCTTCTGTGTGGTTAGAATCAGATGAGGATATATTTTAAGTTTTGGGTTTCGGAGCTTTTGTTGCAGGATTTGAGTTTTTTATAATTCTTAGGAGACTTTTCTTGCTTTATGTTCGATGTGACATTTTTGTCATGCATGTTCATCTTATCTAGTAGGCTCTATATAATGCTTGACGTAGCATCTCTTCAACACGGCTTTAATTTATGATGGAATTAAGGTTCCTGCCTCCTCACAGACATGTCTGTTACCTTCTTGTTCTTTAGCTGATATTATTTATTTTAGGCTGCAGTAGGTAATGCTCACATGTGGAGTTCTTTCTAAATCTGCAAAGTATCGTTACTTCTTACTTGAGCAAAGATTTGCAGAGCAAAGCTCTTGGTGGCACTTGAAACAAAATTTGGTTTCTAGTATAGATTGCTAAAATATGTCTAAAAACTGGGTGAAAATCGATTATTATTTCTTGCAGTCGCTAATCATCATATATGAACAGCAACATGTGAAGATTATTACGTGTGTGATTTGTTTATTTATGTCTTGGAATATCAACAGTGTCAACAGTTTGACATTAGAGTGAATGGATCAGAGAACAAATCTTTGACCATCTTGCCCACCGTTTATATCATGGTCAAAGTTGGATTCGTCAGAGTTTGGAGTTTCGATTTTCGTAGAAAATAAAATTAATAAAATAAAAGGAAACAGAGAGTTTAATTTGACCATGTCTGTGTGATATATTTTAAAGACGGGTTCGCAAGGTATGTAAAGGTGGTACGTTATGTGGCTGTCTTGGTTAGAAATATAATTTTTTTGTGTTTTTTTTTTTAATTTTAATATGTTAATATCAGAAATAAATTTGAAAAAATAAAAAAATATATATTATTTTAATATATTTTCAAATATAAAACAATCACTTTCTACCTAAAGAAAAGCTATGTATTCACATGAGAAATTATAATTTGTTTTAGTGGTAAATGTTGACATTATTAAAAGCATTTTCTGATGCTGTTTAACATGTATTTTATGCTAACTGATGCAACAGTGCAAATCCTTAAAACAATATCCAGCAAATTGCAAAACAGCAACTGGACCATCGATCGGACTTCTTGCGGTAGCGCACAGTGGAACCTGACCATCGTCGGCGGTGACAAAATTCAAAGCCAAGTTACATGTGACTGTACATTTAATAGTAGCACCGTCTGTCATGTCATCAGCTTGTACGTGCTTGTTTCCTTGTATCCCACTTTTTTCTTCAGATATAATAAGGATAGAGATGGTCATGTCTCAACCAATGCTTTGAGTGGTAGAATAAAATTGAAGCAAAGCTTAATGGGGGACTTTTATCTTGAATATGGTACTGGTCCAATTTTTTATGAACACTGTATTAGTTGTTAGACCTCAGCGAATGGTCAGTTCTGCAGAGTCGTGGTGTTGTATACATGAAGGGTTGTCACCTTTTACCTCTTCTTTTCTCTGTAATCAACTCTCTCTTTTTCTTTTTTCTCTTGCAGCAAGCTGAAGGGTTATAATTTGACTGGAGTTTTACCATCGGAATTCCGGAATCTTACTCATCTGCGTGAAATGTGAGTGACGACATGTGCATATTTCTTGTTAATCAAGTTTACTGTCAGACGATTTCTATATGGGTTTGTTTTCTTGCATTTCTTGATACGCCATGTTCTTTATAGATGAATTTGATTGGTTTACTTATGATCCCAGCGAATAACTTTTATCTTTCCCGTCATGTTTGACATATTAATGGGCTATCAATGTGCAAGTTTAAAGTTCTGTGCAGGATACAAAGGTTAAATTTCAAATTCTCCATGGTTACAGTACTATCGTAGTTGATAAACTCCTGTCCTTTTCTCCCTTTTCTCTTTTGTTTTTTCATGTGATTTAGTTGCTAAAGAGCATATCCAGATTGACCACACTGTAATAACAACAGCATATCCCTATTCAGTTTGGTACACGTACTTACATGTGAAATACTTTCCAAATTTCTGGTGCGTCTTTTCTCAAACCAACTGTCTTGCTCACATCTTAGTAGATTTTTTGGTTTTAGAAATCATTTTAGCAGAATTTTATTAGTGAAGCAACGTGGTTTATAGAGGACTACCATTCTTCTTACTCTATAAGAAATTGAATTTTACAACGACTGAGATGAATCATCTTTCATTGTACAGTGATCTCACTCGCAATTATATAAATGGATCGATCCCTGCAAGCCTTGCTGAGCTCCCCAACCTTCAGACTTTGTAAGTTTGTTTGTGCATTTGAATATCTGAGGGAGTTTTCAATCGCAAGATGGCCATTCATGAATAAAAACCTTTTTCTACACCTTAGGTCTCTTCTGGCAAACCGTATCACTGGTTCGATTCCTCGGGAATTTGGCAGCATGGCAACACTGGAGTCACTGTAAGTCACGAAACGAAGCTCTCAACTTGTCAAGTAAATGAAATCCTGAGTTACAAAAAAACATGAATTGCATCTTGCAGGGTCCTGGAAGATAATCTGCTAGGAGGGTCTCTTCATCCAGACCTCGGAAATTTGAGAAGCTTGAAGAGACTGTAAGATACATGCCTTTATCTTCTATCTGATTTTTATTTTATTGTGCAGCATTTGCCATTTTACCACATACTGTAGTTATACCATAACCATTGTCTAGTAAATATGTGCGTATCAACTACATGATTTAACTCTTTTTATGTGCGGTGCCGCTATTCGATACTCACTTGGAGAGATATTTGTAGCTTACTATTGTTTTTACCTCTGCAGTCTTCTTTCCGCGAACAATTTTACAGGAACGATACCAGATACGTTTGGCAATTTAAAGAATTTAACTGATTTGTAAGTGATGAAGTGGGACACGATCTTCTTTTAATATTAATCAGTTTTTTTGAGCTAAAGTATTCATTTGTATCATACGCTGCTGCAGTCGGATAGATGGAAGTGAATTGTCAGGGAAGATACCTAACTTTATTGGGAACTGGACCAACATTGAGAGATTGTGAGTATTTACTTCGTTCCATTTATCTACTCCTGTTGACCTACAGCCGAAGCTAAATGGGATTCCGCTTTCCTTCACCTTCTGTATTCCTAACAATTGTATATTTCTTTTGCAGGGATTTGCAAGGAACATCCATGGAGGGTCCTATTCCCTCTACCATTTCACTTTTAAAGAAATTAGAAGAATTGTGAGCAGGAGTTCCTTATCTTGTAGCTTCACATTCAGTCTTAAATGTTTTTCCTTGTTGCTTTTGGGTAAGCTAGCTTATATATGAAAAAACTGATTTTTTTTTCCGTTGTCTTGTTTTTTCAGGAGAATATCCGATTTGAATGGATCAAGTTCAACTTTCCCTGATCTGCAAGATATGAAAAACATGACAACACTGTGAGTTGAATGATACTGATCAAATATATTGTTTAAGCCTTTCTAATTGTTTCTGCATTCCTCTGACAGCAACGAATTAGGAATTGACAATATCTTTCTTTCTCAGGATTCTGAGAAGTTGCTCATTGAATGGTACAATCCCAGAATACATTGGAGATATGGCATCGCTGGATACTCTGTTAGTTTCTCAATCAGCTACCTTTTGGCAATGCTTAATTTCATGAATTTTATTTGCTTCATCTAATGTTATTTTGATTCAAAAGAACAAGAGGTGGCAGGTGATTGATATCACTTTATTCTACTATTTGGCTTCGTTTAAAGTAAGAAAAAACAAGTTGAGGGAGAAAAGATGTAGGAATAAGTCCATTCCTTGGTTGAACAAGGATTTTTTTCCCAATTGTTTAGTAACTAACCATGAACCTCCAGCCTTTTCCTCTGGCAAAACTGGGGAAATTTAGCATCTCATTTTCCCGTATTTTAGATTCTCACCGAGTCAGCTATTACAACTCAAGCGTATGCATCATATGAGAAGCTATGGGCACGCGCTGCATATAGCAATTCAAGTTGCATATGTGTGTGAGAGATTCATATTGGGCTACAAATCCTCGGTATCTGGTCTGTGAGAATGAACTATACCTGCAATATAGTCTGCATTATTCAATATATAATCATGTTCAAAGAAGCCATGCTGCAGAGGATGTAATAGTAACTTGAATGTTATCAGTCTGACAAAATGGACCGGGCCAATATTTTGCGAATTAGATTGCGTTGTGTTTTTATTTCCCTGAGCTAATTTTATCTTTTTCATGTGATTTCATTCATTTTTATATATTCCATTGCAGAGATTTGAGCTTCAACAAGTTCACAGGCCAGATTCCTGTTTCATTAGAGAGCTTGGCGAAACTACGATTTATGTAAGACAATAAATGCATCGAATAAACATGCTGAAGTGCACGGTATCTAAATTTTTAATATATACCTCGTATTGACTGCTTGCTGGTTCATTACCTGTTTAATTTGGGTAGGTTTCTGAATAACAACTTGCTAACTGGAGAAGTGCCTGGTTGGATACTGAACAGCAAGAACGAATTGTGAGTCTATATATCATGAAGTTAACATTAATTTTTTTTTTTTTGATGTTTCTCCAGACAATAAATACACCAATCTTTATTCTTATCAATCAACAACTACATTACTTATGCCATGAAAATTTGTTTCAGGGATTTATCTTACAACAATTTTACTGGGTCAACTCAGTCAAGTTGTCAACAGCTATCAGTGTAGGCATTATTGTTGCTCTTTACTTGTTTTCTCTTCATTTGTCTTCTTTTGATTTCTAACTTCTAATTTCAAAATTCAACAGGAACTTAGTTTCTAGTCATGTAACAACTGGGAATAACACGTAAGTTCCTTATTCACTAAGATGCTTTGTGAAAAATCTGGAAATTTGAATGACTGACTACTTTAATTCTTGTGTGCAGGATTTCTTGGTGCTTGAACAAGGACCTTGTTTGTTCAAGAAAACCAGAACGTAAGTATGAAAAAACTGTACACTGATGTTTGATGATAAAGTAATTGCATAAATACAGAATACTGTTGTCCTACGGAAGGCGCCTTATGATATTAATCTTTGGTTCTGCAGACCATTCCTTGTTCATAAACTGTGGAGGGAACAGTATGACTGTTGGTGATAATGAATATGAAGAAGACGCAACTTCAGGGGGGGCAGCTGAATTTGTTTCTTTATCAGAGAGATGGGGTTATAGCAGTACCGGGACTTACATGAACAATGATGGAGCTGGTTACAAAGCAGAAAATTCTTTTGGTCTGAATGTCACCGGTGAAGGGTTTTACCAAACTGCCCGCCTTGCTCCTCAATCACTCAAGTACTATGCCCTGTGTATGAGGGCGGGGAGTTACAAAGTGAAGCTCCACTTCGCTGAAATTATGTATTCTAATGACTCTACATTTAGCAGCCTTGGGAGGCGCATATTCGATATATCAATTCAAGTGAGTAAAATGATTTCCAAATTAGCATATTCATTTAGGATTTTGCTTTTTATCAACGATGGTAGTTTCTAAATACCCTCATGAGGCCTCCCGCGTGTTTTGGACCTTTTCAAGTTTTTCATCCATATAAAAGGGTGGCAACGCTGTTTAAAACCTGTAAAGTTATACTCGGAACTTCTTCTTGCAGGGAGATGTAGTTAGGAAGGATTTCAATATTATGGAGAAAGCTGGAGGAGTTGGCATTGGCATCGCAGAGGAATTTGATAGTATAATTGTTAATGGTAGCACACTGGAGATAGACTTATACTGGTCAGGAAAAGGTACTACTGCCGTTCCTGACAGAGGTGTCTATGGACCTCTCATATCCGCCATTACTGTGACTCCAAGTAAGTCATGACAAAATCAAGGATTCTTTGTTGCCCCTCAATGGACGTTTCCTTTAAGTTTATCCTCTCATCGTCATTTAATTTGTTTCTCTCCTTGTAGACTTTAAGGTGGATAATGATGACGGATTATCAGTTGGAGCTATTATCGGCATTGTAGCTGCTTCATGTGTTCTTGCTGCATTGGCTTTGCTTGTTCTCTGGAGGAAAGGTTACTTGGGAGGGAAGTACCATGAAGACAAAGGTAAGATTAATCGCACAAGAAGTATTTATCTCGTTTGATGGTGTGCATGCTGTAGCACTTTTCACCAGCTTTTTCTTGCTGATTTTGAGATTCTGCTTATCACAGATCTTCGTGCTCTAGATCTCCAAACCGGTTATTTCAGCTTAAGGCAAATTAAGAATGCTACCAATAATTTCGACCCTGCCAATAAGATAGGTGAAGGGGGATTTGGTCCAGTTTACAAGGTATTTAAATTTATTATTTACTTTGGTTATGTGCTGACAACGTGTTCCACCATACATGCAAAAGTCTGTGATAAAATGGAAGTACTATCTCTTAAAATATTCTGAAATTTCAGCCTGTTTTATTTCAGGGTGTTTTGTCCGACGGCACTATAATTGCTGTTAAGCAGTTATCATCCAAATCGAAACAAGGAAATCGCGAATTTGTGAATGAGATAGGCATGATATCTGCCTTGCAGCATCCTCATCTCGTGAAGCTGTATGGTTGCTGTATTGAAGGAAACCAGTTGCTGGTAGTATATGAATACTTGGAAAACAACAGTCTTGCTCGGGCACTTTTCGGTAATTGCTTGACCAACTCCTTAATGTATCAATTCATGTAGTCCATAGAATGAGAATGAGATTGAATCGTCCTCTGTATCCTCTCCATTAGGTCGTGATGAACACCAGATTAAAATGGACTGGCAGACAAGAAAGAAGATATTGTTGGGTATTGCAAAGGGATTAGCTTATCTTCATGAAGAGTCAAGGCTGAAAATCGTACACAGAGACATAAAGGCAACTAATGTCCTGCTTGACAAGGATCTAAATGCCAAGATATCTGACTTTGGTTTAGCTAAGCTTGATGAAGAAGAAAACACTCATATTAGCACGCGAATTGCTGGCACAATGTGAGTTCTCTCTCCCTTTTTCTCTCAGTTTAGTTTCTTTGAGTTGTGGTAAAAGGATAATCTAACAACTTCTTCTTTTGTAATGATGCTTTAAAACAAGACGGATATTAATTGGAGATATTGTCAAATGCATACAATGATTATCAACGATGATTTCCTTGTATATGATAATATGATTAAACATTGAACAGTACATGCAAATTTGTGCCACTTCATGGCAAACACTCACTGTTCTGGTTCGCTCTAATTCTCTTCAGAGGCTACATGGCTCCAGAATATGCAATGAGGGGTTACCTGACAGATAAAGCAGATGTTTACAGCTTTGGAGTTGTTGTCTTAGAAATTGTCAGCGGGAAGAGCAACACAAATTACAGGCCAAAGGAGGAGTTTGTTTATCTTCTTGATTGGGTAACATGTCTTTTCCTTTCAGAATGTTGTCTGCGCATCATACATTTACATTGACTTCCAACGAGCGTTACTGTCGACTGATGGAAAATCTATATTTTGTTTGCATTTATTGATGTCTCCAGTGAAGATCTATCATATCAAAGTTGTTTATAAAGGAAATAAGCATGCATATTACCCTCAAAAAAAATCACTGAGGTTGAAAATTGTATTATGTCTGAAATTGCAGAGATGATTTTTAATGTAATCATAGAAAAGGGCATGCCTGCCCAGGAAATTGCTTAGCTTTCAGGAAGTTTTAAACTGGGAATCCTTCCTCAATCATTTCTTTCCATACCTGTTCCCTTCTAACTATCTCTTGGGTCCATGTAATGCTGTACGAAAACTATTGTTGATTACAAAGCGTGAATGCTAACTGCTTTCTTTCATACTGTAGGCCTATGTCCTGCAAGAGCAAGGCAACCTTCTTGAGCTAGTGGATCCAAACCTTGGTTCAAACTACTCGGAAGAGGAGGCAATGAGGATGCTTAACTTGGCTCTCTTGTGCACCAACCCATCCCCCAGTTTGAGACCATTGATGTCCTCCGCAGTGAGTATGATTGAAGGTCAAATTCCAGTCCAAGCTCCGATAGTCAAGCGTGGCACCATGAACGAGGAGGCAAGGTTCAAAGCCTTTGAGCTTCTCTCACAAGATAGCCAAGCACACGTCTCAAATACCTCTCAAAGCAGTCTGGTACAGAAAAGCATATCAATGGATGGACCGTGGATGGATTCGGAGATTTCTACCCAAACTATGGATGAGACGAGAGGAAATTGATGAAATAGTCCCTCCTCTTTTTGGCTAATATTCCTCTGATTTTGTAATAGGATTGCTGAGAAATCAAGAAATAGGTTGATTCTTTTGTAAAAATTCACGTTTGAGAGCTTGTATTTGGCGTTGTTAGTGTTTTTCACTTGAAAATACATTGAAATAATATATTTTTATTATTTTATGCTGCTCATAAGTGCTGAACATGAGGTCTATTGGGTTTGATCACTGAAACGCACACTCCATAAAAATATTTCTGGTGAAGCATAACATTTGCCAAGTGTATGTTGGTGCCAAAATCGAGCAAACTATAATCACAGCATATTGAATATTATTCTATGGACTCATGCCCCTAAAGTATGGGCTGTGGAGCAATGTTGAAGTGTGTGTCGCGCTGCAGCTTATCCTGATATATAAAATTTGGTGTGAAAATTATCCAATCAAACCCTCCAGAGCCCCCACAATCCCATTGGTTAATGCACCACAGAACCAAATTCTCTAATGTTTTAGCATCCCAAGAAAACAACCAGTTCCAGATATCTTGCCATCCTATAAATTCTGCTCTGCAGTTAAAAATCCCGTACTACACCACAAAGCCTGTTCTGTTATTTAACTCTTCAAAGTACCAAGTTGTCTCTGCCCAACTTGTCTCTTTGGCAATTGCTGCAATGAATGAATCAGAACTCCAAGAAAATGATCGTGATGATCAGTCTATCCATGATAGGAATCAATTTCTTGGATTTGATTACAAGAGCTATGTGGATTCGCTGAGTCTCTGTGATGCACTAAAATGTTGCCTGCTGAAATTTGTCGTAAATGGAGCTGACAAGGTGTTCATGGATCAAAAATTCTCGGAAAGAAGTTCATTTGGCAGTGACATTGGGCAACACATATAACCGTGTGTTCTTCTCCGGAGTTTTTCAGGTGAAAGCTGGAAGGATCGGGGCTCTATTTCAAAGGGCTGTCAGGTTTATGGAGAATATGCTTTTGAACAGAAAGGTAAAAATAGCGGTACCTTGCAAGAGAAGGAAATGGAAAGTGCTAAAATGGGCACTGATGTGCTAGAACCAAGCAAAGATGGGTTCAGCGGTAGTAATGAATGGAACAAAGAGTACGTTGATATGTCTGAAGTGGTTAATTCTCCTTCAGGAAACTACACTGAATTTCCTTCCAACTTTGTTGCTTTCTTTGCATTAATATTGATGAAATTCATGGGTTTTCAGTTCAATCTTTTGGTTAGTTTTTTCACGTATGCAATTTGGTTATCATACTTTCCATTCATGTTCTTGATGTTTCCGTTCCAAACGATAAGACATGTTAGAGGGTATTTCATGAAGAAGCTGTTTAGATGGTGGGGTATTTCTACCAGAAATGTCAGTCAGAAAGCACCGCAGTCGATAGGAAATATAGCAATGAGGTTTGGCTGTGCATTCTTCTGGTCAAGCCATGCATGTCTCATGCTTCTCCTGCATGAGAAGTAACTCAATTGGAGTAGTTTATGACACTTTGTTCTCCTGCATTCCTTCAGGTGAGGGTTGAGTTCCTGTTAGCATTGGGTAAAGTCACTGCAAGTTCAAGTCAGCCATGCATAATGCGATCCAAAAGACAACCCATCCGTGTAGTCGAAACCATCATTAAGAGTGCTCCTGTCATTGCCGGTTTTGTATCAGAATCTCAAATTCTGAACATAAAAATGGACGAATTCACAGAAGGACTTGAGCCAACTGCCTTCTTGAAGGTGATGTTAGAACATCGAGCAGAAGACAAAGCCGGTGCTGGCATCCCTGAAATTTACGCAGCGTCACTCTCACTGGAATCTGAGCTCCCTCGATTGAAAAGGCTCATCTGGCTATGGAAGAGAACCATTTTTGTATGGATTAGTTTCATCCTGTTTCTGACAGAGTTGATGTTTGCTTTAGTCTTTTGTAGACCAATAATTATCCCAAGAGGAAGGCCTAGGATTCCGTATACTAAAAAGGGACTCAGTCAAACTTCATTTCCTGGTACAAAAGCAACTGAGAATTGAGATGAGGTCTGTCAACTTTGAATAGAAGGATGGTAACAAACGCAAGGAATAAGTTCAGGTTGGGCTCAGCATTCAGCATCTTTGCTGAATCACCTTCAACGATGGCATAACCATGGCAATGTAATAATATAAATAAAACTTGCATAAGGATCTGAATAAGTATTGCAGTCATATTCCATCATTTTTCCCCATTTCAAACCGTGCATAAGTTGAAGATTAATCTAACCAATCTGATAAGAACTTCTCTGTCAAGACTCTTTTTTCTGCTTTCTTCAAAGGGCGAGTAAAAGACATCTTATTTGGCAAAACAGCTGTGTCTTTTCTGATTGCCTTTGATCAGTGCCATCTAGAATTTAAGACTTACAAACAATATAAAAATTGTTAGAAATTATGTTGCTGTGTTTTGTGCATGAGAAGGGATGCACAATCAAGAACAACAATGCTGAGTATTGAAGAACACGAACTACACACAAGGTGTTTGATAAAATGTCTCAGTGAGTATTTCCTTAACTTCATGTCTTTAAATACATGAGAAAGC
>Ga0325405_1005186_pt1 | contig 13227 bp, 4 predicted proteins | sample PopdelMetagenome_21_FD_205663 | JGI IMG/M metagenome (GOLD analysis project Ga0325405, IMG submission 205663) | Populus deltoides microbial communities from Bellville, Georgia, United States - Xylem-Control-R2 | ecosystem: Host-associated > Plants > Phyllosphere > Stem > Wood/Secondary xylem... | reverse complement strand
ATATATATATATATATATATATATATATATATATATATATACACCAAGAAAAAAGTGGGACACAAATCCAAAGAGCAGCGTTGTGGCAATCAAAGAACCTCTCCTTCCATTCCATATATTATCCGTCTGCTAGTAATCCAAAATAAATCCACCACACAACACCCTCTTTCTTTTTTCTTTTATAACTCTTCAAATATCTAACCAGACTGAATTTCATTGTTTTTGAGGAGATCCCATCAACATCCTCCGTTTTTTTTTTTTTATGTTTTATGAGATGAAGTATGCGCAAAATCCTCTCCACAACAGAACCATCACCATAGCATATGGAAGGCAATGAAAACACCACTCAAAAGGTGCACAGCTGTTTATCCTTTATACCTCTTGGGGTTTCATTTTCATGGTTTTCCCCCCCAACTTAGTTTCTTTGAAGGCATTGATTTCCGTTTTTCTTTTCCTTAATTATGAGAAATAGTTGGGAAAACATAATAAATGGAAAGGATTGTCTATAATTCATGGCATGGCATGGCATCCTAGAGAATAGTTTGTCTACTCAAGTATAATAACTGGTTGAACGGATTTCTTAATATTCTTTGATGTACATGTGAATCTGGTTGCTCTTGTTTACACCACAATGAAAGCTATTTTATTGTTAAAGTTTTCCTTCATTCATGATTTGTAGTACAGCTACTTGAAACTTGTTTGCCAATGAGTAATGGTCAATGGGTAAACTTTAAGAAGCTTTGTTTGATTACTTAGATATTATACAAAAGCAAGGATTCAGGATTTTTATTCAACTTTCAGGCTAGCTGGTTGGTCTGATTCGTAGTTGTGTAAATTAATCTCTTGTTGATAATAAAGTTATGCTTGCTTCTATAACAGATATGCCATACCATGAGAGCTTGTCCCTTACAACTTCGTACAGTTTACTGCTGCATATTTGGCATCCTGCAATCTTAAATGCTCCTCTGTTTTGTTGCTTATAACTGTCAACTGTTAATATATTGGGCCAGCTTCATTTTTTAGTCTCATTCATTTGTCTCTATGATGGCGTGCTTCCTGATCACACGTTTTTTTCTCTCAGCAATTCACTTTATTTTGTATTCAGGTGCTAATATGTAGTTAGTTATGCATGATGCATTTACGAAATGTAAAATGTAAGACACCTTTTAAACTATGAGATAGGATATTTTACCAATGGCGTCTAAGTTAAAAGATTCAAGAATTACTCTCTTTTTTTTTTCGGGCTGGGGGGGTTGGGTGTTCAATAACGGAATCATGAAACCAGAAACTTGATTTTCCAAAAACAATCGTATTCTAATCTACGTCCAGGTTTTGTCAGATTGTTGGTTCCTTCCCTCTGGTTTGGCAAGTGGCCGTTGCACTTGCCTTCCAACCTGTGTATGAGTTTTTGAATATCACATGACAACAGAATATTGAATTTTCCATTAATAAGAAGGTGGTTTCTATGAGTCACATGGTCATATGACAAGTAAAATACTATAGGATAAAGAGTATTGTGCTGAAGCAGATTATAGAACCAAAGATAATGATAAAACACCAAAGAAAAATGCTTGAATCTTTTCTGGTTAAGGACATCATTTTTCCCCGTAAGTTGTGGTATCCTCATGTTTGTTTGTTAAGTAGCGGAATTAGAGAATAATTGCAAATCATAACCCTGTTTATCTGTTTTTTATTCCTATTTATGTGGTCTCAGGGACCATTTAACGATGGCTTCAGGTGTCATGCCTCTATCCTGTTGTTCACAATACTTTCTTGTTGTGTAATAAGTTGACATACTTTCTCATTGTGGATATTTTAGGTCACACTTTTGCCTACATCGTCTTATGATAAACCCTTACTCTATGTAGGATTACTACAAAATTTTGGAGGTTGATTATGATGCAACAGATGAGAAGATAAGATTAAATTACCGAAGGCTTGCATTGGTTAGTGGTGCATCTGTTCTGAGCAGCTTCTTAAGTGAGCTTTTTAATTCTTGATTGAATAATTGTTTTCTTTAATAACTTTGGCATTGACTAAGAAAATTTCTTGATATTTTTGTTTGATTGTAGAAGTGGCATCCTGATAAGCACAAGGGGGATAATGCAGTTACTTCCAAATTTCAAGAGATCAACGAAGCTTACAATGGTAATTCTCATGTATGCACATAAGACCAAGCTCGTAATTCTTAACACTGTGTATTGTTTCCAGGGCAAAAATTGGGGAAATCTTGCTTATCATTCTGGTCAATTACATTATTTATAGTTTTTAGAAATTATTGCGTTCTTTTATTAAAAGTTTCTTACAAAATGCATATGAGGATGCAAGCAAACTTTTTAGATGAATCAAGGCAAGTATTATTAATTTACATATAAAATGTAGCAGCTATCATTTAACTTCACTATTCAAGGTCTTTGAAAAATTTGTTGGATAATTGAAAATGTGAGTGCTGCTTTAAAAAAAAAAACAAAAGAAAGAGGACATTTTATAGTGATATGTACATGCACATGCACCCCTAGAGAGAGATTTTCACACATGCACACATAACAAACAACGTTTACGAGACATATCTATGTATAAGGTTATCCAGTTTTTGGGAGAAAGATGTGTGCGCGCGCACCCGCAAATATACATATTTTAAATTTGGGATCTCCTTATTTATATATAGGTAGAGCACATTTCCTGTAACATAAAGAGAACTTTGCAGAAAGTAATAGTTATCTTATTTCCAATCCACATATCCCTTTTGGCTTAAACAAATTTATGCATATGTTGACGTCTTAAAGGTAACTGCTGTGACAATAGATGATACAATAGCAATGTCTAGAGGTACTACAGAATGGTAAGTCTTCAATTTGATGACTTCTGCTCGTATCTTTTCTTACTCATATTTTCTTCTGCAGTATTGAGGGATCCAGATAAACGCTTTGATTATGACTTAACTGGAATATATGAGATTGATAAGTATACTTTGCGGGTAAGAATTTTGATATTGTTAATTCTAGATGGCAGGATTACACTTGTCTTGGCCGATGTCAAAGGTCTATTTGGGTATAATATATTGATGCTCATATGGAAACTCTGTAATTGCAATGCAGGAATATCTGACCAGATTTAAAGGAATGATACTTACGTGCAATGGTCTTGGTATTGGTAATGCATCAATATGGTAATCGCTTAATGTCTTTCTCTAATGAAATTTCCTTGGAAGAGTGCTTCATGTTCAATGAACTTGTCTTGGCTTTATGTTAGATGGGATGTCAATGGAGTTCTCCTGTCATATGGAACCGTAATTAGAAGGATGCCTATATGGTTTATGGTGAATTTACTGCAATTGAAATTGTGGGGATGTATGAATGATCTTATTGGTAATATTTTCTTTCAGAAATACTGTGGAAGAAATGAAAGTTAGAGTAATCTAGTTATAGTATAGGGATGAAGGCGAAAACAAATACAGGATAAAAATTGCTGGTGTCTTCTTATCTGGACCTCGATTTCAGAATAAAATCCAGGATCTCCACCGAATCAACTTTTTTAATTGGAGTGGGAAGCCCATGTCCTAATTGTCTGAATTTCTTAACCAGGAAACTACCTAGATTTTCAATCAAGTTGGACAGAGTTGACTTATGCAAAGTCGCCACCCAAAGTTTCCTTTTTAGTTGTCAGTGGGCACTTATATGACACCTTTTCTGTCCTGCTAATTAAAGTCTCCAATGGGTTAGTGCATATTAGCTTGATTGAATAGGTCAGGCTAGTTAGAATGATTTGTTTTCTTGATGTTGGGATCAGAAATAGAAGGGGTGGGAAACACAAATTTATATGCAACTTATCACAACTAAAGTTGTTTCAAAACCTCAAGTATTTGTTGCAATTTGAAGAGGATGGTGGTTGAGAACAATATCAAGGGAAGTGTAAGGGTTTATGGTGGAAATAAGGATATGAGTTTTTTTTTTTATCAGTACTGGTTTCAGTGTGGATTTCTTCAATATAACTTTTGCTTGTCATTGGGTTGTACAAATATCTCTTAATGTGGTTATTCTATTCATAAACAAAGTTGGTGTAAAATTCTAAGACTAAGGAGGACTTGGCAGGAAGATGTACAAATCCATTAAATAAAAACTTATGATGGTCCAAAGTTCAGTGTTGAAGTTACAAATTCAAGTTTTAGCAAACCTCCTTTTCATCATTCTTAGTTTTCATTAATGCATGGCTTTTGAAAACCGAAGAGTAGATGCAAAAGATATATATTTTTTTTATGGCTCGTAAACTTGTTTTGGAACTACCGCTTCTTTTGAAGTTTAGAAGCTCAATCAAATTTTGATCTGTGTATGAGTAAGTGAAAATCTTCTGCATGATCGTTCAGTTCCACCCTTGTTAGGTTTTTATGCTATAGTATGGTCGTTGTTGGTGATTGTACCATGCTTATACTAGGCAAACACTTTTGAACTTAGGAGATATAGGCAATCGAATCTGGATCATAAGTTTAAAGTGTCTTTTAGAGGTATGAACCATGAACTTTCTCGTGGAAATTTACATGATAAACTCCTGGACTTAATCCCTGATGGAATTCTCATCCGAGTTAAAACCCCATGTTCATTTGTTAGCGGTTTCCCTTGTCAATGTTTGAACCAATCTACTGAAACTGCATCAGTGAGCTATTTGCCATCTTAAGTATTCTATTCAACAAAGCAACCTTGCAACTGTGGCCATATTGTGGTTAATCTAAAATTTTGAATAACTTTCATTGTATAGCTTCCATTATTAGTTACAAACTCTGTTATGGTTCAGGACCCAGCAACTGACTGAAATCAAAGAGTTTGCAGAGAAATAAGGAGCAAATCCAGTATTTAACCTTTGTAAGTCACCCTTTATCATGATCTGCTTGATTTCACCCATGGTGAATATTTTAGTTTACATGAACCTTGAATTAATTTTGTCCACTGAAGTTGCTTTATTGATTTGAAGCAGGGATGAAAACATGGATACCATTGTGTGAAAACAACATGGGAACAGCTTCGCCATAAATGAAGGTGGAGGAGCTACTTGCCATGTTACATCGAGGATGAAAACTTGAATCCAAATTATTGCCAGCATTCTTGTATCTTGTTTATCTGTATCATACATTTCATGCACAATCAAGTATGTCATTAGCCTATTGATTTTGTTTTCAAATGAGCACGAAGTCACTACTTTTTTTTGTTCTTCTTTCTTTTCACCATCATGGACAGACCAAAATTTAGTTTCAAGTTGGATATTATGAATTCCTAGCATAAACAACTGTCGTGCAGGGTTCGCTTCTGTCTGAACAAGTTGTCTGAAGTTACGGAAATCTTAGGACAAGGAAAAAGAAGAAAGATAACATGTAGAAAAAAAGCTAAAAATATTTTTAGAAAGCATTCTACTTTAATGATCATATATTACACAAATGGTCTAACTTCTTTAGGAAAAAGAAGGCTAATAACGTATATTTTTTATAATAACAAATAAAAATAATGATATTTTCAAGTTTATAAGTGAAAGTTATACATATTCAATACATTGTTCTGCTGAAATTTAACAAGCTAAAACACAACCAAAGCATGGAGGATGGAACTAGAGAGTGGTAGTGGTTGCTTTTTAAAGTGTTTTTAGTTTGAAAATGTATTAAAATAAATTTTTTTATTTTTTTAAAATTATTTTTAACATCAACACATTAAAATGATGTGAAAATAATATAAAAATATTAATTTAAAAAAATTAATTTTTTTAAAAATATTTTTAAAACACAAAAATAAACAAGGATCCAGATTGTTTCTACTTTCTATTCAAGATCCCTTCATGTGAATTCTGAAGAACTTCGATGAGTGAGTGAGTGAGTGAGTGAGAGAGAGAGAGAGAGAGAGAGAGAGAGAGAGAGAGAGAGAGAGAGAGATATGAGGATTTCTTAATATTCCAAGTCAGATTCCTTCCTTCACTGTAATAGGCTTTTTGTGCTTAATCCGACAATCAGCAAGGGATGATCCATGTTGCAACCTCGCATATCAACAGGGAAGAAAATCAGATTCCTTCATTCCTATAGGTTGTTTATCCTTAAACGATTTGTCAATCATCATAATTATTATCCCATCTTCTATTATCATAATAATTATACTTTCCTACAATACCTGTTTGATTTCGTAATAGTATTTTATCTTATGTGCTTCTTTTTTTTTTAATTTCAGTTTTTTTTTAATTTTATCATTTAATTCTTTATTTATTTTGAATTGAGTTTTATAATTTATTTTTATTTTTATTAAATAGAGTTATCCCCATCTATGAGGATTGTGAGTTTGACAAGTTGACTTAAGTATTTTTTATGTTTAAAAAAAAAATCAAATTTTATTATTCAATATTAAACTAAGTGAAGATAGACTTTTTGTTAACCAATCCAAGTACATCAAGGAACTTTTCAAAAAATTTGGATTGGAATCACTTTGAACAAGTCTAACACTAATGAGCACCACCATCAAGATCAACGAGGATGAAAATAGTATGTGGATGTTAAATTATATCTAGGTATGATCACAAGCTTATTATATTTAACTACTAGTCATTTTGATATCATATTTAGTGTATGTCTATATATTAGATTTTAAACTACTCCTAAAGAGATACCTTAATGTCGTTAAAAGAATTTTCAAGTATCTTTAAAGCACTTTTGAATTAGGTCGCTGGTACTCTCAAATAAAAAGTGTGAATGTTATAAGTTATTCAGATTCTAACTTTGTTGTATTGTCAATTAAAAGTGCACTAGCAGTACATGTTAATTTCTAGAAAATGCATTAGTATCATAGTCTAGTAATAAACATAATTTGGTTATCACTTCCACTATAAAAGCTCAATATATTGTTTTAGGATCATGTTATGCCTAGGTCTTATGGATAAAACAAACATCGAAAGACTTTGACCTCTAGTTGTATCATATTTCAATATATTATGATAATAGTAGTGTCATAAACCTTACCAAAAGCCCCATCCAACTATCTAGGACCAAGTATATAGAAATTAGCATCACATTATCAATGATCATATGCATAAAGGTGATATTTCATTGTTTGAGACCATGGACAATAAAGTGGAGGATATGTTCAACAAACCCTTTAATGAAAATCAATTTTGCTTATTGCGACTTGAATTAGCAATTGGTAACCCTCAATGAACTCAACTTTACTTTTAAATGTCATTTGGTTAATTTTTCTTTTTCATTTGGCACTCATTTAATATATTTTTTTCCCTATATTCTTAGTATGGTTATTATTGTAATTTATGAATAACATGCATCATATCTTATATAATTTGATCATAATAAGAAAAGGCAAGAGCACCAAGAATGTATTCAGTATGTTTGAAGTTTTCATAATTTGGCTTTGAAAAGTATTTGCAATTAAAGAATTAAGTTGTAGACATTAGGTATACCAAATGAATAAACATGAAGGAAATTATAAAGGTAAATTTTAGTTAAAAAATAAAAGTTATGTATACCAGAAAACTCTTTTGATAAACAAAACATCAAGGTGAGAAATTGAACATCTTAGACTGTCATTGATGTTATTTTGACCGATTGTATTATACTTGTTTTGCGGTACATTTCAAGCTGTAAAATATGTTGCACTTTCCCTCCACTTAGATATAAATAGTACTCCATCATTTATCTTTCTATCTACCTCATTTTCTCTTTATATTTTCAGCCAAAATTTTATTGAAATTAATCCTTTTTACTTAGTTAAACTACTCACTCTTTCTAGCACCTGTTTTCTCACTCTCACTTTTCACTCTCACTAAAACTTTAAAGGTTCCTAAACTTGTGTTGCTTAACCATGCCTCCAAAACTGAAGTTCAAAGCTAAAAGGAAGCTAAAATTTTCAGCCTCCAAGTATAAGAAAACTAAAAGCATGAAGGAACAACTTTAACTCCCAAATAATGCTCATGTTAGCTAAGACAACAACACTTCCTTCACTATCATGGTAATGTTTTCAAGTCCTTTTATTAGGCATGACTTCTTTGTGTTAGATGTAGCTTATGAGAAGTACAATATCAGCATATAAAAAAGACCAATACTTAAAAGTCAATGAGTGGTCTTCCATGGGTTAATGGACTTTTCAAATGTTTTAAAAATCTTTGTGAATTCTAGCTGGACACACTTTGCTAAGATTCAAACAGACATTTATCTAGATATAGTGAGAGAATCTTATGCCAATCTTACCTTAAAGGAAGATAACTCATGGTTAAATTTTTCATGTCATAAATATGATTAATAAACATCCTATTACCATCTTATGTAAGTTCATATATGATATTTTTTAGCTCTATGTTATGATGTGTTTATTGAGAAAAGTCATATTGATATCTTTCCAAAATTATCTTTTGACATATAATATGTCATTTTTTTAATCATAATACCGAAACATTTAATGTTATGACTAGGTATTCATCTCATTTGATTATTTCAAACCATTTTTTGTATAAATTGGTTGCTAAAGTCATTCAGTCTGTGGTTTATAGAAAAGTCATATTAGTTAGTCTACTATATAAATGTTGGCTTATCTTAAGATAAGGAATAAGACTAACTAGCCAGGATTGATCCTAATAATTATGGCTAATATTTTCAAATCAATTCAAGTTTTCACTTATATATGTGTCTATTTTTATTTAAATATTCTGCATTAAAGGATTGGGACTATTTATCACATAATATCTTTAAATGATAGAAATTAGAAAATTGATAGAACATATTTCTCTAAGGGCTTGATAGGTATGATATTAGATAAGAAAAGTTTATTTATAAGAAATCAAATAAGACATCTACTTATGACATATTAGTTGCTTCGATTGATGTACTAGCCAAAAGTGTGACTATGCAACAAGAACTTATTATCAATATTTGAGCTCAAGTGATACCTCTCCTTCATTCAAATGCTACATGTGATTTTCTCGATATTTTACTATCAAATGAAAATGGCTATCAGCTAAACAATGGTTATGTTTTTTTTTTGAAAAAATGGAAGAAGAAGTCCCAATGGAACCAACTTAGAATGAAGTCTAAGCATTTTTATGTGCCTTCGCAAATTATCATCATTGATCAATCTCATTTTCATTCATTTTAATTTTTTTTTAACTATTTCTATATGGGTATGTAATCTTAGACATTTAATTTTTTTCGTGCCTTTCTAAAATCTAAGATGATCATTCATGTGGATCTTTTTTATGATTAAAAGGTTGGGGTATATTTTATGAATATTCATAAAAAATATGATGTATTAATGATACTTTACTTTCATATGGTAATTAAATTTTTAAGATATTTGGATACTTCTTTTATCTTTTATAGCATGAATTTCATCTCTATAGTAGCTAGCTATTTCAATTAATAGCATATAACTAATTGAATAGTAGCATACACCTCTATATTTTAGCTTCATTTATGTTCTTATGATATTGTTTGGTAGTGCCTATATAGTTCTGCATTTTGATGTATTATGTTCTCATGTTATGGACTCGTGTTTATTGATTTTAAAATGCTTATATTGTTGAAATATTTTTCGCATCCTATGAGCACCTAGTATAATTGATAAAGAAGAATATTACATTTGATAAGGGAAGCAATCATGTATTTATATTGTTGGCATGCTAATAATTGCAAAAGTATTAATGGTTTGTCATCATCAAAAATATGAAAATGTTGGTCCATAAGTATTCATTACTCCTAGTTTTGATTAATAAAAATCATTAATTGGTTACTAGTCATTCCATTAAGGTTGTGTTGATATAGGTTCAATATATGCATTATATTTCAAGGATTATCTACAAGTCTTGAAATTGTGCTAAAAACATAACTTGATTGGTGGGATAATATGCTTTAAGTTTAGTCTTAGTTATTTTTTAAACATGACTCAAGTCTTTTTAAAAACTAATTTAACTTGTAAAATAAACTTCCTATACCTATAATATTATCCTAAAAAGTTAGCCTTAAAACACCTTGTGCCTACACTTAAAGAGCCTTTATACACCAAATGACTATACATATATATTCCTAAGGCCCTTGTAAGCTATAAAGTATATAGGACACCATTTAACCAAATAAGATACCTAGTAAATTTATCTTTAAAATTCCAAGGACATCTAGTAAACTAGACAACCTTACCAGATAAATTTATCTTTAAAATTCTAAAAACACCTAGTTCTTCTCATTCATAGCCCTACTAAATGGTTGGCCACCTTATCATTTGAGTGAACTGAAATTATTCATGGTCTCTTACTATTAAGTGTGTAAGAGTCACACCCTCTGTAAACTAAATTATAATTCTTTGTCCTTACACCAATATTTAAATCTAAAATTACTTTATCTTTTTTAATCTAAAATTACTTTATCTTTTTTTTTCAACCAGGAAAAACAAGACAAACATTTCAAATATCTCACTCTATATCCTCTCTCTTACTTCATGGATGATATTTTTTTTGCATCATCTAGCTAAAACCAAACATATACCAGACTTCTAAAATTTAGATTTTTTGACCTGTTTTGTCTTATGCTAAATGACTACTAGATGTTTTTTTTCCTATAAATAGACCTCTTCTTACAACTTTTATAGGGTTGTTGTCATCATTGATCTACAAATTTTATTCTTATATAATTATATCCTTTTCATTTGACCTTATTCATGATTATTCTCTTACACGTTGATTGCACCTCTTACTTCACCTAAAAAGAGTTAGATTACACCTACTAAAGACTTGAGATTTTTTTTATTGTAATTTATTCTTCGAAGTGAGTATTATTTTCATTCTTTTTTAGTAAAACTTATTGTTGAATTGTAATATCACTATAACCGCTTGGTTTTTGGTTGTGATCTTTTATAAGAACTTATATAGGATTCAATCTATATCTGTGAAAAAGACTATTTTGGGTTTGACCTTGAGCCTGGTCTAAAAGGTTCCATTGGTTTCAATCATTTTTTTTATATGAAAATGATTAGTGGGTTTGATCTTGAGCCTTGTGTAAAAGGATTGGTTGGTTTCAATTTTTTTTTTTTTTTGTGAAAAAGATTGGGTGAGTTTAATCTTGAGCTCTATGTAAAAGGATCGGTTGAAAATGTTTGAATTTTAAACTTGTAAAAGAATTCATTGTAAGGTGTGAATTGGCCTATGAAATACACTGCAAGTGAAAATAGAAGCTAAAGCTTACTATTTAAGGACTGAAGTAGGTGGTTAGTATCAAACCACAATAAAATCCTTATCTTTTTCTTCTTCTTTTTTTTTTGCATTATCATTTACTTGTTGTTTTTGTGTGGATAAACTTGATGTTGTCATGTAAGTACGTAATGAAAAATTTATTTTCATGTGTTAGCATGTTTAAAAAGGTTGTTGTGTGGCATGATTGAAGATTTTACATATTGATTTTGATATGATCAATCAACTAGAAGGAATTTGATGATGGTCATTGATACAAATGTTACAGACTTTTTTGGGATGACAATTAGCAAGGAACAATATGTGTTGCAACCATATATAATTCCTTAGTTTCCACAAATAAGATTTTACCATAAATAGATTTAGTAATTCTTTAGGATTGTTAACTAAATGTCAATGCTCTTCTTATCAACTCTAACACATTTTTAATTTAGATATTCCGTAAGATTTTCATGCAAGTATATTTGAGAAATTAACTTCTAGATATTCATAAGGCTAGTTTTTTCTAATATAAAAATTATCAACCAATCGCCTTATTGTGTCATAAAGTTAAGCAATCTAGATAAAAGATTTTCACAAGTGAGAACATCTTTGTTATCATATGTCAAAAAAGAAGGAGATAGTAAGCATTTTTAGAAAATATTTAATACCTACCATTTAGTAGGGCTATGAATGAGAAGAACTAATCAAAATTCCATTTATAATAATTGAAAGCATTTTTTTTAATCAAAGGTTAAAGGTGAAGTAGAAATCTCTTCTTTGATTAGCACACCAGTTAATATGGAAATTCTAAGTACTTTTTTCATTGATGATGTTGATCTAGATAAATAGCAAATAATGTTAGGTAACCTTGGTAGAAGGTTTCAACTAGTGAAAGCTCTCTTATTAGAATGAAAAAAAACATTTTCTTCTAGAACATAATCTATTTTGTAAAAGAAATCTAAATGGAATAACATATAACAAGAGAGGAAGATCTAGGTAATATAGTTGAGTACAAAACTCCACCATTTTAGCTCTTATAAAAGAAGAATATTTTGCGATAAAATGATGTCCACATTTATGCTATAACAAAACTAAAGGCATTTTCAAGGAAATTTTCACCTTCTTGAATTCCTAATACTAGAAAAAGGGTTTTACATTGAAAATTTAAACATACCTTGCTAATTTTCCTTGTAGCTTGTGATTCAAGATAACAAAAAAAAATTCATTAAAAAATTATCTTGGTTTCCATAAAACTCTCCCTTGAATATCTAGCTTCATTTTATTCTAGAGAAGTTGTTGGGCATGTTCTTTTTTAATTTGTTTTTGCATTTACTAAAACACTTTATAAATTGACTTGACTCTAAATGCTGACATTGTCAGACATGCATTACAAGAAAAAGTTCCAATACAATCCTAGACAAACATTATAAGACAAAACATATAATATAATATAAACAAACAGTACATGAGTAAATTCTAATTACAATGCCAAATAGACACTTTAAGGCAAAATATATGGAATTATATTTATTCATATACTTTTAGATTAGAATTTCAAAGAAACTTAAATCTTTCTCTTCAATTCGTACAAGTACACTATGCAAATACACTTCAATCATAACTGAAGAATTTATATGGTAGTTATTGTAGAAATATTAAGAAATGACATCTTATACTTTATAGTGTGAAGAATTGGTTATTGATAATAATAGATTAGTGAGAGAATTAGATAAAAGAAATTCTCATCGAAGACTTAATAGTTTATTCACTCTTAGTCTAGGCAAAGTCCATTTCATTATGATAGGAATGGAAAGGATCAAATAAATTTTAACCAATGCAATAAAAATATTAATTGTTGTTCCAAAGACTCTACCTTTTTTATTTATTTTAAAGTGCAAAAAACTTCAAATAGATATTTCAACAACTCAAGTAAAGAATTGTTACAAATAATAAAAAGACTAGTAAGTTTAGATAGAATATCTGAATATTTGGTTAGATAACGTGATACTAATTTTTGTTTTGTTTTTTGTTTTTTTTTTT
>Ga0325405_1005184_pt1 | contig 13229 bp, 16 predicted proteins | sample PopdelMetagenome_21_FD_205663 | JGI IMG/M metagenome (GOLD analysis project Ga0325405, IMG submission 205663) | Populus deltoides microbial communities from Bellville, Georgia, United States - Xylem-Control-R2 | ecosystem: Host-associated > Plants > Phyllosphere > Stem > Wood/Secondary xylem... | reverse complement strand
GTGTATTTTAAAGCTGTGGTTTCCTCACCGTTATTGCTAGGATATTCATGATTTGGAAGAGTCAAAGCCAACCATTTTAATAAATTGGTTCAAGACTTGGACCTGAGGCGAGACAATATCATATATTGATAAAAAGGAATCTCCCAGAGTTTAGCAGACTTGTTTTTTTTTTAATAATAATAGAATTTGTGTTATTTATTTATGATTAAAAAAGTATTAAGTTATTTTTTTTTGAAAATATTTTTTTTTAGAAATGTATTAAAAATATATAATTTTTATTTTTTAAAATTAAATTTTAATACTAAAATGATAAAAAATATTTTAAAAAATAAATTTTAACAAATCTATCATTTCAGTACTCCCAAACTATAGCCAGCGATAAAAGACTATTTCTAGACCATATCATCGAATTATTTTTGAGTGGTATCTGGTCTCTGACATGTATTTTATTATTATATGTTAATATATTTAGTATGTATATTTATATTAAGATATGTATGATTTATAAATTATTAATATTTAAGATTATGTGACCCGATTACTGACCGGGTCAATAACTGGATCGAGTTTTAAAACTATGTTCACAAGGGAAAGGAAGATTACGTTGTGCAAAACCAATGGTTGAGATTTGAGAAGGAAATATTTTATTATTTTTTTATAGTAATAATTGAAATTAAAAAGTATTTATGTTTGTGTGGTAGCTATTTTTTTTAAAAAATATTTTATTGTTTGTTTCGGCACTCCCAAACTAGAGCCAGCTAAGAATTAAGACTTAAAAGTACATGGACCAGCGACAAAAGACTATTCCTAGACCACATCTTTAATGTTTGTTTTCACAGATAATTTTATTTTTAAATTATTTGAATGTTTTAATTTAAAAAATAAAAAAAATTATTTAATATATTTTTAAATAAAAAATATTTTAGAAAACAATAATTAATGTAATTTCAAGCATTATCTAAAATTACAAAATGTTTTATAAAATATCAATTGCTATCAACCACGGTCCCATCAAAATAAAAATATGAAAACAACAGATTCCTTTTACCCTTCACCTAACAAATAAGACAACCTTAAAAATTAGAATTACATATATTAGTGCCCTGCCCCTTCTTCCTCCTTTCAAACCGACAGACAGCCCACAAACCATCCGATCTCTTCCCAAAATTCAACACCAGATCCCCTCACCATTACTAGCAGCAGAACCGTGAAAACCCAGCCGTGCCACTTTCCTCGATGCTGTGAAATAACCCTGTATTGCCTCTCTTTTCTCCCTCACAAACAGATTGTAGGAGACCCTCAACAGATCCAAACTTCCCGCTCATCACAAGCAACAACCTGCAACAAAAAACACACTCGATTTTGGCCAGAAATTGCAACCCCATTCTCACCCAAAAAAGAAGAACCACTGGCTGCTGAGTGGAGGAAAGTCGCCTCCGAATATATGACCACTGTTATGCATCTCTTTTTGGCTTACCCACAGACCCATCATCGAAACCCCAATGGCATATACTAACGGTCTCCAAACATTTAATTAAAAATGCAGAACCGTGAAAACCCAGTCGTGCCACTATCCTCGATACTATGAAATCTATTTAATTAAAAATATTGTTGAAATTATATTTTATAAAAAAATTAATTTTTTTTATATTTTAAATTATTTTGATGTATTAATTAAAAATAATTTTTAAAAATAAAAAAATATATTATTTTAATATAATTTTAAATAAAAAATTATTTAAAACCACAATTACTGTGAAATCCGAGAACAAATTATAAAAAAAAAAGAATTTATAATAATTTAAATTTTTATAATACAAAAAATAGTGTAACTACAAAAAAAAATAATAACGATAATAATTATGGTGATAAAATTTAATAGTTTTGAAGAAAAACAAAGGGGGCTTGATTGAGAAAAAGGGGGAAAGATGGGGCTAAAATGAAATTAAGAAAAAATAAGACTATAAATACCCCATTCCTTCTCTCTCTCATGGCTGGCTGGACAACATCAAGAAGGGGGGGGATTTCAGATTTTCCTTCATCAAGCCTAGGAGAAAACACCTAAGTTAGTATATCTACATAAGTCTTGGAATTATTAAGTGGAGAAAACACACTTGGGCAGAGGATTTACAAGAAGAAAAGTGAAGAATTTGTGAAGAGAAGAGGGAGAAGGGAGGGTCGGCTGCAGGTGAAGAAAAATGAGTTGAGAAACCTTAATCAAACTATAAATTAAACCTAAATTTCCCTCAGGTATGTAGTGTTAAGATTGTTGCCATTAATGTGCAACAATCATAAAAGAAGCATTTGCAGCTTACTCTAAAGAAGAGAGATGCCATTGTCAAAAGGCTAACAATGGTAGGTGGGTATTGTCAAACAAGTTGCACCAACCAATGACAAAATGGTGCACCCATGTGCTGCCACCATTAGTGCCATAATTTATGGCCAAGTTGTCTTACCATTCATGCCTATAAATAGAGGCATAAGTTAGAGAGCAAAATGAGAGAGAGAGTGCAGTAGAAGAACAAGAGAGAAGAGGAGAGAAAGTGGAGTGGCTGCCAAGGGCAGCAGCCCTACTGCCATATACAGCAGTGTGTGAGAGCAATGGGAGTTGAGTTTGAGTGAAGTGATCCTCCTCCTCCATGTGTGTTGTAATCCTTTCTCTATCTATCTCTAATAATATTGACTTCTCCCGTGGATGTAGGCGGTTTGCCGAACCACGTTAAATATTGTGTCAACGTGCTAAGCCTCCAATGGACAACTATCAGAACACCATCGATCCGCGTAAGGGGGAGCAAAATTCCCAACAATTGGTATCAGAGCATATGTTTAAAGTGTTGTTTGATTTTTGCCCAAAAATGAAAGTTGTTAAAATGATGTTTAGACCATACCACCGTGTAAAGGAGGAAGAGACGAGCACACTGGTGAAAACGGTGCAAAATTTAGACGTCGGACATCACCGCACACGCTTCACGTGCCGGCGAGGCATCTGCCCATGCGCACAGATGTGCCCCACACGCTCCACGTGTCTTCCTTGTTCGGATGGGCTGACCCGACCCGAATACCAGACGACCTGACCCACGTGACTGACCCGGATAAGGATGACATCATTATGACATAACTATGGCGTCATCATGCACAGTTGGCATGCCATGTTAGTGACTAGTCAGCTAACACGTCAGCAAAATGGGACCCATCTGCCACGTCCACGTCATCAGCTGCGAGCCGAGCCGAGCTGAGTTGGAGCCGAGCCACGAGCTGAGGTATAGGATCCAGTGTAGTTGATCCTATGTGCAACTGGATTTGAGATTGAATTTGAGTCGTTCATCAGGCCAGAATTGTTTTGATCAAATTTTAGCCGTCTAAAATGCGATTTGGACGATTTCAGACTTGTTTCGAGCTAATTTGATCGTTCCGGATGCAATGGTACAGTTTGATTATTGAGATTTGCACCAAAAGTGGTGGTGGTGAATAAACAAAAGAGATTGCTCGATTAGGAGGCATATGAAGGTCATCATGCTGGTCGATGGAGATTAAGAAGAAGAAGTCACACACGTTTGCCCAATTATATGTGTTGAACTGCTAAGTGGGAGAAGTTTTCAGTTGCCTTGAGGGAAGGAAAAATTAGGATACTCTGGACACCCGATCATGTGGACGATTTGAGGTGGGTGGAAATTGATGAAGACCAATTTTAACAAATCTAAGCACTGGTAGTCTCGCCAGATGTTGAGAAATCAGGTATAAAACCAAGATACCCTAGATCACTTGTAAAGGAAAGCCGCAACAAAGCTAGCAAATGGTTGTGTATACGGAAAGACAGTACGATGGATAGATATGGCCTAAGAAGTTCTGTCTAGGAGATTGAGTTTTAAGTGGGACCGGTGTGACCCCTCCAATATTTCCTGGGAACTTTCTTAGTTGAAGGATTATCCATATGATACTATTTTTGTATATATATATATATATCAGTTTGTAATAAAACTGTTGAAGACTAGCAAGATGACGAAATAAAGGAACAGTTGGGTTCCGTATGTTCAAGGATCTGATGGAGTGGTGATTTCTCCAAAGAAGTTAGATTCGGTGACTATGATTTCTCAAAGGGAGAATTGATGAAGACCATGATAATGGAAGAGAAATATATCAAGGGGATAAAGATTGGCACCCTATTTTGACTTGGATAGGTGTTGTGACAGGATGAGCTGCTGTCAAACATAAAAGCAAAGAATAGGAAGAAATCTGGAGAATAGAAATTGCACGAGAGCACACAGAGATTGTGTAGGAGTACCCGAAGGATACAATGAGGTACTATAATGAGACAACAGGTGCAAGGAGAAGAAGTGTTCCCAGATGAAGCTCGTAGCAGAGATTGTGTGAAAAGTTGTACAATAGGAAGTCTCTTGTGCTCTTGATAAAGGCAATAGGCGAAGACCTTTCCAATGCATGCAAGGATGGAAACATGAGCTGTTGCAGAGGCACCTAATTGAGGGGGTGCAAATTCCTGTGATAAAAGGCGATTGCCTATGATGAAAGGTGAAGACACCAAAGAGAGTTGGTGTAGGTGGAGCTGTCAAGCACAGTGATGAAAGACGCAGAAGCTCCAAACATGGAAATTGAGATGGAGGATTGTGAGGAGTGTACCACAACTCTCTCTTTCTATGTGATCAGTGGTAGTGATCTCTCCCAAGTCCACATGATGGTAGAGAATCTTGGAGCCACTTTGAAGCATCTCAGCTGAAGGAGGATGCGACCGCCTATGAAAGGCGAAGACACCTTAGAGAGAAGGTGTGAGGGCCATGATATAAGCAGAGGGCATGTGCAGGTTCCGGGAACAAGTTGACTCTTATCAAGGTGGTGAGCTCGGTAATGGCATTGTAATACTCAGAATATGAAGACAGATATGGATCAACCTTTAATGGGTTGCTCCCATGGTTAAAGGTGGAGAGCTACCTGGACTCTTGGGACTAAGAGCGGGAGACTCACGGAGAAGTAAGATGTGGTTCCTAGGGTGGAACAGAGGGTAGACGTAACTCCTAGATGAGTAGACTCTTGGAAGAGTGGTGAGCTTGTGATCATATTGAGATACTCAAATAATGATTGTCACACTTGGAAAGAGAAATTTTTGTTTGAGGGGGTGTTGTAAGCCTTAGTGTAAGGCTTGATAAATCATTCTGGACCGAGCATGGTTGATACGCTCGAAGGAGAATGTTATGTCCCAGAGACAAGCGTTAACATTCTTCAGATGTGATGTGGGAGACCATCTGGTTGAAGTGATCCTTTGGTGTGAGCAAGGGTGTGCTTTGGTAACTCTAGTGATTGCAAGGTTTGGCAAGTACTTGTAAACTTGGCCACAAACGCTCTCAGAATAGTAAGCTTGGAAAAGCTGCAGAATGCAAACATGTACTGAAGAAGCAAGATGACAATTGCCCATATGAATGGCAAAGGGGGTGATTGTTAGGATTGTTGCAATTAATATGCAGCAATCATAAAAAAAGCATCTGCAACCTACTCTAAAGAAGAGGGATGCTATTGTCCAAAGGCTAACAATGGTAGGTGGGTATTGTCAAACAAGTTGCACCAACCATTGACAAAATGGTACAACTCATGTGCTGCCACAATTAGTGCCATAATTTATGGCCAAGTTGTCTTACCATTCATGCCTATAAATAGAGGCATAAGTTAGAGAGCAAAATGAGAGAGAGAGTGCAGTAGAAGAACAAGAGAGAAGAGGAGAGAAAGTGGAGTGGCTGCCAAGGGCAGCAGCCCTACTGCCATATACAGCAGTGTGTGAGAGCAATGGGAGTTGAGTTTGAGTGAAGTGATCCTCCTCCTCCATGTGTGTTGTAATCCTTTCTCTATCTATCTCTAATAATATTGACTTCTCCCGTGGATGTAGGCGGTTTGCCGAACCACGTTAAATATTATGTCAGTGTGCTAAGCCTCCAATGGACAACTATCAGAACACCACTGGTCCGTGCAAGGGGGAGCAAAATTCCCAACATGTAGTTCTAAACAAATTATGAAAGCCTATTTAGATTCAATTAAGAATTGTGTAGTAATTTGAAGTTGAAAAATTAGGGTTCTTGAGTAAAAAAAATTAGGGAAATGCGGAAATGATTGGAATTAAGTGGACTAAAATAGTTTAAGTTGCCTTAAGAGATGAAATTATGCATAAAAGAGAGGAAGGGAACCCTTGGTTCCCTTAAGCATGTTTCAGCCAAGAGCCAAGTTAGGTAGGGAAGAGAAATTCTGGTGGGTTGAGTATTCTTGATGCATAAATTAGTGAAAGAAATGGTCTTGAATGTGGAGGGGTGCAATGAAAAACAAAAGAAAAAAAGAGAGAGAATAGATGCAAGGTGATCGACCACGAGAGGGGAAGAAAGGAGAGGAGGAGAACTTATGATTTCCTTGCTTAATTATTTAAGATGTACTGTTATAATGTGGTTGCTAATTAGAAAAAATAAATGCATCACTTATAAGGAACAGGAACCCTTCGTTCCTTTGGGTAGGTTCGACCAAAGTAGAAATGAATTAATTAACTTGGTATAAATGACCTTGGGAGGTCACAATGAATGGCTTGCCATGTATAAGGTGAAGGCATGGCTATATCTAATGAGGAAGAAGGGATTGAAGAAAAAAAAAATAAAGATACCTTGCCCATTGACAAAACAGGGTAGGTTCGTCACCCTGATTCCTGAGGGAGTTCAGATATGAAGAAGATAGAATCCAGGGAAGGTCCTTTCATAGAAGTTATAGCTGGGAGTGTTAGCTTTCCAACGAATCTGACCCTACCTAATTTGGAGTTTTGGAACTTCAGATACAAATAAAAATCTAAGGGGAGGTCAAGTTGTCACCCCTGCTAGTAGATTCAGCCAAGTCGATAAAATGGTGAAATTTAGCCATATTAAGGGCAGAATCTATTTTCTTGCCCTTCATAAAGTGTGTAACATCATGTCTTGATCTTTAAAAAGAAATAAACTGTGATCAAAATTGAATTCATGATGTCCACTTGGGCTACTAATGAGCTGAAAATATTAAAGGATAATAATGAGGAATGCAAGTGAGAAAGAAAAGAATGGTAAAAGAGAAATGAATATTATTGCTATTGTTGCTGTTGTGTTGTGATATGTGGACTAATATGGAATAAGCCTAAGATGGAATAAAAAATTACGACAATAGCAGAATTAGTTTTTTTTAGTGTAAATTCTGAGGGATTTATCCAACCTTAAAGACCAGATAAAGAAGGAATGAATTTAGCATTATGAAGACTCTTAATCAGTCTAAGAAACCTAATGATTTTGGCAACAAAGGGGGAGGATAAAGAGAGTAGAAAATAGCTCAAACATGGTTCGAAAAACATTTCTTTCTTCTCTGCTTTTATCATTCTTCCAGCAAACATAAGCTAAACTCTTGCACTCGGTTTAAAAGGGGTACACACCATCTTCAGCACATAGGGCCAAAAAATGAGTAACAACAAACATAATCAAATCTTGGATCTAGAGATCTTGAAATTTTCCCAGTAATCCAAGCATCTATGAAGGCTTCTCCATTTCTTCTCTTATGATTGACTATCACCATAATTCTTGTGTGATAATCAAAAATATTTTCCAAGGACTTCATTTACAATGATTCAAATTCACCTCGTAATGATTGGAGATGAATTTTTTTTATTCCGTCAGCACCTTTGTATTTTTGTTGGAGAGCCTCCCATATTTCTTTTGACATTTCTGCGAAATTGATGGTCTCATATGTGGCTTCATTAAGACCTTGATAAATGATGGTCTTGGCTTTGTTATCTTTCTTTCTATTGGCTTTGAGGACTTGCTTTTGCGCCTCTTGTAAAGAATCTTCTGCTTCTTTAGAATCTGTTTCATCATAACCATATTCTGTAATCTCTACACACTCTTGTGAGCCAATAAATGCCTTCAATCTAATACACCAATTATTATAATTGTCTTTGGTCAGCTTCAAGATGAGTGTTTGTGCATTTTTTGTAGTCATTTTATTCTTTGAATGACTATATCACCTTCTGGGAGTTGAATTTTGAAAAATGGACACCATTAACAAATCCAAAATGGTCAAAAAGTAGGGAATTGGTCTGCCTTGGTTGAATGTAGGTCAAAAATGGGTTAAATTGGTAAAAAACCAATTTTAGATGTCAGTCGGTTCGCTAGGGTTGAATCGGGAATATTCTTCAGTGGCGGCTTGATGGCTCAACTCGATGCAGATCACGACTTGGCTAAATAGCTTGAAGGCTTGGCTATGGCTTCAACTTATATGGTTCGGCTTGGCTCGGCTTGGCTCAAATATTGCGTGCATGTAGCTTAGTTGACAAAGGTAGTGCTTCAGGCAGCACATGTAGTTCACCCCTTGCTCCGACAAGGCTGATTTTTGCACCGTTGAGTTCGTATTGAAGAACCCTATAATATGGAATGATCAAAATGTGTTTTGACAACTTCAAAAATTTGGACACATCTCAAAAACTCCTCTATTTTTTACGAACGAAGCTCTAATACCAATTATTGGTGGGAGAGACCATTGGTGGTGGTTTTAAAACACTCAGGAAAGATAAAACAATATGTTTTATATCATAAACAACAAGCTTACATAAATTGCAAACACTCACCTTCTGTTTCTCTCTTTTATTTCTCACACTCAATAGTATAAACTTAGTTGCTTATTTCTACACAAAATAAAAAAGTATGAAAAATCATATTTCAAGTGTGAACACAAATGGTTGGTGGTAGTGTGAAGGCGGCTAGCGGCTGCGATTGGTGGTAGCCATCCTTGTCCTTCTATAGTGGAGGTTGAGTTTACTGCAACATGCATTGATGGTTATTTCTTAAGAAATGGATTTATAAATGTCCCCATGAATATGTCATCTATGTAAAGATAAAAGAGAGTGGTGATACTCTTATTGTATGCTTGTATATGGATGACATGATCTTTACAGGAAATAATCCAAAGATATTTGGAGACTTCAAGCAAGCAATGATTAAGAAATTTGAGATGACGAATATTGGTCTTATGACATACTACTTAGGGATTGAGATCAAGTAAGGAGAAGATGGAATTTTTGTGATCAAGAGAAGTTTACAAAAGAGACTCTTAAGAAATTTAAAATGGAGGATTGTGTAAAAGTGAATACTCTAGTTGAGTGTGGAGTGAAGATGTCAAAGAATGATAAATAAGAGAAGATAAACTTTACAACATTTAAGAGTCTAGTTGGGAGTTTGAGATACTTGATTTGCACTCATCCAGATATTCTCTTTAGAGTAGGATTTGTGAGCAGATTCATGGAGAGACCAACTTTAACACATCTCAAAGCATTAAAGCGAATCCTTCGGTATATCAAAGGTACTGTTTATTTTGGCTTGTGCTATGGATATTCTAACAACTTTGAACTTGTGGGTTATAGTTGTAGTGATTGGGCTGGAGATATGTATGATAGAAAAAGTACTACATGTTCTGTTTTCTACATAGGAGACATAACATTCACATAGAGTTCAAAGAAGTAACCTATAGTCATATTATCAACTTGTAAAGCTGAATATATAGCTATTACAACATGAGTTTGTCATTTTATACAGCTAAGAAAATTATTGAAAAAGTTGTGAATGCCATGAGAGAAGCCTACAAAAATTTATGTGGACAACTCATCAGCCATTACTTTAGCAAAGAATCCTATGTTTCATGACAAAAGTAAGCATATTGACACAAGATTTCATTACCACGAGATTACATTACAAACAAGAAAGTTGAAGTAAAGTATATGAAGACCCAAGATTAAGTCGCAAACATTTTCACTAAACTACTCAAACATGATGTTTTTGTCAAGACAAGAGATATGCTAGGAGTTATAAAGAAATCAAGTTTAAGAAGGGATGTTGAAAATAAACTAAATTTTGGTTTTTCTGAAAAATAAAAGAACCGGTCGACCGGTTGAATTAAATAAATCGATTGATCAGTTTAGAAATGGTCAATCGGTTAAGGTGATAGAATATTTTTCCTTACTAGTTTAGGTTTTCCTTTTGTTAAATTAATTCCTTAATTGTCTAAGACTTCATGCCTGCAAATAATTTTGTAATCAGAACATGAGAGATGAAATACGAAAGAGAATAAGAATGTATCTTTAAGAAAACACTTAATGCAAAAACATCCTTTCTCTCAAATTTTTCTTGTTCTTTAGGTTTGCTTTTTTAAGATTATCTTCTATCGCTCCTAGAGTTTCTTCGAACAGATCTTTCTTGATTTGGGACGACAAGCTGATTGATATTTTGTACTTCCTCTTGATCGGGTTGTTGTGCATTTGGATCTTGATCATCATCATTGTCTGCCGGTGGAAGATCTCCAGGCCTGGATGTGAAGTCCATTTGAATGAAGATTCTGAACAAAACAAGAACTCTGCTCCATGTTGTTGCTCTTAAATCAGAGGGCTGCAAGAGTACTTCTCTGTGCTCGTAAACAAATATGGTTGTGAAGATCATGAGAGCTGAAATTGAAGCAATGCCAGTAATAAGAAATAATCCCCAAAAACTCTTGAGACTAAGGCTATTAGATGAAATTGAGGTGCTGGATTCTTGACAACTGCTTTGTGTGCCAAGCCATGCATCCTCAATTTCCTTCATCTTATCTCCTTCGGTCACATTTAGAACTGCCCTTGATACATCAGCTACAAGAGGAGAACCTTTAGGGAAGACCTGAAACGCAAAAAAGAATGATCCCACATGAGAAATTTTGTGTGCTCATACACAATGATATATCAGACAGAAACAAGAAGAGCAGGAGGAAGGAAGAGAAGTGATCTTACAAACCCGAAACCGCCTGTTTTAAATGTAGGTTCAATCATTGTATATTTCGAGCAATACATAGATAGAAAGAATTTCATATATGGCACTTCATCAAATGCGGCAGCAATACCACCATTTCCACTACCTCTGGAAAAAAGCTCGTCGCATTCTTCTGGAGTTTTATAAGCCATAAGCCTGGAGTCATCAAAACCCAAGTTTTTCAAGATTCCCAACACAAAAGAGCTCTGCGGGTATCCCACAAACTCCCCCTTTTTAATGAGCTCATCAACATTATTAACTGTAGGCTGGAGCTGCTGAATGGTAAGCAAGCTACTTAGGCTGGCAGTGTAGCTTTGAGTAAGAATGAGTACAACAAAACACCATATGGTTACAACTATTCTAGCCAAGTTGCTAGCCACCCTCTCCCCTGTAACATAAAGAACATAGGTATCGTAAACATTAAGTCAATGTTTGAGATTGCAGTGCTTTGAGAACTAAAAACTCAAAAGGTGAAGTGAAATTACTATGAGCAAAAACCATGGTTGAGAAAGAAAACCAGAAGCTAGTGCCTATTTGATGCGAAGGAGGCCCTTGAAAATCTTCATTTATTCCGTGTTCAAGCACCCAGACCACTAATCCGATGAAAACAAAGAAACAAAAGCTTGTGACCCAAAGGTCCCAAGTCAAAGGCTTCAAGAAAACCCAAGCATTTTTGTTTCTGCTGTCTCTGATTGGAACGATCATGGAGACGTCACTTTCCGTGTAAGGCAATGTAAAATCGACGTACTTGGACCTGTTGGCTATGATTGTTATATCTCCGACCACAGCGTCGTAACTCTGTTTACAGTAATGCGTTACCTATAGGAATGCTGCTAATGTGATGAAGCATAATATAGAAACATGAGAGGGGTTTTACCTTTAAATACACTTGATAGACCAGATCATTGTAAGTTCCAGCAGACTTCCCATCAGGCTTGACAAAGGGGATGTACTCATAAGTTATGGCATAAGGTAATGCGTCAACTGCAGCTTCGAATATAGCTATGCAGTATCCTGTGACTGTTGTCATATTGGAATTGAGATCTGTTGTCAACTTCACAAAATGACCGAAATTGGTTGATCTCGGTACTCCTATCCGCAACTTCTTCCCATTTGTCGGAATCTCCCAGCCCTTGGGAATAGAAGTTGAATCCCCGGCCCATATAACAGGTGCAAGACTGGACTTGGAAGTAAAATAAGTACTAGGGGTATTTGCTATCGAGTTAAGGGTTTTTGCGAGTCCCTTTCTCGGTTTCCAAAATCCTATCCTCCTTTCTCCATTTCCATTCATATTAACTATTTCAAAAGCCGATGGTTGTAACTGTCCATTAATGAAGAAGAAATCTCCAGTTAGACCTTCAAAACTAGTGTTTGACAATGCTCGGAGGAGGTTTGGACCATTTTGAGAGATTCCCAGATTTTCAAGATCAGTTACTGAAGTGTTGGAAACATTTGCCTCCCGAAAGCCTAAGTTCGTTGTACCAGCTTTCTCAATTGCCATGGCCAATGCTACAGTAGCATCGCAGGCTTGTAGTGCATAAATGTTTAACTCAGCATCAACGATGTCTGCATTATCTTGTTGGAATTTCCGTTTCCACCGTAACCGAAAATTTCCTAGCTCCGTTGTTTTTCGAATATAAGGTTTAATACCCAATACCCCTTGCATAGAATCAATGACAGAAGGAACTGGTGAGGTTGAGAGACCTACAGTCGGCCCATCAGTCATGATCCAAACGTAGCCTTTACTCATCATCCCTATCTCTTTAGCTTTGACAAAAAGCCGAGCGCCAAGAGAGGCAAACATGTGCACAATGAAAACTCTTGTTTGCATTGTCATCAACTTGTAAAGCTCCTTAGCAATTTGATCATCAGTGGCCGATGGAGAAATGACACTCCGGTAGGGTACATGAGCCTCAACTGCTTGCAAAGCATCAGTTAAATAAGGTATAACTCCCTTTCCATATTCGTCGTCCATGTAGATAGGTACTGCTTCTTTCCATCCAAAGGCTTGAACTAAGGCTCCAATGCCATTGACTTGACTTGAGTCATTTTGTGTAGCTCGAAAAAAATAGGGACTCCTGGTGGACGTAAGAGAATCACTTGATGCAGAAAATGATATGATGGGCACCTGAGCTTTTTCTCCTAGACCAATAACAAAATTAGCTTGCATTGATGTTGTCGGCCCTAAGATTGCTTGCACTTCCACATTCTTTATCAAGTCCAAGGCTGCGATTTACAAAGATGATCGAGAACAAAAGGATCGACTTAGCATTTTTTTTTTTAATGATTAAAGATTAATGGAATAGATTTACGCATACTCATATCAAGAATATGTTGGTAATGCACTTGAGGTTGTGGCCCAGCGGTGGAAGGGACTTGTTCCCTTCCTCTGCATTAGGGTTCAAG
>Ga0325405_1005183_pt1 | contig 13229 bp, 10 predicted proteins | sample PopdelMetagenome_21_FD_205663 | JGI IMG/M metagenome (GOLD analysis project Ga0325405, IMG submission 205663) | Populus deltoides microbial communities from Bellville, Georgia, United States - Xylem-Control-R2 | ecosystem: Host-associated > Plants > Phyllosphere > Stem > Wood/Secondary xylem... | reverse complement strand
AGCAATGTCCCAACTATGAGAAATAATACACATAAAATCAACAAATCTGATTTTGAAAAGAGAGCTAATTAAGGGATGCTTGTTATGAAGAGAGAGTAGCAAGGAGAGGAGATGTCCAGGAAGATAGAAGAGATGAATTGAGAGAGAGAGGGTGATTGTTGTGGAGAGAATAGAGGAGAGGGGATGTCAGGGAGAGAGATAAAGAGAGAAAAGAAAGGGAGAGGAGAAAGAAGCAGAAGGAGGAGAGAGGGGAAAAAGAAAAGGAAAAAGTTGAAAAAATCAAGGCATATTTAGTTCTTTTCATAAAAAAATGAATAAATTTGAAAAAACAAAGATAAGAGCTTTTGTGTTTAAAAATTATAGAAGTACCGGCTGTCTTTTTTATAGACATAATACTGTGTTAGAAAAATTTAAACTTGACGATTCTAAATATATCTTAAAAGATCATCAAATTAACCCGTAAATCATTGACTCCAAGTTAATTTCTAACCAATTATGTTCTCGTTTGATAATATTTTAAGACATGGTTAGAATCTTAAGACATGGTTAGAATCGTATCATCAGAATATTTCTAATGGCACTGAATATATAACAAACAGAACCTAATGTGTATCTGGTGAACCATTTTTTTTTTCCTCGTTTTTCTCAGTTGTCATTTTAAGCTACTAAATTCTAACCCCCATCTTAGAAGACAATCATATTAATCCCTAAATCACTTTAACCCTAAATTAACTCCTAACTAATTACATTCTTGTTTGGTGGCATTCCAAATTATATTTAGAATCATGTCATTAAAATCTTTCTAACTAAAATCTTTCTAACAATATCGTGTAGAAAAAAATAGAATCTCAATATATCCAAAGTGACTCATTTTTTCTTTCCTATCAGAGCAACTTCTCTTCTTTTTGGGTCAGTTTTTGTACATATTAATTAATTTACATAAAATATATATTTTGACTTTTGAATTTTGACTAAACAATCTGGGTACAAAACCAACATTTAAAAACATGGTCGTGATGCAAATATTTTTATGTTATTCTCCTAAATTTTTTTTGAAACTGTCACTTAAAAAAAAAAAAAAAACATCCGTGTATCAGAGCAATTTTCCCTCGACTGTATCATGCAACGTGCCAATAAGGCCACATCCCACTTTTACCAAGCTTGGAAATAGAGCAGCACCCCTCAGCAATATTACCACAGGAACAGAAGGTGACACGTTACTCTTTCCACGACAATTCACGCCTCCAGTACATGAAAATTATCCAGATTGGCTTCAATATGGTTTATATATCCCCATGAAGCTTTCCACCTACCTAAATAGGCCACAAAGCCACTGGAAACGTTGTTATTTATGTGACAGGCGAGCAAGTTACAAGCATTCAGTTCAGTAATACAAGGATAAATTGGCCATTTGCTGAACAATTAACCTTTCATCCTAAACCAAGAGCAGCCTACACTGTATACTTTGACCTTGTTACAGCAGGCAATTATCTCATTCTCCCTGTTGCTTATCACAGAAATAACATCAGTTCGAAACAAGCAGCTGTCAACCTTATCAAATCTCAATTGCATAGGTTTATAGAACTCCCCAATAATTAGCTTCCTAACTTCCGGTGAGTCAAACACTCCACAATCTTTTCTTTATAATCAATTCTCTGTTCCAAGATCAGCAGTTCGGCACTCGAAGTCTACGAGTGTGCTTGCTTCTGCGTTCTGATACCAGTCACACTTCCCTACTACTTTTAGATATCGCAAAAGGTCAAGCAAATCAATTTCCAACCATCCCACCCTCCATCGAATTTCTCTAACCGCTCAAGAGTGCTACCTCTAACTAAATCCTGATTTGTTTGGGGTTCAGTGCAACCTATTTTTCATCAAAATTTATACTTTTTTGCTTTAAATTATTTATTTAGCGTTTTTGAATCTTTTTTATATGCTAATATCAAAAATAAATTTTAAAAAAATAAAAAATATTATTTTAATATTTTTCTAAGCTATTGTGCGAACTAATGTACAAGTTTTTTCATCAAAGGTAAAGTAGCCAATGAATGGTCTCCATGGACAAAAATAGGAAAATAAAAAAAGGAACCACGAAAGTGAATTACTTTGAAACAAAGGCAGAATTCAGGAATAGGATTTGACATGTACAAAAGATGGACAATCGGATCTATGGACCTAAGGACAACATAATGTTTCTTGAGATCTTGAACCTCTCATAAGATGATGAAGAGAAAAGTTCAAAATAAAAATTTGAAAAAAGAAAACTGAATTTTATGTCTCCATATGTGCAAAAATAAAGCTACGCTGAACAGATACCAAAGGCATTGCTTGTTCCAATGGCCAAAGGAGGAGGACCCGCTGATTTAAAAGTTTAGTAGGTGTTTACCTCATACAGTGTGGGACAAAGGTACATTTCGTGTGATTAAAGCTTCTTGTCTGATGTCAGAAGCTCCATTTGTTCTGTCAGCTGATCCACATGCTGAGCTTTGTCCCACCCGTTAGCATTTGGCTGCACATCATTTCCATTGGCTTTACCCTCTACAGAACTTGATTCAATATCCTCAGGTTCTGGACTCTGCACAAGAAGGTCATCCCAGAAGCTAGAATTATCAAGCAAAGCATCAATATCAGGATCAGGGGAGATGTTGTCAATATCTATGGGTATTATTCCATTAAATCCTAATGAAGCTGGATCTATGAATCCATCATTGCATGTCTCTGGTTCCATGTAATCTTCACAAGGGATATCAGCAACATTTTCTGGTACCATTTCAGGCATTTGAGAAACATGGGGCATTATCACGTCTGCCTGAGGAATAGGTACGGAGGTTGGCCCCTGTGCTCCAACCAGCATACTTATATCCGGAAACTGAGAAGCTGTAACCTTTTCAGAACTAGCAATTTGCAGGGAAGATTGTATTTCAGATATTGGAGCCGATGGGCCCTGCCTGGAAATCCCAAAAGCAGCTGGTATATGAGTGGATTGCCCTGAAGTTGGCAGAACCTCTTGAAGAGTCACTCCTGATGTGTGGCTCGAAGAGCTTCCACTGTCTTTTGCACCAAGATTATTGTCATAAGATTCCAACTTAGAAGAAGCATCCATTTTCATAATCTGCCTAAGCATTGCTTGGGCTGCCTCATTCATCAGAGGCTGATACTTCACAATCTGCCCATCATGAGAACCAGAACCCTCATTCTCAGGAACATCCTCCTGCTTGAGCCTTCGTTTTTTATTGGCTTCCGTTATGCGCCTATTGTTGTCATTTTGCTGCTGTACAAACTGAGCCAAGAAGCCTGGGCTGTTCATCGCCTTGGCCAGGAATGACATCATCTGTTGCTGACGCTGCTCCATTCCTTGAAGTCGCTGTACCATGGTTTGCAACTGGCTATCTGTGGACTGTTGCTGCTGCCTCAACCTAACAAGTTCCTGCATAAGGACATTCTTGTCCCTCTTAAGCCTCTCCACCTCTTCCTCGAGCCCAAATTTCCCAACCTCAACACAGGCGGCGACCGATGAGTTCTGTCCATGTGGTTGTTGCTGCTGCTGTTGATTAGCATGCCCGTGGGCAGGTTTTCGCCGACTGATAATCCTAAGCAGGTGCTTCTGACCCCTCAAAAATCCTTCATTGGCAAATTCCCAACGGTCTGGATCCACCTTTCGAAAACCCTGTTTGAAAATAGAGAACAATATACAGAAAGACTAAGTCCAAAAGGAAAGAACCAAAAAGAAGCAAATCACACAAACAAAAAGAACAATATACAGAAAGATTAAGAGCTTAGACTTGGTTTTCCAAACAGTAAACATTACTGGAGGATAACAAGCAGTGATTAGTTCTCCTTCAGGTAAAATCAATGGGTAGTTTTGGTATTGTCACAGAAGGGGAGCACTCCAGTTAGGCTTTCACACATGATACAAAACATTTAACTTCAAGGAAAGCGATTTTATATTAGATGTGGCAGATTACTAAGGTAAATGAGCATAGAAGTTTTCCTTGGCTGCCTAGAAGTGTTGATCCCTTCTTGGCTTACCAAGGGTAGGAATGCAGATATTGTTAGTGCCAAAGGTTTGAGGGAGATGAAGTGGCCACAAGAGGCAAGATGAACATATTTTGAAAGGAAGGTTGCTTCCGATGGATCATATGCAAAATCTCCTTGCAATGTTTCTTGGAGTTTGTCAAGGAGAGCATAATGTAGACAGTAAGCTAGCAATACCAGGTTTTTTGTAAAGTCAAAATGATACTTGATACTTCATCATAAATAATTCATATCCTAGTCAAACATCATATCAACCAAAAAACATTTCTCTAATTATTAAAAAATGGTTATTAGATGGGCGCTCAACCTAAGAACACAGTTACAAATCCAAACTGTTAGTAGCATCAGATATTTATTTATTGAGAGAGAATTCGGCTATATTTCTTTTATTTTGTTTTGCCTTTCCCATCCATGACTTGGTAGACAATAACTGGGAAATGATCTTGCACATGAGCACAAATGTTCAAACAAAAAGTGAAAAAGATTCAGGAACTCTCCTCTATTGGGAAGTCGATACCTATAGCGCCATAGCAAACCGTGACAATTGCAAACGATACTAGCCATTACAATTATACAGTGAAATCCACACTTAACTCAGTAGATTGTCACTCAATAGCAAACAGGCATCATGCCATTTCATAACCACTAGCTCGTGGTAAAGACATTTCAGCTATGATTGGGAGTTCGATGCCCCCTTGCTTTCTGAGAAAGCCAACTGCATTTCCGTTTGATTTAAAAGGAGCACATAATTTCCTTGAGGCAATATTGAAGGTGAAAGGATAAGCTCTTGTCGAGTTCCTTCCACATACAGCTAGAAGTAAAGCAAGAAAACTACAACAGAAATGCAGAAAAATCCAAAAAGAAAAGAAATTAAAGAAATAAGAAAAGCGAAATCCATACGTAAGTGTTCAGTTGCCTAACAAAGCTGGAGAAATTATTATGCTTGAAATACTTCGGCAAAAGATCGCGAGCGAACTCCGGCGGATTCCAAACCACAAAACTATTATTCGTCGAACTCCAAGACACCACCGCGTCTGTCGCCGGATCGTCTACCATGTCGTAAGTCTTACTTAGAAATGGCGGCGGCGCATTCGACTGTGACGCCATCGGCGCCGGCGCCGCTTGTGCCCCACCGCCGCTGATCGAGGAGTCGCCACCGCTTGCAGAGTTGATTGTTCCATCCATCAGAGTAGCGAATAATAAAGGAAATGTTTATTGACTGGAACTTTTTAGGGTTTTGGAAGAGCAGGCATTTGTGAGAGCAAAAAAGCTAGATTGAAGGAGAGGAGAGAGAACGAATCGAGATTGTATAGGGAGGAAGGAGAAAGGGGGTAAAGAGGAGACAGGTGGTTGTTGTTGTACGGTCACGGGAAATGAAAGAAGAGTGGGATTCTATTAAAGGCAGACGCGACGGAGGGAAACAGGCACGAGCCTGTTGCCATTTTGCCTCTTTCCCTTTTTTCTGGAGGTGATGATAGCAGTTGAAATTACTGGTTTACTCCTGCTTTCTTTTTCTTCAAAAGAAATTGTGAGGCTGTTTTTTCCCCTTATTTCTTTAAATAAATATATATTTAAATGGTATTTAGTATGAGGTTAAAAATATGAACGAATTATTATAGAGTAATTATCATAATAATAATAATTTTTTAAAGTGTTTGATTTTTAAGAATGTTTAGCTTGAGTTAAATGTTAGAGAAGAGAGATAGATTAATTTAATTGTTAGTAATAATTTATTATAGATAATTAAAAATTAATTTGAGGTAAACATCACCCCCCCTAATCATTCACCCTTTAAAAAAATAAGATAAAAATAAAATAAAAAGTTTAAATTTTATGAAAGTAAAAATCAACCCTTTTAACTTTCAGCCAAAACATAACCCTAATTATTTAAATTAAAGGTAAATATATCTACCAAGAATAATTTTTTAGCATTTATTTTTTATAATAAATCTATGAACTTTTCATTTTAAATAACCAACTCGTCTCATCTTAAATTTCGCCCCTTCAAATTATCATGCCGCACCTGTACTTCCAAGAGGAACGTAGCCAAAAGGCCAAACAGAGCTCACTTTAAAAAAGCTCACTTTAAAAAAGCTCGCCAATCATTATAGATTTCTTTATTTTCTAATAGTTATGAAATATTTTTATTTATTATTGTTATTATCACAAGTAAAATAGGGTGCTTAGTTGGGACAGAAATGTTGAGATCAGGGTTTCGGTCGGTGTCCTTATTCGTAAAACAACACGACAAGCCCGACTTATTGAGAATTTGAGATGGAATATACCGGCATTTATTTTTTCTAAATCACACGGACCCCCGAATTGCTTATCAAATTTGAATTAGTACCTGTACTAAAAATATTATCTCAATTGCTACGTTAACTTCTTATAAATTCTTAATTAGTCCTCCTATTATATTTCTATTATTTTATTTGTTTTTTCATTTTGCTTTAATTCTTTAAGAAATTACACTTCATGAAACTCTAATTGCTTTATTAGAAGTCTGGCTGTGATTGTTATATTTTATTGATATAAAGGTGGTATAGATTTTTTTTGTCTGAATTAAAAAAATTATATCGATCCAGGATATATAAAATATAATTATTTTTAAAATAAAAATAAAATTAAAAAATAAATAAGTTACGAGAGGTTTTTTTTTTTAAATTATCCCATTTATTTTTGATAAATAGTCGAAAAGTGGAACTGGAATCCTGCTGTATCCGCAAGGCTATTATGAATGGGCCAAGGCCTAAGCTGGAAGTCCATATCTGTAGTAGTATTCGGGCTTTTGCAATCCATGGTTTCATAACTGAAAACTGAAAAGGTACACTGAAAAAACCTTTTTCTAATTGGCGGGAAAGAAGAGAAAAATGAGCTCCTCGGCGATAGAGGCAGATGCTTTGCTAACTCAACAGCGTCCGAGCATTGTCGAGGCTCTCTCTCACCGACCGATGGAATCGTTATCAGGTCCACTACAACACTTCTCTTTCTCTTTTGATTTTATTGTCATAAAAAAACTCTAGGGTGTAATGTAACCAGTACCACACTCCAACACGTCAAAGTCCGACCCATTCCTTTTCAATTTATCATACTGTTATCACGATCAGGACGCAGTAGTTAATTTATCGGAACACAGCATCGTTTTGATCGTTGAAGAAACCTGCTGTCTCCAAGCCAAGGTTTATCTTCAAAAGGAGTCGATCATGATTTCTAACTCACAACTGATTTCAAACTTGCTCTGTTTGGTTGCTGGGTTCATAGGGGACTTGAAGGAAATAATCTAGTAGCAGTGATTGTCTGGCATAGTATCCTACTTTGATTAAATGTGTCCTCGAATTAACTTGATGTCTAACGCTGACTAATAATTTGTTGTTGTGGAGAATCTTGGGATGGAGAAGAGAGGATTGAAGTTTCTGGATGTTAAAGTTTCTAGATTTGGGGGATTATCCTGATTTTTGTTTTCAATTACTTCTTAACAACAAAACAAATTACGAATTAGTTTTAGAACAAAAGCCTTAAAATTTAATTAAAGCACTGATTATTTGGATATTATGGGTGAAATGCAGGTGAAGGAGATTGAAGAGTCATAGATTGTGATCCCATGAAACCTAAGATCTTCCTTTAATTTTTTCATGGTTGAAAAAATAACTCCAGTCATCAAAAGCAAGAATTGGTTTTGTTAGGTTGGAGGGTTTTTCACTGTGAATTTAAAGTCCCTAACACACAAGAGGCTCTCCTGTTTTTTTGGTAAAAGTTATCATGAGTTGTCAATTTACGCAGTGATCCAAGTAATTTATGCATCTGGATTTAGTATCAGCCGAGATTCTGCTGTAACCTCTATCTCTATCTATATCACAGGCCTGCAGAGTGACTAGATGGCTGCATCTATGCGAGAATCAAGACTAGAATCCCAGATACAATTTCATGGGACTACAACTTTGAACCTGCAGGAAGCACACCGCTTAGCTTCACAGTCAAGATATTCTATTCTCTATGTAAGTAATGCATGCATGTGCCATGGAAAACAGAGAAAGATGTGGCAAGTTTTGCTTGAATCATACATGCTTCTTTTACCTGATAGCTTATTCTATCACTAATTGTATGAAGATTTGGTATTTCCTACCAAATACTTTTAGTATTGCGGTGGGAGGACCACTGCATTATCAAACAAGCATTTATTCTGTATAATTGCCCGGTGGAATTGATTTTTCTTGCAAAATGAGATTGATAATCCTAGGTCAATCTGTCAAGTAAAGAGAAAAAATAAATAAAAAAATAAAGTATATCTACCCTTCCTGTATAATTTGTCGGCAAAAAAATACCAAGAAATTCTCTCCCATTAATTGGGGGAAACGAGAAATAAACAAAATAAATATCTAAGGGATCTCCATCTCTTTTGTATAATTTAATACATAGAAACTCAAAAAGAATTGGGATAGCTTGAAGGGAATTGAACCCGACGTGAATCGAACACGCAACCTTCTGATCTGGAGTCAGACGCGCTACCATTGCGCCACGGATCCCATTGATGTAGATCGATAGTCAAAACTTATATATATATGTTTTAAACTTATGAAGTGATTCCATTCCAGATTCTTTTTTTGTCTGAGAAAAAACTGCCGAAGCGGCAATCCAGCTTTTGCCAAGATACCTCGATAGGATGGTCTTATCTGCAGAGTCTATAATGTAAATTATTTTGGGTGAAAATTGAAAAATATTTATACTTAACAACCAGAGGGTCTGAGAGCCTGCTACTTTCATCACAGAAAGAGGGTCAATATTTGCTTTTCACTTTGACATTCACGAAGATCTTTTAAAGTGTCCTACGCACCTTGAATTTGTCATTCTAGTTGTTAATCTTGTTTTTTGTATCACTTTGACATCAGTATAGATCATTTTAAGAGTACTTCGTGAACTTTATCATTTGAGTGTCGATCTCATCTCTTCCTGTCACTTTGAAGTTCATAGAAATCATTTTAATTAGGCATGTTGTCTTCACTTTGTCAATTTAGTTATTGATTTTTACTTTGCGATGTCATATCCACCTGCCTGTTTACTTTGCTAATCTTTATAATTCTTGCTTCTAGCTTGATCTTGAATCTTTACAAGGAATGCTTTTGTAAAAAAGAATCATCTCCTTTCTTTTTTCATTTAGCTTTTTTTTTTCCCTTTTTGTTGTATTTCTTTATCATGTTCCTTGAGCTATCATAAGAGATATTCAGGATTTTTTTGAATCAATCACTGATAAGTTGAATTAATATATAGATTGGAAACAGAAAACTTGGATCGTATAAGGACCTAATTGTGAAAACATTTCTACAAGAGCTTAATTGAGATATGAGATCCAATCAGGGGACGAAATTGTTTTCGCTCCGAAAGAGAACTGACGCGGGTAAAAGAGGCCACGCCAGCTCTGTATTGGCGGGAAAAGCCCTAAATAACAAAAGAAAAATAAAATCCCTAATTCCTCAATTCCAGCAACCAACCAGGAATTCATTCTCTCACTCAATTACCCTCTACTATGGAAACCAATGATGGAGAAGAAGAGGAATTTGAGTTCTCAAGGAATTACTTTCTAGCAAAAGAATTAGCTGGGTCGGGTAAGAAATCAACCCGCAAGATTTCTGATATCAACGTCGTCGATGAACAGGTCGCTCACCACTTTCTTTATCATTATTTTCTTTAGTTCCCTTTTATTATTAATTTTTTTGATTAAATATTAATTTTTTGGTTTAAAAAGTTTTGTTTTTTTAATATTGCAGGAGCTAAGAGCGGCAGCAGCTAATATTGAGCTAAAACATGAGAAAGAGATTAATTCTCTTGTTAATAGTTATAAGAGCTTGTATCCTAAATGGGTTTTTGAACTCAGGTAATTAGTTAAGTTAATGCAAGTATTTGTGAAATTGTAGTATTCGATGAAATGGGAACGATTTATTTGATGGAATAAACTGGCACGAAGAGTAGTAAGCTAGGGACAGATAGCAAATTGAAACCCATTTCGAGGAAAAAAGAAAGAAACAATATGGCCTCAAGTTTGGATTTGAGAGTTTAGTTGATTTTTTTTAGTGGGTATTGGTTAGTTTTATGTACTTAATTTTTCATATACATTTTAGATAATTTTATGAAAATTATGGGCAACATCCCTTTGATTCTTTGTTATGAATTTTCTTTTTGAGGATTATTTGCACTAATTTATGATTCTTTACTATGAATTTAGGTGTGGATTTGGCCTTCTAATGTATGGTTTTGGATCGAAGAAGGTACTGATTGAAGATTTTGCTTCTACAGCATTAACCGAGTATTCTGTAGTAGTCATCAATGGGTATCTTCAGTCAATTAATCTAAAACAGGTAATCTACCTGGGTGCCCTTTGTTGATACTTGAACTTATTTATCGATTTACACATTGATATTGCCAGGTTCTTAAATGCTGATATAACATTAAAATGATTCCTTGGCTTAGAAATTCAAGCCAAGCATAATACAGTGGAGTTTATGCATGATACACCGGCCACCATTTTCTTTGTGCTATGCTAACTACTGTAACATCATGATTGTAGGTGGTCATTGCTTTAGCTGAAATTTGGTGGGAAGAGTTGAAAACCAAACGAAGGACTTCTTCAGGGGTTTCATCTAAATTTCAACAGCCTTTTAATTCTCAATCTATGGATGACCTTCTTGCATTTTTGCATGAATCAGACATGGAGGAAAATGATTCTTTTGTGTGCATTGTTGTTCACAATATTGACGGGCCTGGATTGAGAGACTCTGAAAGTCAACAGTATCTTGCGCGACTTGCTTCTTGTTCACATATCCGCGTTATTGCCTCTATTGACAATGTTAATGCACCTCTTTGTGAGTATATCTTATTATAGCTAGTTATGTGCGAACACAATGGCTAGTTGGGGCAATCTGCCAAGTTAAATTGTTTTAAATTTTATTTCTATGGCTCCATCCTATGGTTCTCAGAATTAGGTTAAACATATTTCCTAAATAGCGAAACATTTCATGTCATGATTTCTCTGGGTGCCTCAAAAAATGATCCATGTTTTATGTTAGCATTTAGACTTGTTTGCAACTGCTTTGTTGGGATGAAGGTCTAAATAGGATGGTCCCCATTGCCATATAGGGTTAACATTAGGGTGTGAAAATTGTTCCAAGTGTCTTCTGAATGATGGTGAACCCTCAATTCTTGCTTCAGTTTCACTTTCATTTTGTTTCTATGCCATGGATAAGATGTAAATTTTCATTTTTCTGTCTTTCCTATGACTAAAGAACAGAAATCTTTTTGGAACCCTTTAGTAATTTTTTTTTCCTTGGTTCATCTTATACATTTATGATTTACCGTCCTATTCCAATTGTCTAGGACCCTAATAACTGTACTGGGTTTTTTTTTGGCAGTGTGGGATAAGAAGATGGTTCACACCCAGTTTAATTGGTTCTGGTATCATGTTCCTACCTTTGCACCTTATAATGTTGAAGGAATCTTTTTTCCTTTGATTCTCGCTCACAGCAGTACAGCTCAAAGTGCCAAAACAGCTGCAATAGTCTTACAGAGTCTGACACCCAATGCCCAAAGTGTGTTCAAAATTCTTGCAGAATATCAGTTGTCTCATCCTGATGAAGAAGGCAAGTGACTACGGATGATTTGGAGCATTATGTTTCATGGTTGAAATCTTATGTGCTCCATTTGATTTGTCATTTTCAGGCATGCCAGTTGATGCTCTGTATACAACTGCTCGAGAGCGCTTCCTTGTGAGCAGCCAGGTCACATTAAACTCTCATTTGACAGAATTCAAAGATCATGAGTTAGTAAAGACTAGACGGCACAGTGATGGCCAAGACTGCTTGCACATCCCGCTTGCAGCGGATGCCCTTGAAAAGTTGCTTTCTGAGATCAATCAATAGTTCTGACTAAGTTTGTAAATGTATTTCCCATCCTGCTTACTGTGGATGCTCTTGAAAAGCTGCTTTCTGAGATCAATACAATATTCCTGTTACGTGCAACTCAGGTTGTAACTTGAATTAGTCCTCATGATCAACTCTTAATTTCGATCTCTAGCATGCTGGCAACCTATTGCAGCAGTTCGCTTGAAAAAACTACATTGTATCTTCGATGGCTTTTGGAGAAACCTTTTTGCTCATATCATGATGTTTCCTTTAAAATACCTCTGTTTAATTCCATGTAAGCTTGACTATTCCTTTGCCAGAGAGGAGCCCAATGCCAATTCTGGTGTACCAAATTAGTGCTTCATTTCCCATTTACGTATCATCTGAGTTTTATAAGTGATGTTTAGTTAATTTAAGGCGTGTGGTCATTTACTAATTATAGGATGCTATGTCGTTCGGTTCCTGTAAACACAGTTGGGACTTGGTAGTCTCTTAAGCCATATGAATACTGCAGGCCATGTTCTGTGCTTCATCTTTTTCTCTCTTTTTTCTCGAACTTAAAGCTGCGTTATCGTTCCGGTACTTTTCTATATCAAATGGGCTATATATTTATAGCTTAATCAGGTCACAAACTTTTCTATTCGAGCACTTACACAGTTTGAGATTGGAATATCTATCAATTTTCTTTGGAAACTGGAGATGATAGAAAATCAAAATACCACAAATCAAAGAGATGATTAGACAAGTTTATTCATGGAATCTTGATTTATGATATATATATATATATAAAAGAATCTTGATTCCTCCAGCAAGGCCTGAATCGTTATATTTGACATAATGCAAGACTTGTGGGAATTTTATACAAGTACTTACATGTACCATGATTGATAGAAAAATTTGAAAAAGGATTAAAATGGATAAAATTACACCAAAATGTGTAAGGTCGGCCTAATTTTTCCTCACAAATCATGTTTCGCTCATAAATCCCTTTATAAGTAGTATTATTGTCCGCTGATCATATAAATGAGACCATAACGATGCCAAAGCTCTTTACAAGAACTTTTACTTTTCAAATGCAATTGGGCTTGAGATTTACAGTTTTTGGACAGATCATGATCCTTTATACGCACCGGATCTGGTAAAAAATAGCTGTGGGCCTTAAAGCTCGAATTAGTGCAAACACTCCAAATTGAGCCTGTATAATCAAAAGCTCGACTTGGGTCTAGGAGTACCCTTGGTGGTCTAATACCCTCAACCTCAAGGGCATACACCATCGACATAGGTGCAAGGACAGCTTGATGTCCT
>Ga0325405_1005182_pt1 | contig 13230 bp, 13 predicted proteins | sample PopdelMetagenome_21_FD_205663 | JGI IMG/M metagenome (GOLD analysis project Ga0325405, IMG submission 205663) | Populus deltoides microbial communities from Bellville, Georgia, United States - Xylem-Control-R2 | ecosystem: Host-associated > Plants > Phyllosphere > Stem > Wood/Secondary xylem... | reverse complement strand
CCAACATGCAAATTATCATTACCAAGATACGATTCTGAAGCAGTCAAGGTGGCAAGATCAGGTGTGACGTGTTGATTGGCACCGGTATCTGGAAAGCAATCAACAGAACCGGTTGAGGAGAGATTGCCTCTATTGTTGGACTGGTTGGGACGCCAGCCACCATTGAAGCGGCCTTTGCTGCGGCTGGAATTACCAAAAGTCTGGCGCTGCGCAACAAGCAGAAGATGGAATGCTGGGTGTGGGCAGCAGAGGAGCATGTATGGTAGTAGAAGATTTGTGAAGAAATTCATGTGTGAGGAGATGGCTGTGAAGATCTGCATATGATAAAGGTTCAGCCTTGGTAATAAGACTGGTAACTAAGTCTTTAAACTCTCCCCGAAGACCACGAAACACATATAAATTGAAATCTTCAAGTGAAACTGGCCGACCAACAGCGGCCAATTCATCAAATAAGGCCTTCGCTTTTTGCATAAATTGAGTTACTGATTCATCAGCCTGTCGAAGATCCTGAAGAGAGCCGTGAAATTGCATAATACGAGAGTTGGAGGTAGAAGCGAGAGCTCGCTCAAGAGTGCCCCAAGCTGAACAAGAACTTTGACAGCCAACAACAAGATGCAAAACTTCCATAGATAGAGAGGAAAGAAGAGCACTTAGAATGAGTTGGTCCTGTTGTTTCCAGGTTTGAAAAGGCGGATTTACCTGAAGAGAGATACCATCATGGGCAAGAACATGTGTTGATGGACATGTGTTGGAGCCATCAACAAAACCAAAAACTCCTTGGCCTAGGAGATAAGGCAGCATCTGCATACGCCAATATAAATAATTGGTGTTTGTTAATTTGAGGGAGATGACTTGATGAGTGTGAGAAAGGGAGATAATGTTTGCGGCAGTGCAGGCAGCAGACGTGGGCTGCAAGAGGAGGCGTTCACCATCCATGGCAGAGGAGAATCCAGGCGGTGACACAGCAGAGGAAAGCATAGGAGGCGCTACAAGAAAAGAGGGTTGCACTACCAGAGAAGAAGAAAGCTGGACTGCTGGTGCTGCAAAATTTAAAGATGTATGTGGCGGCTGTTTCATTGAAGAAGGGAGGCTGGGAGGCTGTGAGAAAAGTAGGTTTAATTTATTTTAGGGTTTTATGGCTCTGATACCAAGTTGAGAATAATGGAATGTGTTAGGTTGTGCCTTAGCCAACCTTCCTATTTATATAGAGGCAGCAGAATACTGCAGTGACTGTAATGATTACAATATCCTATATTAATTTCCTATTTTGATAGATACATGAGTAACTGTAATGATTACAACATCCTATATTAATTTCCTATTCTGATAGATACATGATATACATTCTATAATACGTTAGATAAATTTAGAGTTATTTAAGGATTTATTATATCTAATCTTATTCGGTTTTGAATAATTTTTTAAAGGTTGAGTTAACGCAAATCATAAACTGTCTATTTGTTCGGCCTTTAACAGTAATCCATACAAACCACCAGCAAGAAATCTTCTAAATCCCTATTTCTAACTAATGATTCTTAATGTGTATGACCCATTAGTTTCCTAATACGTTGATCCAAATATAAATTATAATTCTAATGAAATAGAATTAAATAAATTAAACAATTTAATTTATTATCAATTAAAAAAATAATTAATTTATATTTGAAGATCAGGTGCATCGTCTAGCAACATGTCATGATCCCTATAATATTAAAAAAATCATTAGTGGTTTGACTTAACCTTTTAGTGACCAATTTCTAAATGTAATTAATATTCTTTCATCAATAATATTCTGATTTAACATTAAAACATGGAGCATGTCTGTAATGTTAAATCATGTTTTTTTTCCTTTACATAATAGTAATTGATTGTTTGAATAAGATTTGAAACTCTTTCAAATCTCATTCCACCTTGGCCAAGGATTTCTAAGACATCAATACTATTTGAGAATAGATGAAACATTTTCTCTAATTCTCATAGGGTAATGAATTTTCTATTGATCATTCAAATATCTTCATATAGTTCATGTTATGCCAAATATCTGTCATTTCATTATCTCGATTAAGTTTCCTATTATAGGATCTTCGACAGGGTAATGAATCAGTAACTCAATTTATGCAAAAAGCTAAGGCCTTATTTGATGAATTGTCTGCTGCTAGTCGACCAGTTTCGCTTGAAGATTTCAATTTATATGTGTTTCGTGGTCTTCGGGGAGAGTTTAATGACCTAGTTACAAGTCTTATTACCAAGGCTGAACCTTTATCATATGCAGATCTTCACAGTCATCTTCTCACGCATGAATTTCTTCACAAATCTTCAGTTTCTATACATGCTCCTCTACTGCCCACACCTAACACTCCATCATTTGCTCTTGTTGCGCAACGCCAGACCTTTGGCAATTCTGGCCGCAGCAGGGGCGTCCCAACCAGTCCAGAGGCAACCAGTTTGCTGGCTCCAGACCTGATCACTGCAGCTTCCAGAACTCCTCCTTCGGTGACAGTCGGCAGGGCTCTTGGCAGCGCAATAGGGGGCAGCATCCACGTTGCCAACTGTGTCACAATTTCAGCCATACAGCTCCCCACTGTCCTCAATTCCAGCAGCAAGGTTATGGCCAACAGCCTACTACCAATCTGGTGCAGCGCAATCTCCCCTCAACCAGTTCTGTAGATTCGTTTCTGGATACTGGTGCCAATCAACACGTCACACCTGATCTTGCCACCTTGACTGCTTCAAAACCGTATCTTGGTAATGATAATTTGCATGTTGGTGATGGTAAGGGCCTCCCTATATCTCATCTCGATCATAAAAAAATATATACACCACATCGTTCTTTCACCTTATCTAATGTTCTTCATGTTCCTACAATTACAAAACCTCTGCTCTCTATTCAGAAATTCTGTCTTGATAATAATGTTTATTTTGAATTTCACCCTCGTGTGTTTTATGTCAAGGATCTCAACACCCATGAAATCCTTCTCTCAGGTCAGAGTAAAGATGGTCTTTATGCCCTTACCAAGTCTTCCGTCACGTTAGTTCCTCAAGCCTATTGGTCTCCTTGCACTTCCGCCTCTGCCAATTTATGGCATCGTCGACTAGGTCATCCTACTACACGTATTTTTCAATTGTTTATCTCGAAAAATAAGATCATTTGTAACTACAAACGTCTTAATTTTCAATGTCAAAGTTGTCCTTTAGGAAAATCATCACGTTTGTCTTTAGGACCTACGGGTCACAAAACTTCTGATCCGCTTGAATTAATTTTTAGTGATGTATGGGGCCCTGCTCCTCTTTTTTCTTCAGATGGCTATCGTTATTTTGTTATCTTTGTTGATGCTTATACTAAATATGTATGGTATTATCCTCTTGTTGCCAAGTCTGATGTTTACTCTATTTTTCATCAATTTCAGACTCTCGTTGAACGTCAATTTTCATTAAAAATAAAATCTGTTCAAACTGATTAGAGCGGTGAATACCGCAAATTATCCATATTTTTTTCAGACTGTTGGTATTCATCATCGTCTGATTTGTCCTCACACTCATGAACAAAATGGCACAGTAGAGCGTCGTCATAGGCATATTGTGGAAACAGGTCTTACTCTTTTAGGGCAATGTAAAGCACCTTTTCGATTTTGGAATTATGCTTTTGAAACCTCTATTTATCTTATAAATCACATGCCTGCTCCTGTTCTTGCCCATCGCTCTTCATTTGATTGTTTATTTCACCGGTCTCCTGATTATCTTTTCTGCGTACTTTTGAGTTTCTCTGTTTTCCTTTTCTGTGTCCATATAATAATCATAAATTGGATTTTTGTTCCTCTCCATGTGTGTTCTTTAGATATAGTTCCTCCCATCTTTATTATTGATGTTTTGACATTGCATCTCACCGTATTTATATTTCCCACCATGTCCGTTTCCATGAACATGTGTTTCCTTTTAATAATTTTGAACAGATTGCAAAGGTTTCCACCACAACCCCCATCCCACCCACTACTGTCACCCTCCCAAACTTGTTAAACCACCCACCACCACCCACTTCCATCAGCCACCCAAACAGCCCCAGCACACAGCTCTGCCACTCCAAACAGCCACCCGACCACAGCTCCCGACCATCCCTTGGCCATCATCACATGCTTATTTATCTAACCCTTATGATGCAGGTTTAGGTCGTCAATTGATCTCCTCTCCTCATGGTCTTGGGGCACTCTCTAGCCCTTCCTCTGTTTCGCCCACCCTGGCCAGCATTCCTACAGATTCGGTCTCTGCCGACAGCCCCTCCTCTGCTGATAGTCCTATGTTGGAGGCTGCTTCTTCATCATCCTCTCCTATAGGTCTGCAACTTATGGTTGATTTATCTTCTTATCAGTTGCCACAGGTCTCGTCACTGCCACCATCTTCCCTAACGTCTCCACCACCACGCAGCAGCCATCCTATGACTCTCAGACCACGGCAGCCGAAGACAGCAAACCTGGCTGCTTCCGCTGCCGCCACCTCTGCCTCCACACGAGTACTGCATTCTCCTTCTTCTGAGCCCTTTGCATTTTCTGATGCTGACCGTTATGCAATTTGGCATAATGCTATGTGTGATGAGATGGCTGCTTTGCACTCAAATCGCACTTGGTCTTTGGTTCCATTTCATTCTTCTATGAACGTTGTTGGCAGTAGATGGGTATATCGGATCAAACGTCGTGTTGATGGTAGTTTTGAGCGCTATAAAGCACTCCTTGTTGCTAGAGGTTTTACCCAACATGAAGGTATTGATTATTCTGAAACCTTCAGTCCAGTTATTAAGCAGGCCACTGTTTGATTGGTTTTCTCTATCACGGTTTCGCGAAATTGGAAGATTGATCAGCTTGATATTCATAATTCCTTCCTCAATGGTGTCCTTACTGAAGAGGTCTACATGAAACAGCCTCCAGGTTTTGTTGACTCCTCTCTTCCATCTCATGTGTGCCGATTGCACAAATCATTGTTTGGTTTGAAACAGGCACCGAGAGCATGGTACACTCGTCTAAGTGATTTCCTGCTCTCCATTGGTTTTCGCGCTTCTAAGGTTGACACTTCCCTGTTTATTTTATCTGATGGTACTAATATCTTTTATCTCCTGGTGTATATTGATGATATTCTGCTTACGGGTAGCAACTCTGCTATGCTTCATCATCTAATATAGCTACTTAGCACTAAGTTCACGCTTCGCGACTTAGGTGATGTTCACTACTTTCTGGGTATTGAAGTTCAGTCTACTGGTATGGGTTTAATGCTACGTCAACATAAATATATTCTTAACATCCTCACCCACGCTGGTATGACTTCCTGCAAACCTGTTGATACTCCAGTCTCCCCTTCGAAAGTCACTTTATTACCAGATCACTCATTCTCTGATCCTACACGATTTCATCAAATCGTGGGTGCTCTTCAATATCTTACCTTCACCCATCCGAATATATGGTTTGCTGTTAACAGAGTCTGTCAGTTTATGCATGCTCCTACAGATTCTCATTGGGCCGCTATTAAGCGTATTCTACGCTATCTTAAAGGTACGATATCTTATGGTTTTCATATCACTTGAGGCTCCTCTTTTGCTCTACATGGCTTTACAGATGCAGATTGGGCTGGTAGTATTGATGATCGCCAGTCTACGGGTGGCTATCTTGTCTTTTTTGGTTAGACACCGATTTCTTGGAAATCCAGCAAGCAACGCACAGTTGCTCGCTCCTCTACTGAGGCTGAGTATAAAGCTCTTGCTGATGGTACTGCTGAAGTCATTTGGCTTCAATACTTTTTAACAGATCTGTAGGTTCCTTCAGTTTGTGCTCCTACCATTTGGTGTGATAATCTTGGTGCTACCTATCTCTCAACCAATCCTATCTTCCATGCTCGTACAAAGCATGTTGAAGTGGATTATCACTTTGTCCGTGACCACGTTGCCAAGAAAGAGATTTAGATTCGTTTTGTTCCCTCTCGGGATTAACTTGCCGATGTCTTCACTAAACCGCTTCCTGTTGCATGCTTTACTGCTTTTCGGTTCAAGCTTCGAGTTGATCCCCCACCCTCAGCTTGAGGGGGCATATTATAGAATGTATAGCTAGTATATATCAGAATAGGAAATTAATATAGGATTATTCCAATGTTGTAATCCCTACAGTTACTACCGTGTTCTGCCCTACATATATAAATAGGAAGGTTGGCTAAGGCACAACCCAACACATTCTATTATTCTCAACTAACATAATCAAAGCAAAACATTCTCTATATAAGATGACTTAGTGATCTCAAGTCTAAGGATCACTAATACAACCATCACGTGAGCCTTTTCATAGACCTATGTGATCTTTCTATATGAAATTCTCATGCGGGTTAGTTCAGTGTATATGTCTTATGACAAACATCTACATAATAATTCTAATAATAGTATCAGTCTTTATGACTCTAATAAATGTCCAGTATTTAAAAGAGCATCGACTAGGAACATTTTAAAAACAATACTTAAATGCAATGAAAATCTCATAATTATAACAACTTTATAAAAAAAATTCAATATATCTTTGTTTTATAAATTTTATTTTTACTCTAGATTCATTAATATAATAATACCATGTGTAATCAACTATTTAACTACAAGATAAGATATGTATATAATATTCTTCATGACTGACACTAAATTTTCAAGCCAAAGGCGTTGCCAGGTACCTCATAACCTAAGAGTCTTTTTTTTTTTGTGATTAAAATATAATAAAGTTATATACATATCCTCCATAACCGGCTCAATTCAGTAGCCAAGGGCCAGACCCAAAAATGCCTTCAGATTGTAGGGTTACTTAGACAGAAAATTAACTGGCCAGTACCCTGTACTTCTTAGCCCTGCATATGCACGCTTGCATGGCTCATATACTATCTTTACATTAATTCTTTTACCACTGATCAGGAGTAGGAAGAGGGACGAATCCAAAATGTTTATAAATTGAAGAGGCCAAAGTGTATAGTGTTACTGTTGGGAGGGCCATTTCATAATAATACCCTCAAAATTGTATAGTTTCAATGGTGATTTTAAATAACTTTTCAAACTTGAGGGCATCAGCCCCACCCTTGGCCACCCCTAGATTCGTCTCTCAGTGGGAGATCTACAGGCCGTCCAACTTGAGCTGTTCGATGAATTACTTTAAAAATCAAAACCACAAGATTTTAACTCGAGAACATTCAAATGATGTTATCTCCTATCAACTACAAGATAGAAAGAAGTGAAACTTCTATGGGTTCTCTGATCTCTTTGTGGAGTCTATATAAACAATTTTATTTTTTTTCAATCCAACCCAAAGATTATAAATTATTCATGCAAAATACAGGATTGATGATACATATATATATCTCGATTAAACAAAGTTTTACAAATTTATTTAGAAGAAATGGAAGATTGATCATTATAGACAGGATGATGCATTAGCTGTATATGCTGGCGGCCAAGTTTATGTACGTATGCAATAATGCATGTGCATATATATATATATATGCACATGCATTATTGCATACGTACATAAACTTGGCCGCCAGCATATACAGCTAACGTGAGAGAGGGAGAGAGAGAAAGGATAAAACCCTGAGTGTTGGTGGCGAGTGGAAAAAGAATGTCAACTTTATGCACCAAAGATAAAGTAGAAAGCAAAATATATGCAAGCGAGGACGGATCGTGGCATCACATTCACATATTAGGTTTTTGGGTTGGTGAGGTACAGGTCCCTGTGTACAAATTGCTGCATTCTCTTATATATTCCTTCCTGTACAAAAGATATATATATAGATAAAGTGAAAGGGAGAGGAACATATTTTATACCCTTTGCCTTTACTGCATGACCTAGCAGCCTATCTTTTGTAGATACGAAACAGAAAGAATGCATGCCCCTCTCCACCCATTATCAAAAAGATGAAGAAAAAAAAAAATTCTCTCGGCACTTTGATCATTATCGAACAAAATATCACAACTAAAAGGATAAAATATATGATTCATTCTTCACTTTAGGATTTATTTCAAGTGTCGGTTCTTCTAATGAAAATCATCTTAATTTATTCTTAGAGAATTTCTGTTTATGATTGATTACTTTTGCTGTTAACATAGTGATGGCAATATCACCGGCCTCGTTAATTATACATGCATGATTTATTAACCATGTCCTCTTGGTATTTAACACGTGCATGCATGGGGAATCTTTGAGAGCTAGTTTTGCTTCATCATGATGATTTTTTCTTTCTTTTGATGATTTAGCTTCATCCATATCCATGTTTGATAGAAATTAATATTAAATCATTTTCAAAACTTTATTTAATAATCTAGAACTTTTAATTAAAATAGTTCTTTGGTATTACATCATAATTTTAATAATTATATAATCACGATTCTTTCCAATTAATAAAATGAATTAAGTATAAGATATTAATGAAAATTTAGGGAGCAAATGTTTTTATCTGGGAGGATGTGATTAGAAATTAATATAAAATAATATAAAATAGTTCGAACTTCACCTAATAATAACTTGAATTTCTGAATTAAAATATTTTTTTTAATAATAATGATAATGATCTTAACAAGGATATTCATCTATAATTTTTGAGTCGAGATGTTGATTTATCTATTGCTTTTGAGTTAAAATATTTTTAACGATAATGTATTATGATCTTAACAAGGATACGTGTCCATAGCTTGCTAGAGCCGATCGATATTGTCTTCCACTTATTAATTGAAGGTTGATAATTAATTATATATGCATGAATGACTCAAACGTTCGTCTAAGAGTCAAACATGGAAACTCAAGCCCTGGAATAAGCACAAACTACGTTTGTAAGTGTCTGAAGTCTACACACTGTATGCTAATTTCATCTGAAGTTGTTAGATACAAATTTGGACCACAAATCAGTGCTTTGAGAAACTTAAATGGAAGTGACAATCTTTGTATAGTGAAAAAAAAAAAAATTACTATGTCATATACATTGCTGTGATTTAGGGCTTCATCAACAATTAGACAGACTGCGAATCATTGGGGATTTCAGCCTTTTCTGGATCTTCACAGACGCATTGTGTAGGAGAATTCTCAATTTTATTTATTTATTTATTTATAATCGTCGAGGTTCTGAAAAGATAAAGGAAGTAAGCAAAATGTACACAATTGTGGAATAATGCCAGCCAAGGTATCTAAGTCCATACTAAAGATAGGTATGGGAACGGACAACTCATATAATCTTTAGCTTCCAATTCAAATTTAACAAAAATCAAATAGAAAGACCAAAATTGAATGGGGAAAATTTTCTTGGTACATCCTATGCCATTATTTATTAGATAATAATATAATAATCATTCTTGGAATTTAATTATCACTTTAAGTTTTTAAAATTTTAGATTGAAATTTTCATTTAATATGATATCAGAGTTTTAATCGATTAAATAGTTACGAGTTTAAATATTATTATTCATATTTTTTTAATTAAGTTAAAAATTAAGTACAAAATAATGATGTGTTTGTATAAATTAAAAATTTTAAAAGTTTTTTTTTATGAGAGAGTACATTAAAAAATAATACAAAAACGATTCTTCACCCACATTTGACACTTAAAATTTTTACTTAAAGATGATTTTTAGACACTCATGAATTATGAAACTAAATACAAATATATGTGTATGTGTTAAAGGATCATCTCAACCTAAACCTAAAAGTTTAAACTATTAGATGAGGTTGTCAAAATATGATTTATATTATTCTCTAACATACCCTTTTAAGTGAAAGCTCTTTAAACTTGAAACTTGCACAAACTCACATTACCTTGTGCACCGTTCGGTCATCAAAACTCTGATACTATGTCAAAAACCTATCTCAACCTAAAAATTTAAACTATTAGGTGAGGTTTTAAGAAATGATTTATATTATTATTTAACAAGATACAATCACTTAAATAAATAAAATATCTTTTATTTGTGTCTTCAATTACACAACAACCAAATTTGTCTTGTAACTGAAATTTTGGTTGCTAAATTAAACAACAAATTTATAAGGTGTTTAGGTACAAATTTTAAAATATAATTTATATTATTATTTAAAACACATCTTTAAATAAATTTTTTTTAATACTCATCATTATCTTGTAAGTAATTTTATCAAATAAAATAAAAATAATAAGATTTAAACTCATAATTGTTTATTAAATAAGCTCCAATATTATATTAAATAATTATCATAATCTAAAAATTTTAATTATTAATTATAAATTTTAAAATATAATTTATATTATTACATAGCTAATTAATCTTTCTTTCTTCACCTACTAAAAAATAAAAAATAAAACAAAACACTCATAAAACCTTAAAAAAACCAAAATCTCCGGGCCCCTCAATGAAAGAAGAACTCTGCATGGACATCGGCCCATTGTTCAAAGAAAACGTGGCCGCAGTATAAGACTGGAGGACAGCCTTAAAAAACGTGTCGTCCTTCGCACCACCAATGTGCTCTTGACACCATACATGCTAGTGCAAGTAATACTACTGGCTTTGTTGTTGATGGTAAGGTATTTTCTTATTCTTTGGATTTTCGTTACTTTACCGTGGTTTTGATTTTGGTATTTGAATATTAGATTTTTGTTTCAGAACTTCGAGTTATTTAAGGTTTATTTAAAATTATGATAACAATTATGATTTAAAGTGTTTTTTATTTAAAAATATATTAAAATAATATATTTTTATTTTTTAAAAATTATTTTTGATATCAATATATTAAAACGATTCAAAAATACTAAAAAATTTAATTTTAAACAAAAAATTAATTTTTTAAAAACACGAGTTAGATGGCATTCCCAAATATTTGCGGTGTGGTGGTACAATTTTCTTTTGTTGTGACAGAGGCAATGTTTTTTTTAATTTTAATTAATAAAAAAATTTGATAAATCATAAATTAAATAATAATGAAATAAATAAAACATTAAAAAAAATTGCATCTAATTTTGCGATACAAAAAACTTAAATAAACATGTGGCGGCCGATTTGCAACTAAAACAATCTGACATATGGGCAGCTGGAATGGAGCTGGCACCGAAATTTCGGTTGCTAAAGGATTTTGCAGCTTCAATTTCGCAATTGGCAAATTCGGTTGTGAATCGGTTGCTAATTGGTTTAGAAACCGAATTTCCTCTATTGGCAACCGAAACTTAAAGGATTGGCTCCAACTTAGGACAACAATTATTATTCTTACATGAAAAATTATAAGAAGTGTCTATTAAAACTATAGTCAAATTAATTTTATGTAATATACACATCTCTCCTAGTCATTCATATACGTACCCTTTCCTAACATATGACCCTTCATATAATATATGTCTTATTATATAATATATTTCTATTCCATATAAAAGATATTTTCATACCAATACAACCTTTCATACAAACATATTCATTGAAATTAATAATTTTGTCTTTTTTTTTAATTCTTTATGTTACTTTCCTTACCTTCTTGCATAATTATGTTACTTTATTTTTTACAACTAAAATATAGACTTAGACTTGTCAAAAAATCAGATTTATAGCAACTATGTTCAGATTTAATTCCTGTTTATGATGGTTAATCAAAGATTGGTAATAGTGGAAATTAATTCTTATTATTACCAAAATTAAGTCTTTAACTTTTTAACTTCTAAAATTCACTGTAAAAATTGGAAGGTGAAAGAAGAGTTTCCTTTTAATTTCTGTAAGATTTTTATAAAAATTAACCTTTTATACTTTATGTTTCCTCTCAAATCTAGAGCTTATATTTACTTTGTTGGGAGATAATTGAGTCCTTTTACTTTGATTTAGAGACCTTATTTAGAAGGGTCGCACGTGCCCACGCTGCGTCGATGATGATTTTCGTGGTTGTTTGTTCTATTTGGGAGTTGTCACCTGGTATTTGATTGAAGGTTACTAGGAAACCCGGATGTACTGGTTGTTGTCAAAGGTTCGAAGGTAAGAGAATGGTTGTGGTCAGGGAAGATATTACCACTCCTAACGCACCCTACCTGAGATAAGCTGCTTCATGGTTTGATATGATTTAAAAATTTAAAATATTAGCCAAATTCTTAAGGCTTTAATAAATCAGTTATTAAATGTCAAAATATATGCAAAAACATGTTCTTACATTTTCACGGAAAATACAACATAATTTTATTTGTACTTAAGATATTGACCATATGCAAATTAAAACATTGAACTCTTTTTTTATATATATCTTTTTTATTTTTTTAACATTTACAAAACATACATAAAAAAATACAAAAACAACGGCTAAGAGGGGCCGGAAGCTTTGGCTCTCTGGTTTTCTTTTCAAAGGGAGGGGTGGCGGCAATGCCCTGGTAGGTTTTTTTCTTTAGGTTTTTTTTTTTTTTTGCTCCTTCTTTACTATTTCACAACTCCCAAAATGTTTCTCCGCAATGGCCCCCCTTTTGAGTGTTGTGGTAGGCATCTATTTATAGATAAAGTGGTTTTGTCCACAAACATATTGGTCCTCATCTTTTTTTGAAACCTTTGATTTATTTATTTTTTTGTATTTTGAATTTTTTTGAAAACAAGCAATATTAATGTCGACTTAACGAGAAAAATCAATAATTTTGTAAATGACATGTTAAAAGTCAAACACATTTAACAAACCTTTGAAATGTAAATTCTTTTGAGACAACGTTGAAAATGTTAAAAACGATGCAAATATATCAAAAATGTATTTTTTGGGGTTTTCGTTATTTTTTGCTATTTTTGATTTTTTCTGAAAATTTATCAAAAACATGAGTAAAAAATTGGGCAGTAACAGATGCCTCTCTTTACAATGCTTACGAAACAAAACTTCCTCAATGTTTTGCATAGTAAGCTTATAAAGAAAACAAAAGGTCTTCCAGGCTTGCTGAGTGATCCACTCATCTAAGGACTTCGCTTTTTAAAAGAAAATGGTATCATTATCTTGGGTGACCTGACCCCTTTGAAGAAAATTGGTCTATTTTCACGGGCGACCTGCCTACATACTCACACTAGTCTATTTTCAAGGGTGACCAGCCCACACACTCACCCTAGTCTATTTTTCACAGGCGACCTGCCCACATACAATCACACTAGTCTATTTTCTGAGGCGACCAACCCATACACACTTACCCTAGTCTATTTTCACGGGCGACTAGCCCACACACACTTACCCTAGTCCATTTTCAAGGGCGACCTGCCCACACACACTTACCCTAGTC
>Ga0325405_1005178_pt1 | contig 13234 bp, 8 predicted proteins | sample PopdelMetagenome_21_FD_205663 | JGI IMG/M metagenome (GOLD analysis project Ga0325405, IMG submission 205663) | Populus deltoides microbial communities from Bellville, Georgia, United States - Xylem-Control-R2 | ecosystem: Host-associated > Plants > Phyllosphere > Stem > Wood/Secondary xylem... | reverse complement strand
CCCAAAACCCACCGTGCTTTAGAAACCCAACACTGAGGCAGCCATGTTCGATCTGTGCTGTCTTGAGATCGAAGAAAACATTTCTTCTTAAAACAACACCAAAACCACTGGATAGATAGAAAGAAGTTAAAGAAAATTATCTAAAAAGAAAGCTTGAGCGATGAGCAGCATAGGAACAGGCTACGATCTGTCCGTCACTACTTTCTCGCCGGATGGCCGTGTTTTTCAGATCGAATACGCTGCTAAAGCCGTCGATAACAGCGGGTCTTCTTTTTTCTCTCTAAAATTTCTTAGTACTTTTAAATTTGTAGACCAGTGTTCTTGCTTTGTGTTGTTTTACTAGCATTACAGTATTTAGGGGTTTTCTTCTATTTTGTTCATACTAGGTTTTTTTTTTTCTTGCAGTACTGTTATTGGCATCAAGTGCAAAGATGGGATTGTTATGGTATAAATTTATCTCTTTCTTTAGAAAAATCGAATTTTCTACATGCACTCATTGTAATTGTAATCATAAAATTGTTTAATTTTAGGGTGTGGAGAAGCTAATAGCGTCGAAGATGATGTTACCCGGTTCCAATAGGAGAATTCACACCGTTCATCGTCATTCCGGCATGGTACTGCTTTTTCATTTTTTTATGTTTGTGTAAAAAGTTGCAGAAATTTAAGAAAAAAAGATGGGGTTTTTTCTCATTACAGTGTTTGCAGCTAATTAGAGTTCAATATGTTGTTTTTTATTGTTTTGGATGAAGATTTATATTGAAAATTAATGCAAATTTGTGGTCGTGGATAATATGCATGACATCAGTGTTTTTTTATTTCTAATGGGATTTAATGCTGATTTATGCAGCTAAAATGTCAGTTTATATGTGTAGTTCGCTTTTAGCATACCTGATAAAATTGGGTCTTGTTTAGGGTCAGTAGGCTTCGATTCTGATGCTGTAATGGGTCATCCTTGAAATTAACGAAGAAACAAGTTTTAATTTGAATGGATTGGAGATGGGTTTTTACGAGACATGGTCAAAGCAAATGATTATTGTTTCGCAGAAGGTTTAACTTAGTCTATGAGTTAAGAGTTTGGTAGGTGTGATGCTGGGATTTTGGCTTCTCCAATAAAACTCTATCGCAGAGGCTAGGTCAAACTTAAGTGGAAGAACATATAGCATGTATTCATGCATTCCTTAACAAGAAGAGAGTGGGAGTAGTTCCTTTCTAGTTATTTCAAGGGAAGATGTGCTGTAGGAGGTATACGGAAAGGTTAACTGTTCTGGTCTTAAAATCAAACACTTTGATGAAGAATATTGTATTGTTTGTGCAACTGTATGCAAGCAAACATTAACTCTCTGTCTCTCATATTTCAAATATCAGGCTGTTGCTGGTTTAGCGGCTGATGGTAGACAAATCGTTGCACGTGCCAAAAGTGAGGCATCCAATTATCAGAGGTTTGTTTTTGAACAATGCCATGTAGTTGTAGTTGAAGTGTTATTTTTACTCTGAAGCCTGCTTGAGTATTAAATAGAAACCAATAGATTGTTACAAATCCTAATCGATTGGCTTTTGGTAGTGGATGTTGGAGGGCTGAAAGTATTTTTCTTTTGAGTGCTTTTGGCTCAGTTGTGACCCAGTCACTGAAAATTAGCATGCACTTCATATAACTTCCCATGATCAACTACCAGGACTGGGGACAGTAGGATGTGTCATTTATGCCCTGCTATGCAGCATGGGTTAGTGAGACCTAAACTTGATGATAGCTCAGCCTGCTACAATTTTCGTTAAACTAATTTGAGTTGTATGGGATCAAGATTCAAGACACCACATATTGTAAAGTTGGTGTTTGGACAGCACTTGTTTGTCTAAGGCCTTTGCTATCTGTTCAATATGACAAGATTTCTATTAGAAGCCGCTGCTAAATGCTTGGTCATCAATCACCACAAGATCCCCATTCTTGCCAGTTGTTTGCTCAGATATCATCTTTGTTCAAGATTGGAGATGAGGCGCTGTAGCATGATTCAATTTGCCTTGTGGATCTCTTACACCTCATGTTTGCTAATTCTGAGTGTCATTATGATTTTGTAGTGTTTATGGTGAACCCATTCCTGTCAAGGAGCTCGCTGATCGTGTTGCTAGTTATGTGCATTTGTGCACTCTCTATTGGTGGCTTAGGTAAGTAAAATTCCTTTTTTTTTGTTGAAATGTCTTCTTCATCTGTTCTTTCCACCATTTAGCCTTCAGTAAAACTACATAAAAGTTGTTATGCTGCAGGCCATTTGGTTGTGGGGTGATTCTCGGTGGTTATGACAGAGATGGACCACAATTATACATGGTTGAACCATCTGGCATCTCCTATGTGAGTTGATTTGTTCTAGTTTTGCCTGTTTCCTTTGCAATGTTTCTCCCTTTTAATTTTGTTTCATGGTGTGTTTCTTATCTAATGATGTGTTGTTTGATTTGATGTAGAGATATTTTGGCGCTGCTATAGGGAAAGGGAAGCAGGCTGCTAAAACGTAAGTAATATTTGTTTTTTGTTTGGTGAGTGTATGATTTTATCATAGGGATTTGTGACATGATTGGAATTTAGAAGGTGATGTTCATTTATTTTTTCAGCTCTTTGAATATAATTCTCATCTGAAGCCAATTTATCAATTGATAAAGGAACCATTTTTATTGAAGGAATTAATCTTTACAAAAGGTTTAATTTTGTTAGCCTCATTTCAAATTAAATTGGTTGTTGCATGTCTGCAATTTATATTATCCTTTAGCTAATGTTTAGTTTTTATTCCTTTTTCCTTTTAAATGATTGAATTGATGCTGTGGACAGAGAAATTGAAAAGTTGAAGCTGTCTGAAATGACATGCCGAGAAGGGGTCCTTGAAGTAGCCAAAATGTGAGCGCTCCAATTTCTTGTTCTCTTTCTCTTCTTTCTTGCATGTATGTATTTTTGTCAATTATCATTGCATTCAATATATTTTTCTCTGTTTTCTTTCGAGTCTGGATCTTTTGGCAAGGATTCTATTGGTTCAACAATGTTTGGCAACCCTTGGCTCCTCTTTTCTCCTTCCCTTTTAAATCCTTATTAATGCCTTTGGTAAAATTTTAGATGATGTAATAGCATTCATATAGCTTTCAACAGCTGAGCTTAATCACCACTTTAAGTGATTTAGACAAATTTTGATGAAAAGAACCCTTCTTATTGGACATTATCTGCATTTGTAACTGTCATATCAATAGAAACCAGAGAATTGAATCATATAATAGAGGAAGAACCCCCCCCCCCCCTCCATGTGGGTGCGGTGCATTCTTTGTATTGATATCTTCTTTCTCCATTGATCAGCATTTACAAGTTACATGATGAAGCAAAGGACAAGGCCTTCGAACTTGAAATGAGTTGGGTTTGTGATGAGTCAAAGAGACAGCATCAAAAGGTAATTCTGGTTCATTCTCAATTTGAGTAATCACACATGCATTGATCATATACTGGAGCAGAAACATAAAAATATGGACTTTTACCATTTATTTTAATAAAATCTTCACTTACAATGCATGACTGGCACAGTTATTTGCAGCCTGACATTTTTGGAGACATTAGTTTCTGTAGTTGAAGAAAAGGAAGCTAGTGTTCACTAGTCCTAGTTTCCACTTGGAATTTGTGTGTTCCTGTGTCTGCTGTAGTGTAGAAGGAAACTAGCCCTGTTTTTTTTATTTCATTATTAGAAGCTACATTGCAATTTTTATGTGAAAGCCAGACTTCTCTTGCTGTAACTAGTTCAGCATCAAGGAGAAGTGGGGCATTGTTAATATGGAATGAAAGATGATGTAACTAAATGATGACCATCTTGTCTAATAACCAGTTCATATGATAATTCTTTCTTGATGTTGTTTTCTTATACACTATGAGTCGAGTGTTAAATGTTCTTACTGTGGTCTTCAGGTTCCTGATGAGCTCTTAGAGGGAGCCAAGTCTGCAGCTAGGATTGCACTTGAAGAAATGGATGCTGATTAGAAAGCTTAATTGAGCTAGGCCAAGCACGATCGATAAGATGATTTTATTTTGATTGGGTTCTCATTGTTACATTCGAAATCTTTTTTGTGAATGGCCACAATATCATCCTGGAGCTTATTACGAATTCTTGTCATGCATTTAATTGGTGTTTTCTTAAAACCAATTTGGTCCCTCATAAACTCTGCTCATGTCCAAAGTTTGGAGTCACTTTTTTCTTATTATCCTTTCCTTTTCTTGTGAGCTCACTTATTTTAACAAATGAGGGGAAAATATTGAAAATAAGTTCTGATTTCTGTTCGTTATAGGGAAAGCCTCATCTAAGGGTGTGTTTGTCAGAGAAAGGATGGATTGTGAAAAGTGGAAGGAGAGGAGAAATGGATAACTTATCATCCATCTAGATGTTTGATCAACAAAAAGGGGGAAGGATAATATATAGTTAATTTATCCAACTAAAAGCGCATTGAAACTTATAAATGAATGGAAGTATAGGATCTAATCTGTCCAAATTGAGAGTTTTGAAGTGCTTTCATATTGATTAATATGATCGCGTGTAAATGTTAGTCATAATCTTCTTCTGACAGATTGATAAACACTCTCACACACACCTGTATATTTCTCAGTAAAAGTATCCCATATAGCAGGTCCTCTTCCTTGTTTGTTTGTTTCACCTTCATACTGTACATCATAAATGAAAGAACATGAGATTTGATACAAAGAACTTGTTATAGTACCGACTTCTTGAATTAGTTAGTACCTGGTGAGCCGACGAGGATGTTCCCAGAACGAAATCATCTGGAAAAGAATGATGAAATAGCGGTTCATGCATGGAGGAATTGACGAAACACCATAATGATGCCCGGAGAATAAATCTTATACCAGCTCTATGATCAGAGAAAAAAAACTTATTAGCCCTTTAAAAGAAAACCCTTTTGATGAGAACTTACCAGTATTGTTTTAAAACCTAGACCGGTCGGTTCCGGAGAATGCTTCGAAACCTATATCAATCTGAAACCTAGATCAATCTGGTTTTTAGAAAAAAACAAAGACTATTAACTTATTCAAGGAGAATATGAAATTCAAAATCTTAAAAAATAATAATTCAAGCAACAAGTGTTTCGTTTCCCTTGGTCTCTCCCTCTTCTATTTCATTTCTTGGACAAATCTTAAAAAAATATCCCAACACTAGACATCTAGTTTCAGATTTTATCCTAAATAAATCTTTGTATTGATTTTATCCCCCAAGTCTTATAAATTTTCCATTAAATAGTTTTAATAAAAGGATTCAATATATAGAAGATAACCTTATGATTCCTAAGAATATATTTTTTTTAGTCAGAAAACTTGGAAGAAATTAACAAGATTTTGAGCATGTCGATCAGCAATCCAGCAAGCCTGAGAAAAGTTTGAAGATACCAGATCACACGCTGGTAGTTCAGATCAGACCATCAAATTTCTAGCCATGCTAAGAACTCCTCTGCGTGGAAGACTCCTTGCTTGGCAAGTTGCTCAGCCATGTGATTTGCTTCCCTCAAAATATGAGTAAAGGCTAAGCTACCACAGAACTGAGCTAATTGATCAATGCGGGAGAATTCCTAGTCAAACTTCAAAAGCTCTCGATTCACTGCCATTTAACTATCCGACAGCGTTTAGAAAGTCTGATTCAGTCATTGAAGATTTACCCAGAAGACCATCATTGGAAGGAGAAACCTCTAGGGATTTCAAGACTCGTGTACAGACTTATTAGATTGGTGAGCATGGATTTTTTGTTTATAAACATTTAATATTATATCTCAAGTAAACTCGCCATCAAAACAAAAAATATTAGCATATGTATAAAATTAGACCTTTGAGGTCCGAACTTGAAACTTAAAGAAATGTTCATTCTTATTTTTTTCAAAAAAAGACTGATTTTCATGTCTGTTTTTTTCAGTTCACTTAATTTTCTTTTTAATTTTATCTTTTCTCATCCGATTTTACTTAGTAATTTATTGTGGTGGTCTAAATATGAGGATCTCGTAATATCAAAAAAAAACTATGGTGGTCGGTTAGTAATAAATTTGGTAAAATAAATTAAAATTTTATTGATGTAAAATAATTAAGCCTCAAAGGATCAAAATTAAAACTAAAACAAACATTGTAGGTTGAAGTTAACTAGTAGAGCAACTTTGCTAGTGCATGCATCATATACGCTAGGGTGTAAAGAAAGCTATTACGTTCTAGCGGCACATGCAACTTTCTTCAACGGCCAAACACTAGCTTTTTAGAGGCATTGAAAACAGCACGACAAAGATTTTTAGGCGAGGCAATGCATGTCGGCAAAAGAGTAGTGATGAGGCTTTAACTAGGCTTTGTGATTTTGTTTAATGAGATGATCCTAGTCTCATGACCTAGATAATGTATTTAAAAGGTTAACCTGAATTGATATTAATTTTTTTTACGCTGATTTTCTATTGCAATTTCATCCTTTAACATTGAATTTGTTGGAAATTAGGCTTTGTGATTTTTTTTTTGCTTTTATTTTTACGAGGTTATCATGCTTTCATGACCTAGGTTGTAGATTTGTCGGGCTAATTTGGATTGATTTGAATTTTTTTGGGTTATTTTTTTAAGATTAAATATTTTTTTAGTTTTATCCTTCAAATATTTGGTTGGTTTAAGAATTGGATTATCAGTTCACATGATCAGGTTTATAGGGTTTGGAGGACTTACATGAGTTTGCTAGCTCTTGTTTTTCTTTCTTAATTTGGTTTATTTATTATTATAGTTTTTTTTATAATATAATTAAATGAAATTAACTTATTAAATCTAGATCTATAACCCGAGTTGTGGATTTTTTTTACTTCTTTAAATGTTTTTTTTATTAACGTAGGTATTTAGGCCAGTTTGCGCGCACCTCGACTAATTACACGGGTCCTGAAGTTAACGGCCATGTAAACCTCTAGTAGCCCTGAGGTTTGTGGGACTCGAACTGGTGACATCTAAAGAGCAAACCTAGGGTCTGACTAGTTGAACTACACCCCTCATAGTTACTTTTTTAAATATTTGTTTAAGGATATGATAGATATTGCTTTTTAAAATGTTTTTTACTTGAAAATATATCAAAATAATATTTATTTTAATTTTTTTATATCAATACATCAAAATTATTTAAAACATAAAAACATATATTTTTTTCAAAAATACAGTTAAACCATAATGAAACATGTTAATACTGCTAATATTAAAAGTTTTCAATGGTATAGTTTCAGATAATATGATAAAAAATATTTTTTAAAATATTTTTTTATAATATATTAAAATAATATTTTTTATTTATTAAAATATAATTTTAATATTAAGTATTAACATGTAAAAATATAAAAAAAAAATTGTTTTTTTTTTAAAGTACCGAAGTGCCAAACATGAACTAAAACACCCATAAAAAGCCCTGGACCATTTTCAAGGGTTTTCAAAATAAACTGATTCCTTTCTCTACTGTAAGAACTAAGAACACAGTCGAAATTTTCTGCTCTATCAACAATGGGTTCAGGTGTTTTTTCAAATTTATATCATCAAATCCACTTAATTAGCAAAACCCTATAAATAAATTCTGTTTTTTTCTTTTATTCTTAATTGTTGCGAATATATTTTCAGATGCTGATATGGAGGATTATGGGTTCGAGTACTCAGACGAAGAGCCTGAGGAACAGGATGTTGATATTGAGAATCAATATTACAATTCTAAAGGTTCTTTATTTTCTTTCTTTATAGTTGTTTTTTTTTTTATTAAATGGGTCTTTATTTATCTATTTATTTATTGTTATTTGGTGCTAAATCGAGTGTTGTCATTGATAATCGATAATGGGTTCTTATGGTTTTACGAGAAAGGGTGATATTGCTTGTTGAAGTTTATTTGTGCAAATGATTGTTTTTATTTTTCTTTTTTTCAAGTTGGGCTTGGATTTGATTTGACAAGAGAAAAAGAAAACCCTGTTTTTTCTAGGTTAGCTCAAATAGATTGGGTGCTTTTGAAGTGATGATCTTTAGAATGTCTCTCTGGGCACTTTCGGATTTAAATTGAGCGAGTGGGTCTAGAATTATTTTTCGGTTTTGAAAGACTATGTTTAGTCGTGAGGTGTCATCAGCTTGGACATAGATAAACAAGTAGTCGCTGCATGTTTTGTTTTTGTTGTTGTTGTATTTCGGGTCGTGATTTTTTTCCATTCTCATTATTCTTCTCGTATGCTCATGTATGATTTGTTTTCTTGGTTGAAAGGCTTTGTTGCATGGTTTTTTTATTTTCACTAGCAGGTTTAATTAAGTAGCATTGATGTGGCATTATCTGCTATCTTGTGATTAGCAGTTTTAATGTAGTCAAACCGTTAGTTGTTCTTAAAATGCTTTTTGTATATTTTGTATCTGTTGTAATTTTCCTTTTCCTTTTCATTGTTGCCACATGAAGGATTGGTTGAAACGGACCCAGAAGGAGCACTTGCAGGTTTTGGTGAAGTAGTTAGCATGGAACCAGAGAAGGCAGAATGGTGAGTAATTTCCAACTGTCTTGTTAATGAAATTGGATCTGCAGAATGTAATTACTAACACTTTCAATTCTGCTATAATTACTTTGAGCATGTGGCTCTCAGTTTCACCTTTCACGCTCTCCCTCTCATTTCAAATTGAATTTTGTAAGGTAGATAATCTTCATTGGAAGTATGGAGGATCTGATATGCAAATCAAGGTTGCAAACATTTTCTGCAATTAAGCTTTAGGTGATATGGAAAATCAGCACAATTCTAAGTTTTGTTGATCTTGTCCTGTCTAACTAATGTGGTTCTTGCACTTGATCTCTACAACAGCGAATCTTTGTGTAGCATGAGCTTTATGTAGCTAGCAGACAAGTGGATGACTTGGCTAAAGAATTACTTGCTAAAAACTAATTCACTATACATAATTGTACAGAGGTATTGTGGGTTTGAAGCTATCTTTTTAAGTGCTATTCACTTTGAGAGTTCATTCAAGTAGTATCCAGATTAGCATGATAGACACTCTTTTCCATCCAGAGACCAAGTGGCTTTAACATGTATCTGAGTGTGATATGCAGGTCATATATGTCATGCATGCATGTATTATCTCACTTAATATTAATAAATTATACCAGTTTAATGTGCTGCAGTCTAATTTACTTTAGAGGGAGTTGAAAGGTTGACTTAAAGGGGAATGACATGAGTGGATAAAGGGACAGTCACATTCTTCCTTTGTCTGCTAATATTTGTCAATGCTCTTTACATTTCAAAATACTTTGTCGATGCTCTTTACACTGCTGGAGAGGTGACATGGAAGTAGCTAATAGCCTTCGCCTTTGTACTGCTATTAAAATTGTTTCTTTGTTCTTATGAGGCATAAACTGCTTTGATTTTGTATGTCTGCTCAAATAATTACCTAGAATTATTTATTTCTGTAAGCTAATTTTTGATAAGAAAAATCTTCTTGTTACCAGGGGATTCAAAGCATTGAAACAAACAGTTAAGCTTTATTATCGATTGGGGAAATATAAAGATATGATGGAAGCATATAGGGAGATGCTAACATACATCAAATCAGCAGTGACTCGAAATTACAGTGAGAAATGTATAAACAATATCATGGACTTTGTTTCTGGATCAGCTAGTCAGAACTTTGGTCTCCTACAAGAGTTTTATCAGACCACTTTGAAGGCTCTTGAAGAGGCAAAGAATGAGGTTGGAATTCTTCACCATAATCTTCTTAGTCCCTTTATGTCAAGATGTTCATTAACGTTGTTCTCCTGTTATACAGAGACTTTGGTTCAAGACAAATCTTAAGCTTTGCAAGATTTGGTTTGATATGGGTGAATATGGACGGATGAGTAAGGTACCTTGTCTAATTCATTCTCTAGCTTTCATTTTTCTTTTCTTTTTTTATCTGCAGTACTGGTTATGTAATTGATTCATTGTACATGACAGATTCTGAAGGAACTCCACAAATCTTGTCAAAGAGAAGATGGCACGGATGATCAGAAGAAAGGTAGCCAACTTTTGGAAGTCTATGCAATTGAGATTCAAATGTATACTGAAACTAAGAATAACAAAAAGCTCAAGGTAAGAATTTTCTGGTATTTAGTTTGTGCTTTGCTTGTGTATTTAGAATTGGATGATATAGTATATACTGTAATAACTGTATTGAGCTTTCCTAATCTCCATGGGAGTTTAATACCAGTTAAACAAATATGTATGGTTGAACTATTTTCTATCCTTGAGGTTTTTTTTTCTTTTACCTGAGTGCTTTGACCGTACACTTTCGTGAAGTAACTTCCATGTAACCTGTCAATTCATTATTTTTTCAGCTGATAACATGAAATTTGATAAGAACTTCGCTTAGAGGGTATGCAATTTTATGAGCTAATGTCCTGCTTTCATATTTCATTAATGAACATTCTCAAGGTGCTTGTTTAGGTTGTAGGAAAATCAGAAAAACTTCTATGGAAGCAATCTCCACCTTGTTAACCAGATCGAGTAGGATTTCATGTTGTTTGTAGAATTCAAACACAAAACGCATTGGTTTTTTATTATTCAGTGGTGCCCATTTGACAAAATTGTTAGGCCTGGTAAGTCTTAAGAGCAGGATATGGTGTTCTCCAAAGATATGATGTTGATGTTGATACTAAGCTCAATATACAGATGCCTTGTATCTGGTTTCCCTGATAATGTAGTTCAATTTTGGTATCCTGCATGGAGTATATACTAACTCACATTAGGGATTTCTCATTCCAATATATCCCATGTTTTTAATGAAACATAAAGGTTGCTGAGAGTCGTATTATTGTTAGTATTGCTGTTTTAATTTTCACAATCCACACTTTAGTTTATCTGTTTGGTTGATTTAACATACTTTTTTTTCATGATGATTTAACATGAGGATTTGTTTCTTTTGATTTTCTCATGTAATTGTTTATGAATTTTTTCCAGCAATTATACCAAAAGGCACTGGCTATCAAGTCAGCAATTCCACATCCAAGGATCATGGGAATAATCCGTGAATGTGGAGGGAAGATGCATATGGCAGAGCGTCAATGGGCTGAGGCAGCGACCGATTTTTTTGAAGCTTTTAAGAACTATGATGAAGCTGGAAACCAGAGACGCATACAATGCTTAAAGTATGTCTACCTTTTCTTCTAGTATATATATTTTTAATCTTATTTATGGTCTTGTCATCATCTTCTCTCCCTTGACAAAGTATTAGTTTGTTTTGGTATCACCTACCTTGACTCATCAAAGTCTCAGTTATAAGCTAGCTGGTTAAGCTATGCCATTCTTTTCATCCTGTTGTTCTATGTTTTACCTAGAAATTCTGGTTTATTGAGTGAAACAAAATGCATGCAAGATATTTTATGGCACTTCGCTGCCCTCCAATTGAAGTTACAAATTAGTAAAACTCACTTAAAATCCATGTGGAAAAGAACTTTACAAGGTGCACTACATGGTGTGCCATACTAATGACAACAGCTGGATACAAGTATAAAGTGACAAAATGTGGATTGAAATTTGGGTTATATACATCATCAATGTGACATGTAATCATTTGAGGGGTTTTCTTGCAAGATATGTCTTGACTTTACATTGCATCAATAGTCCATTACCAATGAGATTTCTGCCTGGATGAGAACTGCTGTTATGCCATTTTATCATAAAATGATCTAATCATCATGGTTGACAGATACCTAGTTCTAGCTAATATGCTGATGGAATCTGAAGTAAATCCATTTGACGGTCAAGAGGCAAAACCGTAAGTACATTTATAATATTTATTGCTCTACAATCTCAAGATTGGTCTTATATTTTCCTCTCCAGCTCATTTGTGTGTTCTCTAATGTTCGTTACTCTTCAGATATAAAAATGACCCTGAGATTTTGGCGATGACCAATCTCATAGCTGCATATCAACGAAATGAAATATTGGAGTTTGAGAAAATCCTCAAGGTATGGTTAGTGGACTCTGATGGGGTTTATAACGTTACATGATGGTAAGCCTTTTTGTTGTTCCTCTGCTGACATTTAAGTTGTTCCTTGGGCTTTCTTCAGAGTAACAGAAGGACGATAATGGATGATCCATTCATAAGAAATTATATTGAAGATTTATTGAAGAATGTGAGGACTCAAGTTCTGCTCAAACTTATTAAACCTTATACAAGAATCAGGATTCCTTTCATATCAAAGGTGAAGGCCATGGTTTCTTCTTACTGTTGCACTATTGTTTAAGTTTTAATGTTAATATTTTTGAGGATCTTAAAACTTGACTGAGAATTTTAATTGGATTGAGATATTCTAGTCATATATTCCTAAGAAACTTCTATTCCCCGTGAACTTATTAATTCTATTGACTGGCAGGAACTCAACGTGCCAGAAAAAGATGTTGAACAGTTGTTGGTTTCACTTATATTGGATAATCGCATTGATGGACACATTGATCAAGTTAACAGGCTGTTAGAGCGTGGTGACAGGTAAAGCTTCTTCTCTATTTCTGCCCTGGTCTACTGTCTGCTTGGCAGCTGAAATTGCATTTCCATTACATCTGCGCAAAAATACTGGGCTTTTATCACAGCCAACCATCTTCCTCACTGTCAAATGTCATGCAGGTCAAAGGGAATGAAGAAGTATACTGCCATTGAGAAATGGAACGCACAACTTAGGTCTCTTTATCAAACTGTCAGCAACCGGGTGTCTTGAGATTGCAGCGTTGTGTGATTTCCCTCCAAATTAGGCACTCTGGTTATACCAGTATTTTGGTAGATTCAAGAGCAAACTTTTCTTCTCTCTTTCACGAGGCCTGAGTGTTAGAGAAGTTGCTGCTGAGTTTGGTCCATAAATGAGTTTTATGTTTAACAGCTATTCATTTTGAAGAAAAAAAAATGTGAGTAGAGAATGTATAAATATATAGCTTACTGATAATTTTGAATTTTTGATACTGAGAAAATTCAAGTCCGACTGTTTATTTATTTGTTTCTCTCCATTCTTATTTTCACATTGCTGCTGCTGGCCTTTGGTTTCTATGTCAGTATCTTAAGAATGTCATAAGATATAATGGATTGCTGAATTGAGAGGCTCATGTTGCCTGCGTGCTTAAGATAGGAGGAACGGGGTATTGTGTTGCATTCTGGGCATAACATTAAACAGATGAACAGCAAGTTGATATGTAATTGAATTACAACAGAATCAGTATCCTCCAATTAAGGCCCAGTGTCTCC
>Ga0325405_1005172_pt1 | contig 13242 bp, 6 predicted proteins | sample PopdelMetagenome_21_FD_205663 | JGI IMG/M metagenome (GOLD analysis project Ga0325405, IMG submission 205663) | Populus deltoides microbial communities from Bellville, Georgia, United States - Xylem-Control-R2 | ecosystem: Host-associated > Plants > Phyllosphere > Stem > Wood/Secondary xylem... | reverse complement strand
TCGCTCTTTCTTTTTATTTTATATATATATATATATATATATATATATATATATATATATATATATATATATATATTATGGATACACTTGGCGCTATATTGACTGGTCAAGCTATTTAGTTTGGTTTTATGTAGCTCTTTTATACGTATGAGTTGCACATAACGACCATGGCTCGTAGTTGACTCAAGTTTGCGATCCCATGGCTCGTAGTATTTCAAGCTTGCGAGTTCTTTCTCTTAGTTTAGTTCTTGAAATTTATCATCAACATATAAGGAGGCGGGGTAAGGGGGGAAGGATAAGTCAATGTTGGAAGGTATCCAAAATAAAGGTAATTAATAGCTAAGAATTGCAACTTGAATACTTAATTTCTAAATAAATTCCTGACCAACCTAGTCAATAATTAAGGCAGCTATGATTTAAAATAAACAATTACCGGGACAAACACGAACTACTCACTCTCATGTGAGCGTAAACCAGCAGGAAAGCCGGTGGTAAAGAGATACAAGAACATGGAGATCTGACAGTATTGTGTCTCACCTTAAATCTGGCTTAGGTTAGTCAAATATTTTGGCCGATATTTACTTGGACTTTCCCTCTTCAAACCAGCTCTGAGCTGTCTATATAGCCTTTCCTCAGATCATAACTCATAACCATACAAACATATCGAGGACAGAAGAACCCTTTAAATAGAACATTTGCATTCCATCTATCAAAAAACGTAGAGCAAAAAGAAGAGGTCTTCTAGAGCGAGCAGAAGCGAGCATGAAAACCCTTTTCCTTTCCCTTGTCATTTCCACTCTTCTTTCACTCTCCCTCTCAAAAGAACTTTGCAATTCCCATGACAAAAAGGTTCTCCTACAAATCAAAAAACATTTTGGCGATCCATACCTCTTAGCTTCATGGAAATCGGAAACTGATTGCTGCAATGATTGGTACCAAGTTGAGTGTGATTCCACCTCCAACCGCATCATTTCTCTCACAATTTTTGCTGGCAACCTTTCTGGCCAAATTCCCGCTGCAGTTGGGGACTTGCCCTATCTCCAGACCCTTGTATTCCGCAAGCTGACAGATGTTACAGGCCCCATACAACCTGCCATTGCCAAGCTCGTACACTTAAATTTTCTCAGACTTGACCGGCTAAATCTCACTGGGACAGTACCTGGCTTTCTTAGCAAACTCAAGGAGCTCACATTCTTGGACTTGTCTTTTAACGGCCTTTCTGGATCAATACCGAGCTCACTAGCTTTGCTGCCAAATCTTGGTGCTCTTCACTTGGACAGGAACAGGCTGACAGGTTCAATCCCCGAATCATTTGGGACATTTAAAGGCAGCGTACCGGATCTTTACCTGTCTCACAACCAACTTACTGGTGAAATCCCTGCATCATTAGGGAACATGGACTTCAGCGTCATTGATTTATCACGCAACAAGCTTGTTGGTGATGCTTCCATGCTATTTGGGCTGAACAAAACTACTCGAAATGTGTATCTCTCTAGGAATATATTGAAATTCAATTTGTCAAATGTGACGTTTCCAAGTGGTTTGGAAAATCTGGACATTAGTCACAACAAGATTTTCGGAAGCATACCTCCACAAATGACTCAGATACCTTTGCAGTCCCTGAACATGAGTTACAACAGGCTGTGTGGCCACATTCCTGTAGGCGGTAAGCTGCAGAGCTTTGATTACTCCACATATTTCCATAATAGGTGCTTGTGCGGGGTTCCCCTTGAAAACTGCAAATAGGCCAGTGGAAAAGGAAGCATTTTCCACTGTGAATAAGGATTTGCAATATTTCTGAAAGCAACATGTATTGAGAAGATAAGATCAATCAAGGATAAGCAATATCTATTATTATCTCTGTTTTCAATTTCTCTTCGTTTTAATTTAAGTACATTGAATCCACAGAACTTTGAATCTTGCATTACACGCTATCTTACAAAAACCAATAATTGACAATGCTAACAAAATTTTTAGAGACTAAGTGCCAAGTTTTGGATTCCAAGAAGACCCCAAGACTAGTTTATAGCAGTTCTCAACTTAGCGCTTCTGTAAAGAACTGCAAGACAGACTCTGAAGTGTCTCATAGAAAAAGATTATTCATGAATCAGGTTTTTATCAGTATAGTATTGTTTTACCAAAAAAATGTTGGATTAAAAAAGATTTATGAGTTTAAATTTTCTGGAACACAAGTACACCCCAGTAAAGAGGCGTAGTGCTAGACCCAATCATAATTGAGCTCGGTAATGTGTCAAGCTCCAGACACGTCTAAGGAACAGACCTAGACTTCTTTAGACTCATCTAAAAAACATACTCAACCTTTTTTAGGCTCACCAATGGAAGAATCCACCTCCCTTGGGTCTATCCTAGGGGAAGAGCTCAGTGTTTATAGACTCAAATATATTTGACGAATTAAACTATAATCTCCCTATACCTTTTAAGTGTATAAAAATCCTTCAAGAACTCATTATATTTTCATCAAACATTAATATAGATATAAATACACTAAAAACAAAGACTCATGGGTTATAAGTACACCACGAGACCTATATAACAAAGGTTCACAATTTTCATTCTTTACTGCATATATATTTAAACATCGGAGAGTCCATATCTCTATCAAAGAAGATTTTTTGCAACTAGTAATAACAAGCCACCTTGACCTACCAAACACCAAATATAAGCTATTAACCACGTTTACTAGAAAGAATGAATGAGATTGCCAGAACCAATTGATTAACCGATTATCCAACTTGGAAGTCATATTCTTAGGCTATTTGGATTTTTTAAAACATCATCAATTATGATTTATAATGTTTGCATCATTAATATTAATATTTTTTTTTGTATTTAATTGACAAGAGGGACAAAAATATTTCTTGTAACACAAAACTTGTCAAAGCACCAAGATTTTGCTCTCTAATTATTACTTGGTGATGTTGTTTTTGGTGGGGAGGTATGAAAAGATTTCCAGAAGTCAAGGCTTATATTCTCTTTCAAAGACATCTAGAATTTAGCAAGCGAATTTTAAGGCTATCGAGCTTTGACTAGGATATGGAATTATAAATCTACCGACGAAAGCTCGTAAGCGTCACCCAATCACACTGACACAACATGACGTGGGACACGTGGCTGAAAAATAAAAGCTCACAAGAAGACGGTTTTTTTTAATTATTTTATATATTATGTAAGAAATTTATTTTAAAAGTAAATAGAATTCGTTAATAAAAATCAATATAATGATTTGTTTGTAAAAATAATGAAAGTATAGAATTAAAAAAACAGTTGTCAGGTTATTTATATTTTCTATACCATTATATATATAAAAAAATTATGTCTACTTAAATTATCTTAAAACTAACCGGCTAACGAGTCCACTTGTTGCTAGGGATCTGCTCACAATATCTAATTCAATTTATTTAATAAATTTTCCAAAATAAATCCAACCAAAAACAACAAATAAAAAATTCAAGGCAACCCATATCAATTTTTAAAATCACAAAAAAAATCATATAAAAGACAGATAAGATAAAGAAAAGGCATAGTTTAATGGTTAATGATATAAATATTGAATAATAAAATTAAAAAAAAAACATGTAAAAACAGAGCCTAATCACTAATAATATAAATATTGAATGATAAAATTAAAAATAAAATCAGCTTTAATAAAAATCAGGCAAACCCTAGTGAACTTTTTAAATCTAGGCTAAGGTTTCAAACTTGTAACCAATTAAATCCTAAATTCTTGATGAATCAAGAAGCTTTATTTAAAAAAAAATAATGTTGATAAGACAAAGTAAATATAACAAAGGACAACAAATAAAAAGACTCAAGAAAACAAGGTTCATTTTTAAATTAGTGAAAAATCCCACATAAAAAAAAAACAGAGCCAAATATTCTACTAAATAAATATTGAATGATGAAACTTAAAAAACATGAACTTAAATACAAGCAATAAAATCAAGCAAACTTGGACAAACTTTCCAAATCTAGTTTAATCTCTAAAACCCAAATCTCGTGAAATTATAGACTAGAGATAACTCAAGAAACTCAATTTCCAATCAATCTAATATTAAATGATAAAAAAAATCAATTTAAAAATTTTTTCAAAGAAAAAAATAGTAATAAAAAGAATGAGAATCAAATTTATCAAGAAAAAAGACTCAATGAGAATGAAATTGTAAAAAAACATTTATCTTAAATAAAACAAAAAGTAATAAAAATAATAAGAATTAAATTTGAAAGATTAAAAACTTAAAGTGGGGTGCAATTGAAAAAAAAAATCTAATTCTATAAATTTTTAAAAAACATTATTTCAAATATTGAAGGATGGAATAAAAAAAATTAATTTAAAGAATTACAAAAAAACTAATATATAATGGAAAATAAAAAGACCCGAGATAACCAGGGTTATTTTTAAAACCAATAAAAAATTCTATAGAAAGCAAATAAATAAAAAGAACAGAACCAATCTCTAAATAAACAAACATTGAAAGATGTAAATTTAAAAAAATATCTTAAACAAAGGAAAGCGAACCTCTAAAACCTAATTTACTCTCTAAAACACACAACCTATGAAATCCTAGATCCTAGTTCAATTAAGAAACTTAATTCTCAACTAATTTAATAATGAAAAATAAAATCATGAAAAAATATCAACTTAAAAAACTCACCAAAATTAAAAAAAAATATAATACAAAGAACGAGAATCAATTTTGATAAGAGAAAAACTAAAAAGAATGAAATTGTAAAAACAAAAATTAAAAAATGATCCCAAATAAAACAAATAGCAGTCGAAATAATAAAGATCAAATTTGAAAGAAAAAAATTGAAGGAGGTGGAATTAAATATTTTTTTATATTTTATAGATTATTAAAAATAAAAGAAATATTAATTTAAAGGATAGGTAACAAATGTCAAGGGGAAAATATTGAAGGGGCTAGTATGAAGTTTTAAAGGGGTTGATATGAAAATCGAGATAGAAAGAGACAAAAAAACAAAAAAGAAATGGTAGACGATGCCAAAATCGAAGGCGGGTTTGGTGTATACGTTGCACCACTATGAAGATGTCAAAACCTTTCCAACATTGTCACAAAATGTGAGGTTTGGTGATCAGACAAACCTGCACGTGCCACCCGAATGGTGCAGGGACTAACCACTTGCGAGAGTATGTTATGAATGTGCCACCAAGGTTTTTTTAATAATATTTAATATATGAATAATAATACCTCTAGGTAATCTTGATATTGACAAAAAAAAAAACACCATGGTAAAAGGATTAAAAAGCCCTTTTAGGAGAGTTTAGTTGATTTTGTTTTCGAGAGTAGTAAAATAATTTGATTATTTTTTTAAAAATGAGAAAAACCAAAATGCTTTTGATTGAAAGGTAATCTTTTTTATCATAAGATTAAAGGTGTAATTTTACTGTTAAAAAATGTAAATGACTAATTTAGCCTTGGGTCCTTGTCCAAGTTGTGAAATCTTAGAACTTCTCTAAGTACCATTTGAACATCGTCATTTTATATTAGAAAAAACAAATTTAGCCCCGGCAGCATGGCTTAGGAGTACTTTGTTCTTGGCGTGCTCTGCCAAGACTGTGTGATGAGGCCAGGTTATGGGATCCATTGGCATAACCTGGATGAAAGATGGTCATGATTAACACAGATGGAATGATTTATATCTAACCCAAACACTTAAACAAACTTTAAAAAATGCATCATTTTTTAAAAGTTTTATATATATATATATATTGAAAAAATAGTATTTTTTTATAAATTATCCAATAAAAAAAAGAAAATCTCATAAACCATGAGGCACAAGAAGCCCAGCAGAGGCTCGAATTCCTCAAACGGTATAAAAAGCAGCCTTGCATTTCTCATCCCATGCATCCTCGCACTCTCATTTCTCAAAGATTGATCACCCCGCTATCTCTCCCTTTCGAACCTGAGACTTCGCCAGAAAACCACCCTGCAAATTACCTACTTTCTTTCTTTTTCCAAAACAAACTATCCTCCTTATCAAGAAAACTTCCCTAACACTCCATAACCCTATTCAAGAAACCAACAAATTCTCTCGAATTAAACCCATTGAAGATCAAGATCAAACCATAATAAGCATCATCCATGGCAGATGAACAAGACCAAGAATCCGAAGCTCAACTTCAGTACCCAACAGACCCAAATGCATACAGACTCGTGGATGAGATTGGCGGTACTGATGCTAGAGCCAAAGTTCACAAAGCAATATGTATCCACAACACCTGGAAGTCAACTTTCGTTGCAATCAGAATCTTTGATCTTGAGCAATATCCAGCCGATTTTGATGGTCTCAGACGTGAAACCAAAACCATGTCACTTCATTCACACCTTAACGTTCTTGCATCCCATCGTTCTTTTGCTGTTGATAGCCATCTTTGGGTGGTTATGCCTTACATGGCTGCTGGCTCTCTCCAGCCTATAATCTCTACTTACTTCCCCGACGGACTACCAGAGCCAAGCATCGCAATAATTCTCAAAGAAACCCTCCAGGGATTGTGTTATATTCATGATCAAGGCCGTTTACACACAGATATCAAGGCAGGCAACATTCTTATAGACACAGAAAATGGCAGCATAAAACTTGCAGATCGTGGCAAATCGGTCTCGATTTACGACTTAAGAAGCGTTGTGGGATCATCCCCATTGTCCCCCTCATCAAGAATGAGGTTGACTGATGTTGCAGGGACCCCATATTGGATGGCACCAGAGGTTATACATGACTTAGATGCAGGTTATAGTCTCAAGGCTGATATATGGTCTTTTGGTATTACTGCATTGGAAATAGCCTATGGTCGACCTCCTTTCTCTGACCTTCCTCCATCGAAGTCTTTGATCATGAAGATAAAGAAGAGGCTTGGGTTCTCTAATTATCATGACGAGAAGCACAAGAAAGATTTCAAGAACAAGAAGTTCTCTAAAGAATTTAAAGATATGGTTGCTTCTTGTCTTGATGAAGACCCTTCAAAGAGACCTTCTGCTGATCAGCTTTTAGAGTATTCTTTCTTCAAGAACTGTAGAGGATTAGACTTTTTGTTCAAGAAGGTTTTCGATGGGTTACCTAATGTTGAAGAAACATTCAAAGAACTCAAGGCTTTACAAGGGACACCAAGCCAGATTACTGCTGGCACTGATGTTGAAGAAGAAGAAGAGCGTCCTGAATCAGTTGGTCCAAGTGAGAAGACTAGATGGATCAGTGGTTGGAAACTAAATAAGTATGAATTCAATCTTGTCCCGGAATTCAGTAGTGATTCAGAAGATGATTCAGTTGTGAAATTGGTTCGTTTTGGGGGTGAAACAATCATTCCGGACACGAACATTGGGTTCAGTGTGTCGTCTATCGGGTCAAGTGACTTGGAGGGTTCAGTGGAGGATCATACTGGTGAAAACATGAGCGGAATAGAAGGAATCGTTGAGCACTTTAATCAAGAGACAATGTTAGAGGGTATAATGGCATTAATGAGGAGTTTGGATGAGCAGAGAAGGCAAGTAGCAAGAATAATTGCTCTGTTGGGCGGGGAGGCTGATGGAGAGGAACAATTGGTGCAAAGGATTGAGAATCTGATGAGGGAGTTGGACCTTGAGAAGGAAAAGAACCTGAAGTTGGAGATGGAATTGGAAAATATCAACATTGTGATTTCTGGTGCATATAATGACGCTTCTGCTGCTGCTGCTGCTGATGATGATGATGATGATGATGATGATGATGCAGCAATTGATGATATTGACTGATTAGAAGATGGGTATTTTGGTATGTCAAGCTTCTGGTTTCCTGTGCTATGAGAGAGATTTTTTCAACATCTCTTTGGTTTTGTTTGTTCTGTTTTAGCAAACGTAAAAAACAAATTACCTCTTCTGCCACTTTCTTATACAATATGATCTTTTTTTTAAAGTCTGATGCAGTGCTTTCATGTGTTGCATCCTGATGTTGGGTTCAGCCTACGAGAGGAGCTAAATTCACATCAGGATGTGAAAAAAAATAGCGTTTTGTGTTAGTATTATCTTTGAACAGATGCATTTATTTTGTGCTTTTGGTAGAAGTTGATGTAGAATTCAGCATCATATCTCCATACCCTTCACTCCCACAATTTATTAACAGAAAAAATCATGAAGTAAAGGTACTCGAAACAAAAATTTAACCTTAGGTTGGGAAGGTACTCAAATTATACCTAAAAAATATTGATCTTTAATTTTTAGTATTTTCCTTGATAATTTTAAAAATTTTTTCTTTATTTTCCTAGCTATTTTAGAGTTTCCTTTTCTTTCCAAATTAGGTTGGTTAAATACCCATCTGAATAATTATTCTTTTTTTTTTATTATTGTCTTGATTTTCTTTTCAATACCATTTAGAAAGTTCAGGACGTTTCTGTCATTTATATATGAATTACTTATTGATATTGTTTTTATAGATTGGAATATGGCATATAATGAGTCTGTTAATATTGATGTCATCTAATAATTCTTATTTCTGTAATAAATCAGTGAAGCACATACAATTCACTTGTTTTCTTTCTCTCTTTTTTTCTGAATTTCAACAGACGAGGTAGTGTTTTCTCTAAATATTATGTCAATAAATTATTTTAAAAGTAAATATCTTTTTAAGTTTCACTGATTATCTTACACCAATTTATAAACTGTAATTATTTTTTAAATTTCAAAGTAAATAAATTTCGACGTCTAGTTAAATTATCTTACACCAATTTGCATGAAACGGTCTGCAAAGTTTTCCATAATCTTTTTGCTTCAATAATACGTATGAAAATATTGTAGTAACACCATACAGCAGATTTGTTCTATAAACAATGCATGCTTTCTATTACTTTTACTCGAGTTCTAATTACTTTGTGACTTATACTGTGATATGTTATTTCATGGATGAATGATTATAACACTTTTGGGCTCTAGGGCTGTGCTCAATTGTGAAAGAGATTCTTCCGAGCAGCAGCATCTCAAGGTTTTCCTGCGTCTTGGTTTGCTGCCATGTCGCTCCTCTGCTGGAAGAAATCGTTTACAAAGGGTTTCTTTTTAAAACTATTTAAAAATCAAAATATTCTTTAACCGTAAAAAACACCCTTTTAAAAAAATTCCCATCGGCGTTCCAGCTGATTAATTTGAATATATTTAATAATAGGTTGGGCCAACAGTGTTAAAATAAGCTATGCGATGGTTTTCATGTCATGTTATGGGCCCAAACTCTGAGAAACCCAATGGAAATTCCTAGACATAATCTCAAAAGTAAAGGTCTTCCGAACATAAATAAGTTTTTGTCAGATTTAAACCGGTTTGGGAACATATCTAGAAAAGAAAATGGATTGCTATGACATCGAGTCAACTCGCAAGTTATAAAAAAAATTCTTAAAATTCACTGGTTAGATTTAACTGAATCAATGAGTTCACGATTCAATCTAGGAGAGTTAATTAGATTTCATCGAATTAAAATCTTATTTTTTTTCAACTTAAAAAACCTCATTTAAATCAACCTCGAGTCACGGATTTCTCAAATCAATTTGCCAAACTGAGCTGTTCTAACAACAATGCCCATGATAATCCATTCCATTAATATCCCTCTGGTTCCGACAATTTCAGCTAAGTAAATTATGTTTTCCATCCTTTGTTTGGTGCAAAACTGGATTCTTGTGTAAGAATAATAGCAACCAAGACAGAATTTGATAAGTGGCAATAGGATCCAGAATAAATTGGTTTTCACTTCCAGTCATTATTTGAATATTGGACGTAATGGCAACATAGCATAGAATGCGGCAACATGAATCGGTGACTTCTGATTTCAGCTTTTCTTCCATCTGGGTTCACGGTAGACTATCAGAAAATCAGGATATAGCTTAAGATAGAAAAGTATTGGAAAAATAAAACAGTACTAAGTTTCTTCTGTTTTTGGGTGCAGGATTTACGATCTAGTGCGCCGCTTTTATATTTCTGGTATGCCGAGACAGAACTCGCCAATAGTTCTGGAAATAATCAAGAATCACCTTCTCGTGCATTGCATATTTTATCCTGCTTTGGAAATGTAGTAACATACAAACCATTTGAATCTAAACCGTCAAGCCTGCAATTATTGAGAGCGCAACAGGGGTTTAAAGAAAGGTTGAAAATACTACGATCGGCACGGGTGTGCGGTGTTGTAGATGATCAATCTCTTGCTCTAACTTGCTCAGCAGCTTTACTTGAAGAGTTGACGACTGGATGGGCTGCAGGTATTTAATTATCTCTAATTTATCAACATTTCTGTCATAATTTATCTCTAATTTATGGCACAGGTTAGGAAGGCTTCTGATTGATAAATTAACACCCATATGTAGTTCTTATCTGTCTCTAATCTACTGGATTTCGGTTTCGATATAGTGTGTGCATTCACTTTTATTTTGTTCAACTCCTTTAAAATGGCCCTGCGTTTCCTTTCTTTTCTTTTCTTTATTTCTTGGGATTGCTGTTTCTTTCTGTCAAGCATACTGTTGTTTGTTAGCCCATGAAAAAAAAGGATAGGGAAGGCTACTACAAGGGACATGTCTTTGCCCCCCACGGATCATATAAACGGAGACATCAAGGGAAAAAAAAGAGAGGAAGAGTCCAATTGCATTTATGATGAGTCTGAATCCCCCAGCTTAACATTCAATTTGTTTTCACTATATAAAAAAAAAAAAGGCAAAGAATCAAATTAAACTGATTAATATTATATAGTAAAATCCATAAACCCTAAATATAATTTCCGCAGTGAAAATCTCAGAGCCTTCTATAAACCCTAAAATCAGAAAAAAAAATTAAAAAAATCAAAGTAAAAAAAAAATTGAGCTTAGCAAGGCCCTAATAATTAACATTTCTTGGTTTGGAGAAAAACTGAATAGAAAAAACCGGTTAACTCACATTTACAGAATAAAAATTCCAACGTTACTAAATTGCTGCCTCTTTGATTATAAAAAGGTCTTAAAAGGATATTAACTTTTGTGAAGACTATATTATTATTATTATTATTATTATTATTATTGCTGCTGCTGCTGAATATAAAAAACAGGTTAAGAGACACTTCCAAATTAATAATTCAAATGTCGCTGGATCGCAGCCTCTTTGAAAGAATGTTTGGGATTGCATTTCAAATAGTATTTTTTAAAAAAAAAATTAATTTTTTATATTTTAGATTATTTTGATATAAAAAATAATTTTAAAAAATAAAAAAATAGGATGAAAGATATCATGATTAATTAGATTTTAATGAATCCATTAATATTTTATTGGCAAAGAAGAATAACGTTACTAAGGATATTAATAGTTGTTAACAGGTATATTGAATTGTATTTGGCGTCTCTAAATATAACTTATTTTCTCCGATTTTTACCGAGGTTTTTTTTATCAGACTAGCATAGTGTGATAAAAAAAAATTAGAAAATAATATAAAAGAGAAAAATATTTGAGAAATAGCACAATTTTAACTAAATACTATTAAAAAACAAGATTTTATTAAAAAAATGTTATTATCATTAGTAATTGTTTAAAACCACTAATAAAAATAATAATTGTGTATCAAACTTAATTTCCATACAAAACTTAATCTAAACCACCATAGTCAAAAGCCAAATAAAATCATAAACTATCAAATCTCACACTCATAATTTAAAGTGTGATATTTTAAAAATATCATTTTTATTTTTATTTGTTAATTATAATCTCAAATTAATGTCTGCTTTTAAAATATTATTTTTATTTATGTATTTTTTAAGTTGTTAATGAATAATTTGAAATTTTAAACAACATGTTTATCTGTTTTTTAATGATATTAAATTATGCTTATATAAACCAAGTATAAAAATGCATAATATGTAAGGTAATTTTAAAATCAACATGACAATTAGTAAAGCTAATATTACAAAACTAGTAATAATAAAAATATCTCTTAACTAGAAAAGTAACATAACATAATTATACAACATAATAATACATTTGTGACTATCCATGTCTTCTGCGACGACAACAATGATGGTTGTGGCGGTGGTTTGACTAGACACTCAAGCTTGGTCGACGGTTTGCAATAAAAAAATAATAGAAATACTTGTGGAGAAAAAAAAAATATTTCTAGTATTTTAATAGAAAATTGGATGGTGTTTTGAGTGATTTAAAGGTTATTTTCTCTTTTACTTTTTTTGGATTCTAGAGTTTTTTTCTCCTAAGGAGCGACAATCATAAAGAAAAAAAATTATTTTTCTTTTTTGGATTCGAAAAAACCTCACTCCCCGAAAAGTGTATTTTGTGGGCTCAGCTGAACGAGTAAAACCCTAACTGTTCCAGGCTCTTATAAGAGTTGCACGCCCTGACTCGAACTCGAGACCTGTTGTTCATATCTCAAGCTTTTTATTATCACGCTACACCCCCTTAAAGAGTTATTATTATATATACATCATAAACATAATTCAAAATCATGATTTTCTTATAAAACCGCTATTATAAATCAAACAACCGTGTTTCAGAATAACAGTGTCATTTCCTCACCCCTACTCGTCACCTTAACAGATATAGAGCGTGTTTGGCAGTGTAATTGCGAGTGCTTTTCAAATAACTTTTCGTGTCAAAATGCATGCCAATGATGTTTTTTTATTTTTTAAAAATTATTTTTGACATCAGCACATCAAAACAATCCAAAACATACAAAACATATTAAATTTTAATAAAAAAAATTTTCAAACTTTTTAAAAACACAACCACAACAGCGTTTCCAAACGGTAGCATAGTCTTCTAGAATTTGAGATCCAGCTCATGTGAGATAACAAACAATGCCATCGCATTTGACCAGTCAACCTGTCTAGTGGCACACTGACACGGTAATATCCATTCAAGATTTGTTAAGAAAAGAAAAGGACCGTCCGTGTCTGTGTGCAGAGTGCTTTTCTTTTTCCACCCTCTTTTAGTTTCCTTTTTTTTTATAATATAATATTTCATTGCTAAACATAAAGATGAGCATCAAAGGAGAAGTCATATACCAAAACTCCAGAGATGGAGGGAATAGTGTATGAATGTAGTGCTATTAAGGGTCTTCCCTGTCCTATCCTTAATCACTATACACTGTCAAAAAAATAGAAAATTCATTTCTTTAGCAGCTCGATGGCTGCTGCACTCTCACTCGATCTGTTGCCAGAAAATCCAAGTCAAAGGATGCATCCATTTGAGCTCTCACTTTCAACAATGAACTTGATGACCAGCCAAG
>Ga0325405_1005171_pt1 | contig 13243 bp, 9 predicted proteins | sample PopdelMetagenome_21_FD_205663 | JGI IMG/M metagenome (GOLD analysis project Ga0325405, IMG submission 205663) | Populus deltoides microbial communities from Bellville, Georgia, United States - Xylem-Control-R2 | ecosystem: Host-associated > Plants > Phyllosphere > Stem > Wood/Secondary xylem... | reverse complement strand
TTCTGAGCGGGAAACTTTATATCTACTACTCTGATGGTGCAAAGAATGTTGATGTTGTTTTCAACAATATCTATGAATTAAGTGGCTTGATATCTAACGGACAGTTCTACTCAGATGACTCTCTTCCTGACAATCAGAAGGTAAGAAATCTAGGATTATTGATTAGCTAGTTCCATATTGTTGGGTTTTTGGTTGCATTCCCCATGCATTTGAATGAAATTTGGTTTCATTTCATCTGAAAACCAGGAAAAAGAAAAGAACAAAGCTTGGTGAAGATGACATATGATACTTGGATGCATGTTATAGAGCACGATGGCAAGACCCTTCTAGACCTCAAGCAGAATCAGGGTGTAGTTGCTTCTCAAAATGATGTTTCATCTAGTCAACAAGAGTTTTTGAACTCGTATGATCATCAGGTTACTTTACCTAACCTACCAGCTCCAGTTCCTTCAGAGCAGCCTGCTATGGACTGAGGTCCAACTGTTGGAGGTACACTTTTCAAGTGAAAATCAATCATAATATACACGAACAACATAGAAAGTGAAACCATGTGATTATTAGAATGCTGCGCTGTGTTTGATATTTAAATTGTGTTTCTGTTGCTTGTATAAACCTTTCACAAGTCCTGCTGTTTATTTAAAGTTTTTTATATTTCCTTGTTAGTACCGAGCTTCTTCATATGTCTGGTTGCTTACTGTTAAAGCTCTCTCATTCCTGTCTCTCTCCAGGCTATAATGATGGTATGGCTGCGATATTCTCAATCCATACACAGAACGAAAATCTGAACACCCCTTTTCAGTTCGATGCCACATCGTTGCCTTTACGGAATCATCTGGTCAATACTTCACAGCAAACCCAGGTTCCAGGAACTTTCAATTTTCCTTGCTCTTGGTCCACCACGATCTTCTACATCAGGCTCCTAGAGTTCTGGTTAATCGAATCTAAATTCATACAGGGGAACCGAGGACTTCTTCTCAGAGGAGGAGATTCATACGAGTCTTCTTCATGGATTTAGTGGGATAATATAATTTTGTTCATAGCCATTTTGGTAAGAGGAAGAGTTGGCCTATTCGAAGGAGCAACACCTTGAAGCCATTCTTTATTCCCTTTGAGGAATTTTTATTTGAGCCCCAGATAAAATGGCTATCATCATAAAGGCATGTTGATGGGGGAAGTAAAGAATTTATGCAGAGAATAAATATATGCAATAAACTCAATCAAATTCATAAAGCAGCAGACTAGTAGTTCTTAGCATCAAGGTTTTGTGAAATTCACCCAAAGGCAGCCAGTCATTCTGTGTCTGGAACTTCTTCACCTTGCAGCAAAAACACACGCAACACCTCTCTGGATGCTGTCACGCAGTCATGGTATAAAAAAAAAAATAGGGGAGCACGCGAAGAGGAGTGGTGGTTGTTTTGGAGATATTTGGGAGGGAAAGGAGTGACGGGAAGGGAAGGGACAAATGAGACCAACAGAGGAGAGGAGGGCGAGTTTTTTTTCTTAATTATATAAATGAAGAAAAAATAAAAAAGTAAAGCGCCGCTGCCGGGGATCGAACCCGGGTCACCCGCGTGACAGGCGGGAATACTTACCACTATACTACAACGACCTTGATGTTATTTCATTCCAAATATATTTATATATAGTTATTCATTAATGTGAGAAACCGTGGATAAAAAAGAAAGGGAAAAGGTTGCTATAAAAAATACAAGTTTCTAGGATCTTCCATTATAACACAAGGTCATTAATCCTGAGAGGTTTATTTCAATCTAAACTACAAATTCTATATCAAGCAATAAATCATGAAGATTTATTTAAAAAAAACTACAGAGATTAATTTCGCATTGAGCATTGAGCTTGCAAAACTAAAAAAAAAACATTAAATCACATAGTAGATAAAATAATTAAATAAAACAATAAGTAAATTGCATGAAAAGTAAATAAAAAAAATAAAACATAAAGCTATAAAGAAAGCATGTAAAAAAACCCGATAAATTAAACATAGAAATAAATATTGATCTGAAAATAAACTTGCAAAAAGTAAATTACAAAGGAGAACTGCAAGGTTAAAACTAGAGAAAGTTATATTGAAATTGTAGATCGAGGCAAGTATAAAAAAAAAAAAAAAAACAACAAATACAACGAGAGTGATCGAGGCAAGTAAACAAACAAGAATGTGATCGTTTTATTAAAAACCGATTTTGAATTTTTTTTATAAATTTTCAAAAGAAAAATATTTTAAAAAATAATTCTTATTACAATCCTAAATAATACCAATGATATGTAAATTGTGTTTTTGTTTCTTTTTTTTTTAAAGCATATGAGGTGTTTCTTTCACGAAACACTTGCGGTTTGTTTAGAGCCTTCTGTATTTCTTTGGGAGCACAGAGCTTTTTCGTATATTTCGTCGCTGAATCTGAATACTCTCATTCCTCTCTCTAGGTTATGATGATGGTATATGGCTTCCAGATTCTCAGTGCTTTCACAGAATGGAAATCTCAACATCTCCTTTCACTTCCACGCCACTTCATTGTCTTTACAGGATCCTCTGGTAACTAACAATTTACTTGCTCTTGGTCCACCACCGTCTCCTTCATTAGGCTCTCAGGGTTTTGGCGCCCCGATTCTTAATTCATACAGGAGACAAAGGCCTTCTTCTAAAGAGGACGAGATACCGCACCTCCAAATTACAGCTATGGCGACGATCCATCTCTTTCATCAGGTAAATCAGTTGTGGGATGGCTCAAGCTCCTGCTGCTCTTTAATACATTAATCTACATGTGTGGGAATCCGTCTGTACAGTAAGCTATTAGGTTTTATGCTAATTAATGTTTTTTGTTTATACAGGTCGACAAAAACAAAGAGGGTGACCTAATTTAATTTTTTTTCTTTATAAGATTAAATGTATAATTGTTGGTGCCAGTGATTGAATTGCCAGATCAAAACCTTAATTCACAACGAAGAAGCAAGTCTACAATGTATGAAATCATATGATTTTGTTCATTGCCATTTGCCAGAGGAAGAGTTGGCCTATTCAAAAGAACAACAATTCGAACGGCAGATTTTCTATTACACGGATATTAGAATTGATCACCTTGTAGTTGATTGGGAATTAGCGCAAAAGTGATGCACAGAAATAAATATGAAATAAAATCAAACTCATAGAACAGCAGATTTGTTCTTAGCAACAAGGTTTGATAAAATTCACCGAAAGGGGTGGCGACTGGGGAGAGAGGCAATCACTCTGTGTCTGGAACTTCTTCTTCATCTTCCTCTAGGATGTAGACCAAAGCACGCTTTCTTGCAGCAAAAACACATGCAACACCTCTGGATGCTGTCACGGTAAATTTTGATAAAAAAAAAAATGTTTCAAGACATTGATAACATTATACTTGATTTACATTTATCAACGAAAAATGCAACCTAAACAAAAAAGAGGTTCTGAAAGAAAGCATTCAGATGCCAGGAGGAGTTAAATATGTTCATAATTGAATTTTTTCTTACCGCTGCAAACATAGCAGTAATGCATATGTTAACGCACAAATATCACATATCATATAAAAATAGGCAAGAGACTTGAATACAATTGTATTCCCATTGTACTCACCATTCAAATATGTTTTGATTGGCTGTTGAAAATATAAAATCATTTCCTCTTTAATTTCTTGTTTTGATTGGTTCATGTATTTAATAAGACATTTATTCTATGATACAAAAAGTTGAAAACTTGAATTGTTGAGACTGATTTATAATAGGAAAAGTGCCAATTCTTTTAATGAAAGGATTTGTTCTGTTTTGCCAAAAATTTTTTTTCTGATAAACCATTTGCCGTGATCAACAAATCTTTTAAAAAAAACATTGTTTTATAATAGAAAAAATGTGATATTCACATAGCCATGTAATACAGCATTGTTTTTTATCAGAATTTTATACAACATTGTTACAAACAAATCAACAGTATTAAAAGAAACACAAATTAACAATATATAATAGCATTTAAGATTGTGAATAAATTTATCACTTCATTCTATTATGATCTAACATGTCAAGACAAATTATTAGTTGCCACTACATTTATAAAACAAATCTCTCAAAAAATTATCTGAAATATATAATGTGAATTAATTAAAATATCATTCTTTTTCTGTGCACACACATATTTGAGGTACTTATTCCAAATAATGACATTTTCAACCATAAGGATTTCTATTTTAGAAACCTACTATTATTTATGTGAGTTAAAAAAGGAAAGTTCTTTTTGGATTTGAAACTTGCACAGGTTCATATTACCTTGTGCTTAATTTTTATCAAATAAACAGGGATGGTGAGATTCGAACTCGTGACCGCTTGGTCATCAAGACTCTGATACCTTGTCAAAGAATCATCTCAACCCAATAGTTTAAGCTGTTAGGTGAGGTCTCAAGATATGATTTATATTATTCTCTAACATATACATATGTATAAGACTACATCCATTTAATTCATAATGCTAATAAGCCATAATATTTATTTGAAAAATTAATATTTATTTTTTTAATTGTCCACATGTAAAACAAATCATGCTCATATTAAATATCTTCTGATCATTCTATATTTAATTGTTTGCCAAATATTCCTTTTCTTTTTGTAAATAAATAAGACCACGTTATTATACATATATTTTGTTCATGGATATTTGGTTTGATATGAATAAATTGATTGGCATGTGTATAATACAGTGATAAGGATATTATATATATAAAAAATTGAAATTATTTTTAAGAATATACTTAACATCATTATCCTTGTCAATTTATCATGTAATGTTGTTGAGAAAATAAGAAAAAACTAAAATGTTAAAAATAACGATTAAAATGATTGTAGAAGTTAAAAAGATGAAAAGTAAATGATAGAGAAATCAATAATGTTTAATGACCTTGTGATATATAAATGCTTAAATAACTATTACTTTATAATTATAACATTATTTATCATTATTCGATATTGTTAAATATTTTGATATATCAAAAGTGTCTTTTATTGAGATTATCAGTGCTGTGATGAATTCACCTGATGTTACCCTTAACAAGTTACCAGCTATTAATGTACTTTAAAAACCAATGGAATGGAGCTGAGAGGAGGGACACTTACCACTAACTGCCAAGGGAGCAATTACAGAGTGAGGAATATTGCGAACTTTTTCGTTCTCCATTTGCAGTTGCACAGTAGAATCCTAATTGTATCATTTCTAGGTGAGAAGTCAATAAAAAAGAAATTTGGAAATACATAGACAAGAAATGTGCAGCAGTGACAGAATTCCTTTATGGAATGAAATTAAATTCCTACAAATAATTAATACTGTTAAGCTAATCAAGATGAAAATTAACCAAAGAGAGCATAAAATTAGAGACAATAAATACGATGTGATTTAAGACTAAAAAAGCAATGCCAAAAACATTTCGGCTTGACTCAATTCAATGTATGAGAAGAAGCAACTAAGATCTTAAAACAAGTGGGCACTAAGAACTAAGAAGCTTAAGCACAAGACAAAACAGGAGACAGATTTCAGAGACAAGTCAAAACCACAAAGTTTAGTCACTTTGGGATTTTGAAGTAACTTAAACTTAAGTTGAACAAATAGAAAAAATTCCAAATGCATGTCAACTACAAAATTCAGAAGAGATGCAACAGTACAAAAATCTGTCTCCATGTCTGTATTCAATCCAGCAGGTGCAGACTAAAATAAATTGCATAAGGTACCTTCAGTTGATACAAGTTCCATAAGTTTAAGTCGGTGAATCTTGAAATAGATATAAATGGAAGCTCGCTAGCTTGCACAATCATCATACAAGCATCTCCAGAACTTTCAGATGACGCAGATGCCCCATTTAACAACAAGACAATTTGACTATCCTGGTTGAGACCGAAAAAGTTACACAATATCCCACAGCAATGAAAAGAAGAAGACTGCACGCCAAGGAGTCTTAAGGTCTCACCTTATATAATGAGAGATCCACACACTCGTAACCAGCAGGAACATACAACAGTACAGCTTCCAATGACGTATAACCATTCTTTGAACTGCTCAAGTCATGCGTAAATCCTCTTATTACGCCTATACAGTTTGCAATATCTGAAAATGGCTCATCAGGTACTTGGAAGCATACATAGTCAACAAAACTGTGCTGACATGTCTGATGAGATGAAACAGCTTGAGAAGCATCCTAAAGAAGGGAAGAAAAAGTTAAAATCAAGGCAGCCAATCAAATATATAGCACAAAAGATGTGACTTCAATTTCTTTTAACAAATTGGGACTTACTTGGAATGGAAAAATCCCTCATGCATTGATGAAAATGATGCATTTTATAGCGTGTCTGATTAGAAAGTTCAATGGAAAACAAGAGAAGAAAATTCCCCATGCATTGATGAAAATGTACCTCATAGTATGATATTGACATGGGAATTGCCATAGATACAGATGCTGATGCTGATGAAGATGAAGATGGAAGAGGAAACAGTGGCAGCAAATCCTCACATAGCATCTTTCTTGATATGGTAGTAAAGGGCATCAGGAAAGCTTCCTTGAAGCTAATATTGTAGAAGCCATGAATAAGGCATTTATAACATGAAAAATGGTAAAGCATGATACTCCGCAAAGACATATATAAGCTAATCACTTAATAAAATAGAGAAATTTCAAGATAATGTGTGCATGCATTCTAGACCCTGCTAATAGCAATTCTATTAGTCTGAGAACTGATAATACATTGACATGTTCCTCAACAGTCATTCACAGTACATCATATTCTAGAATTTTCTTTCCTTACAGAAAACTTTGAAGTTCAATGAGCCATGTTAACATCTCCATCAACATAATTTACTATTTAATATACTACTAGACAGCAAAAGGATAAATAAACATATACCTGTCCTCCATTTGCTGGAATTCTTTAGCCAATGTTCTTTGCAGATATTCACAATCTGAAAATCCCCCAAACTGAACTAATTCCTTAACTCTCTGCATTGTTTCTCTGAAATAAAATTTGCAAACATTAAAAAAAGTGACCTCAGAAGTACACCAACATTTGCAATCATGCATAAAACCAAATATGCAGACATGCATAATTGAAGTGGAGCATGCATAACTGTGATCTAAGCTGGTTCCAATTGAGAGAGTGCCAAATATGTAGCTCATAGTTATTATATTGATGTCTTTAAGAAACATTGGAAATGATTGTTCATAACCTAATATGTGTATGGCTAAATGGATGTCACCTTCCCTAAACATTAACTCATTTGAGAATTAGTCCCTCGACTTCCAATTGAAATCAAATCCTTTTTGTTAATTTTTGTAGGATTCCATACATGAGATAATGGATTGTTGCATGTGAAAGTTTAATTATCACTGGAAAAAAAACTGTTTTTTGACCTAATTATATTTTTTTTCTTTTATCGTATGTATTTTTGCAACTTTACTATTTTTATTGAATAAAATATCATTTTTTTTTATATCAGACACATGTTTTATAAGCAAAATCCATTATCTCATGGATGGAATCCTACAAAAAGTAAAGAAGGATTTGATTACAAAAACATAGTCCAGGGAGTTCAAATCTGAAATTGGAAGTTGATGGACTAGTTCTCAAATGAGTAAAAGTTCAAGGTGGGTAAACCCATTTAGCCTAAATGAATCTCAAAGGGAAAAAAAAAGGCAAGTTTTTCAGTGAAAACAAATAGTAGAATAATAACTACGGTTGAATATATAACTTACAAGTCAACTTCAATATCATGATCAACTTCCAGCAACTGCTTAACTGGATCCTGATCGTATAAGAACTTCAAGAATATGACAACAAGTTCACTGCCGAACAGAAAGAAATTTTTAGTACAAAATTTATGTAAGCTACCAGTTGGAATATGAAAATGCCTCAAACACAAACCTATTGTATGGAAGAAGCTGGTCACTGGGTTCTTGCATAAGCAGCTTTATACATTTAAGAAGCCAATTGAAGAAATTTGAAAACTGAAAAAAGGAAAGGTGTACCATTAGAGTTTTCAACAAAAAGATATCACAATTCATGAAAAGAGAAATTTTCTCTCTCCTCCCAGTACAGTATCAGTTGTTTTCACAAAAAAGTACTTCTGTTCATGACACAGCCACCCCTTATTTCTCCAAGTTGAAGAGCAATAATTTGCCTTATTTAGCAACAGCACCAAAAAATTCACAAGTAATTTTAGTTCCTCAATTACAGTACCTGCTGCTCCACAGATGAAAGGACCCTCATAAACCGTTCAATCTGCACTAGTATCATACCAGATTTTTCTGTTGCATTGTTAATAAGCATCTCATCCAAACCAATACCATGGTAGCGTGCACGCCATCTGGAAAGGCCTCTTAGCTCTCCCATTCTAAATCCAATAATTTCTGCAGCAGGCTGGGAAATGAATATGTATCTTTTAGTTTCCACTCAAGCCCCTTAATATAAAAGAATACAACAAAAAGAAAAAACTATATCAGGCAGATGGAAATCTAATCACAGAACTTGTGAAAGGAAAAGAGAGAGCACAGGGAATTTGATGATAAAAAAAAACATGTCACCCCATGTAAACTGGGCAACTAATAAGCATAACTTTTTTTAGTTTTGTAATAAACACAGTTAAATTATAACCTCAGCAAAAAAGACATAAATCCAGAGATGATGAAATTCATTGAAAAATGGCCAAATTGCTCAGGTGATGATCTTTGATGAAGGCATTTGAAGATATTGAAAGTCAAAATCCAAGATAAAACCAACAAAGTTATTTTTCTTCCTTGCTGATAGGTCGTCCAATATGAAATGGCCCATGAAAAACCCAAACTACTTATCCTCAATCCACTTGATTGAGGAGACTTCAAAGCAGAGCACAATTATAGCCTTTCGTGAGTATACAAGTCTTCTTTGACGTGTATGGCTTTTTTGCAAGCATGGTACTGCCCTTTTTTTTTTTTCCTGTGAACACTGACATGTATGTATTCAGCAAATCAGAATGCATGCTCAGGCCGGTGAATGATTCCGGGGCTTATGAACCCAAATATATGATATTCCAACCTTAGGTACTCAGTAAATCAAGTTTTAGCAAACTCGAACCTGATCAACCACTTAAAGAAAGATAAAATACAGCACCTGACCTGTAAATGATCAAGGACAATGCGCTGAAGTTCTTTTGCTGTCCCACAAATGACCTTTAACACACGCTTCACGCCCTGTAAATGAAGAAGAAATTAAATATAAAAAACCATTAGCCAAAAGCACAATTACAATCTCCTCTGTTGGCAACAAAAATTATAAACAAATCTAGTTAAGGCCATACCACTTCACCAAGGGAGTTAACTAGAAATTGATGTACTGCTGAACTGGTCCGAGCACCCCCTAAAAGGCTGAGAAATTCCTCTTGTGGAGTAGAGTCCAGTGCTGTATACAAGAACTAGAAGTCAATGAATGGGATAATAATACAGGAGTTATAACCAATAGAGTGAATCTTGTGTTGTCGAACACAGTTACCATGGTCAATAATCAGGGTAGACAGATAATCAAATTTCTCATGAAATGTGTGCATGGCATCTGACCACTGCTTGCACATAACTGATAAAGACGCCCTGATAACTTCAGTTAAGTCCTCAATATTGGAAGCTTGTTGAGCCAACTGATGGAGCTCACTTTTCCTGCAATGACAAAGAAAGTGAGAAACTTAACTACAAAGCACATTTTTGTCAACTTCAAGTAACATTACAGGCCAAAAAACCAAATAATGAGCATCCAGAAAGTGGATTGAAATTGTGGGCAAGAATACAGGAGAGAAAATCCTAAGTGCATAGTTTTGTAGGCAACTTGCAACCATCATTATCCTAGCCCAACCTGGTGAGCCACTAACCTAGGGCCTGGTTTGGGTCATTGGAAACCCCCCTTTTTTTACCAAAATGATGTCGTTTTGGGATTTTTTTAAGAAAAAAAGGTCAAAGGTTGGGTTGACACAGGATAACCCCCCAATCTACCACTCGAGCCTTGGGCTGTGTTGAACCCCAGGCCAGTCTTATAACTACACCTACAACTAATCCCAGTTCTATGATGAAATTACCTCTTCAAAAATATAGAAGTATCGAGCACTAAGCTATGCATACCCTGCCTGACCATTTGGCTTTCTCTTGATTCTCTGTTTTCATTAAGTTCTCCAGAGCACATGACAATCAAACGACAGAGGTCTTTCGACAGAGAAACCTAATGACAATGAACATGTAGAAAAATCATCTTGCTTTTGTACAGAAAATTACTCAACACGTATATTATAGTCCTAAAAATTCTGAACTCTTAAAGGGTGTCCAAAATGGAAGATGGGCATACCTTGTAAATGGAAGAATTCAAAATTTGACGAGGGGTCTGCTTATCAATAAAGGGGGTTGGAACTGAAAACTTGTGTATATTCTGCATATAATTTTGCACATATATCAGAAATTACCAGCATGAAAACAAAAAGAATAAAAATGATGAAAATGAGACAATGGACATCATACTGAAAAAAAAACAGTTTAATAAGTGATAAAGTAATTCACTGGCTTAACCAACAAGAATATTAACCAGATACTGGACCAGCAGATGAAGCACAAAAACTAGTATGATAGTTACTCAACTATGAATTTTCATCCGACCAAATCTTTAACAGCTAAAGTCAGGGTAATAACAAGGATATAGAAGAAAAAGGGGGGAAATGTAAAGAGGGAAATGGGCAAATAGTCTTAATCATGACAACTGATTTATATCAAATCAGGCTTATCGAATGGCCCAAGCTTTCACAAGATCCTACATCCAATTACTCATTACCACAAATGACAAATCATGAGCCATTATATAAAATATTAAGCATACTTGAGATAAGTTTGCCACAGTTCCATAAGCCCTCAATCAATTCCAAAACAATTGAAAAGGTTCTTGGTTAACAGGAGAATGAATGATCAACAAAGTTCAAATGTTTATTTAAAGAACAGATGAGTATAACTCACAATTTTTCCGATTGGAAATATACCAAATATGCTAAAGCATATACTTCCATCTTTATCTCCACTACACAGAATATTAAAGCGTTGGTACGAAGAGTTTGACAGCTCTCTATATGAATCTTCACTGTCATCCATGAAGCCAGTATCTCCAGACACTACTCCAGGCATTCGGGGGACCCTAGGAGCAGGAGGAAAGAAACGGGAAGTGCGGTCTTCATATGATGAGGAGTTTTTAGAGTCATCCTGAAAACCAAATTTAAATAAGCAATGGAAATGAGAAAAAAAATGCTTCTGGGGAAGAAATCAAAAGCTTAAGCCAGATGAAAAATAGCAAGTTTAATGGTAAACTAGAGAAAAATTTGTTGAGCGATCTTGTGGAACTCATGAGAGATGAAAGAAAACGGCATACTCTAATAAGTTGTCCTTCCTCCTCCCAATTAAGACACACAACGGCAACGGTATGAGACTTCAAGCTTCTCAACAATTTGCCATTCTGGTCGATATGCATTGCCAAGCATTAGAAACCATGATAAAAACACTAGTAAAATACCAGCCAGAAAGTTAAATGCCATAACTCATACGCAAGTGTTATTTAATCAGCACAACAATCAGAATACATTCTCGCATTCAAACAACGCATGCTAAAATCATGAAGGGAAAAAAAACCAATCTCCTCATTCAAGTTTAAAAAGGTTTGCCAAAAATAACAACAAATATTGTAAACAATGAAACTGACCTCAACATCATGTAAAGAAATGGTTCCATCTTCAAGACCAACAGCAATCGCTTTACCATCCGGTCGCCAACACAATGATGTAATGTTCCTTCCTAAAAAAATTCACAAACATTCAACTTCAAAACACTTGCAGAAGAACTGTTACACAAGATTAACAAAAAAAAACCCTAAAAATTACAATTAAAGTAATTGGAGGGTAAATAAAGGTAATTACCAGGGGAGATAGTCCATAACCTCTGCCAATTGAATCGATGGAGTAAAATCTTGGAGTCTTCAGTTACCATTGCGAGTAAATCCTTTTCAGGATTCCACTCTGCGATTTTAACCTGAGAAGCGACCGGTTTATCGAATTGAAGTTGGAAAGGAAGCACGCGATCGGTCTCGTCGGTTTCCATGGAGAAAAGTACGCGGTTGACGGTGTGCTCGTGATTAAGACGGTGTTGTTTTCGGAGAGGTTTGCGTGGTAGTGGAATGGCGGAAGTGAAGTGGAAAATGAGAGAGACAGAGGTGGGCGGGCTTTTTTGGGGTTTTAACTTTTAATTCAATTGGATAAGTTAAAATTTAAAAAATAGAAATTGAAAACGCCGTTGCCGGGGATCGAACCCGGGTCACCCGCGTGACAGGCGGGAATACTCACCACTATACTACAACGACCTTGTTGACTTTCATTTCAGAATAATTATTATTATAATTATATATTGTTACCTTTTCTGTTTCTCAAGACCATTCAACAATTTCACGGCTAATTGTAGCAAGGCTACAAGCTTATGATCATCATGACATGAGTGTCTAAATTTTAAAGTTTGTTATTGAATTTAATTAATTACAGAAATTGTGTTTCCTGTTTTGAGAGAGATGCCATAAAGTGCTTGAATTAATCATATAATTCAAACAAATTTTTAATTCTGGTTCATAGTTATAGAATTGTGGGGCGAATAAATTAACTTGTAAAATCAGTAAATTCATTTAAATTTTGATTTGTTAAAAATAAAAAATAATATTATTTTAATAAAAAAATGCTATATTTTTTTTATTTACGTAGACCGAATTAAGTTTTGAGTCAAGAGGCTATTAAAATTTGAAATTTTAAATCAAACCAAATTTTATAACTAAGTTGTTAATAAATTCAATTTTGTTTTCCAGTTAACATCCTGAGATTTTCATGAAATAAAAATACTGAATCCAAAATCATAGATTTCTACTAATAAATAATTAGATTTAATTTTAACTACTTACCCTAATCAATTGACTTGCAGAAGGATTGAGGATTCCGACTTTCAAAGATGTAAATTGCGCTCAATGTGTTCTTCAACCTGGGCACACAATCATATGTATGATTGTTGGTCAATTATTTTTTTTAAGATTTAACTTTGATTGGCAAGTGGATTTTCGAGTTATTATCTAAAACTCAAATATTTTTTCCACTCAAAACATATTTAAAACCTTACCACATAGAGATAGAGGGGGAGAATTATGTGTTAAAATGAAAAAAAAA
>Ga0325405_1005170_pt1 | contig 13246 bp, 9 predicted proteins | sample PopdelMetagenome_21_FD_205663 | JGI IMG/M metagenome (GOLD analysis project Ga0325405, IMG submission 205663) | Populus deltoides microbial communities from Bellville, Georgia, United States - Xylem-Control-R2 | ecosystem: Host-associated > Plants > Phyllosphere > Stem > Wood/Secondary xylem... | reverse complement strand
CGTGTATGATAGTTAGTGAAATAATTTTTTATCATTTCTTTTTATGCCCCTTGAAATTTTTGCTGACCAAACAAAATTTTAAAGTTATCTCTTTATTTACAAGGATTTTAACTTCTGTTATTATTATTTTATTTCTATTGTTTTACTTTGTTTTTTTATAAAATTGTAATTTGTTTTTAATTTGATTCTTATTTTTTGATTAGTTTTTTTTAGTTTTTTTGTAAAATTAATTTTACTATTCAATTTCATTCTTGAACAGAAAATTTATTTTGATTTTTTATTTTAATTATTATCCCCATTTTTTTTGGGACCTTTTTAAAATTTACTTGTAGAACTATGTTTATGTGTTATTGATATTTTTAATTATACCTTATCGTATATGAACCTAATGAATTAATCATATTATAAAATAATCTCCTATTTGTAATTTTGATATTATTTATTCTTTGAGTTACTGCTACCACCAGGATATCTATCATTCTCTTGGCTATCACTCCTAGAGAAGATATCATTTAGAACAAGTTTATGTGATAGCTGCCAGCTTCCCCAGCAACTCAAGTCATTGAGCACGGCCAGCATTCAAATTTACATTCTTAAGGTCTTTGTCAGTGAGCTTTTATTGGCAATTTCTATCATAATAAGAATTAATTATCACGTTCCACCACCTGCATTGAGTGTGATATTAAATTTCCAAGAATAACTGTGAATATATGTACATAGCTGGAGAACTACAAACAGAGAGAGGTGAATGAAATTGAGATTAAGAACCATGTGCAACTAGTATTTGGTGTAATCTATATGTAGTCTCTTAGCTGAATAGACAATCTTCCTGTCCTCCGCTCAACTCTATTGCAGCTGAATGTTTGTGCGGAACATCATATAAGAGAACACACAGCTCACTGCAGATAATCCCTTGCAAATCACTTTGACCATCTCTGTTTTATGGTAATTCCACATGGTGTTCGATGCTTTATTACTGAACAGCGTGCTCAAAAAAGCAGATTTCACTTGTTAAAGCACTTGGGTAAGTACCATAACGATCTGTTCAGGCTGTTTCACTAGAAAATGACAAGAGAGGAGGGATGGATGAAGGACGCAATTGAATTGATGAAAAAAAGGTCTTAATTGAAGAAGAAAGAAAATCACTCAGCAACCCATGTTTCGTATTTATGCAAGTCCTTCTCTATGTCATCTTATCTAGTCTCGCTCATTGTACAATTTTGTATCAAAATAAGAACACCTAGAGAAAGATGCACAATACAAGAAAGTATACTTACTTAGGTTAAGCAGTTCCTGTTATCAACCTTTCCTGTTGATCTAACCTTTTCACCTTTATAAGGCCAAAGAGAACTTGGAAACAGAAAAATGCACAGAGGATGGATGCTGCAGTGGCTGGTACCTAGGAAAGACGACACATTTAAACAAATGATTATTCAAGATCAAGAAGAAAGATGCAAAATAATGCCATAGCAAACACAAATTACTGCTTATGGCTTACTCGAATGGAGTTGAGAAATAAAATCGTTGCAAGGTTAATTAGACTTCCAGCAGCTACAGCCTGTTGATTGGTTAAAAAGGATGTTACCAACAATTACATATTCAGATCCAGACACATCGCAACATATTACAACATGTTACGTAAAATATTTATGTTTCGGTATCAACTCCATAAAATATTTATTTTTCTGTAAAACTAATAAAAAAAATACATACAAGCATGGTTCTTGTGTTTCAATTTAACCAATGAAGTGGCAGGCAAGCCAACTATAATTCTAGACAAGCTAAAATGCCATAAATGCACGAGTTCACTGATTTAATTTTCTTTGCTATACATGCAAATTCAGAATTTTATAAATGCAGAAACAGCATTGATGGTGAAAATGTTAAAGATAACAATCTTGTTCAAGCCTCTTGACAAAAAATCACAACCAAGGTAAATTCCTCTATCACTATTTATACAAGTTCTTGGCATGATTGGAAACATGTGTCATGTCCTGAAGCAACCAACATGCAAATTTTCAACAGAAGCATAGTTCAAATATGTTAAACCATGAATAGTGCATTCAATGATAAATGAGGAAATATTAACATTGCGTTCAATGAAACCTAAATGAAAGATAAACAAGAATTCGATGAGCATGATTTCCCCAAAGTCATAAGACAGATTAACTCACACTCCCTACTGTCTTCTGAACAGCTGCAACACGCTGGAATGCCCTCTCAGCCTCCAGAGTTCGAACTCGAAGCTTCAAATCACCTTGCTCCTGCAATGTAGGGTTGATTGCTAAGTAACAAGTATGGAAGAGTGGAATCCACAGGCTTGCTATGAAGCAGTAGAATCATTAAAATACTCAAATTAAAAATACACAAGGGACTCCTGAATCCTACCAATCGTTGGATAGTTTCAGCAAGCTTTTGAACTCTATCAGCCTGTCTAAATAAGTTGTGGAATGCACGAGACTGCCTGTCCCACCTCTTTCTGAAGTCCTGAAACATTTACTGGATTGGTTATGAAAATAAGACCACATATTATGTTCAATGCACAGGGTTAGACTACAGTAAGATGGTCCTACTTCAAGAGAACTACCGAAAAATAAAATCTCTACCTTCAAGAGAACTTCAACTCCAGCTTCACGAAATCTTAGCAGCTCGAGTGCATAGCTGAAAGATAACACATGCAGGATATGTTAGGCATATAATTTACATACCCGACCTAATTTTAGAAATCTCCTAAGAACATTTAGAAAATTGCAGCAGTAGCTGCATCACTCACGGTTTGGCAATCTCAGTAATATCAAACCGAGGGTCAAGGCCTTTCCCAATGCCATCCAATACTGCAGAGAAAATAATTTCTTGTCTACTGTTAATGTTGCGCGTAGCATTGCATAACAATGATCCCACCAAATTAGAGTACTTCACCTGAAAATGCTCTCACAACAAATGTGAAAGTGGCAGGAAAACGGAAAGGTTGATCTGCTGCAATGGATAATAAATCTTCCCCTGTTAAGAGTGTAGCATTATGAGCTGCAGTTTTCTAAATGTTTGTGGAAATGAGTTGAAAGCTACGAAGTGCAATATCTTATCCAAACTAGATAATTTGCACAATCAATTGGACAACGAAGTTAAATGGAAGAGCAGGTGTATCCTCTACTAAGACTTGAATTTAAGTATCCCAGATTGAGAAACAATTTCAACTCATCTAAACCTCTATCCAAAACTAGTTGGGGATCCATATCCTAAGATTGAGAACAAAGAAAGGAAATTAAAACAAAGAAAACTTGAATGATAAGTGTTAAACTAATAGACACCTATTAATTGTATGTATATATTAACAACAGTTGCTTTTGTGCAGATGCCAACAGAAAGTGAGAAGCTCTCACCACCTTCCTATTTGGAAATATATTTTACTAATATTAGATACCAATATATGTAATGGGCATTTCCATGACTTCAGTCAAAGAATTTGGAAACTCAAATATAGAACAACACTATAGAAATTACCTATTGCAGCCAGACGTTGCTTCCTTTTCTCCTTCTTTTCCTCCTTGGTCAATTGTTTTTTAAATCCAAGTTCTGTTGTTGCCATTTCTCTCTCTCTTCTTTGGGCAGCAAGACGCTCTTCAAAACTGCCAAATTTTGAGATTAGAATTTTGTGTTTAGAGGTTGAACAAAGAAACATCAATACATCACTTATTAGATTATCCTAAGGTAGTTTCAACATTCCCACTTTGCTTCACTGTGCAACCTATCAAAGTGTCAGTAAATTGACAGGCTTTTTTGCATCACAGTATATGTGATTCAAAATGAATGCCAGGCTTCTCTTCTTGGTCTCTTGTAATGACTGTCCCCAGTTCCACTTCATCAGAGAATGCCACAATCTTAAGAACCTCCCTCTCAATTTTTCAATTCAATATCCACCTTGGGACCTTGAAAAAAGGGCATGATGGAAAAGTCATGCCTTCTTCCACCAAATGAGACAATCATCTGTCATTTACACTTGATCTCTGATATTTCTCATACCAGCTGAGCAGCTAAACCTTAATAACAGTAAAGACAGGAGCAATACTTCAGTCAAGATCCTCTCTCCTTGTTCAATCTGGGCTAGAGACTCAACCCTTAATCTATCCAAGCCATCAGCCTAGGTTCCTTCTTCTGTTGATCAGCCGAGCCTCTAACCTATCCTTGAACTTCCCACCTTGGAAGATTTTGTAAATTTGTTGGAGTTGAATTATTATTCATTATTATAGGAATAGAATGGCACAGACAACTTTGAGCAGAATTTTCTTCCTATCAAGAAAAACTTTTAGACGATCCCTATGTGTTCTAATTTAGCATCCGAAAGTGTCTACAATTACCAATAGCCTTATCCTCCCTCATAATATTTATTTTTGTCTTTGAGATTGTTCCAAATGCTACCCAAATCAGCAGATGAGGAATTAGTCAAAACTACCCAATGTCGTATTTTGAATAAATAATAAAGATAGTGATAACAATAAATGAAAGATAACCCAATCAGTTATCCTTTTCTTTCAAAGCACCTGTTGAGGAAGAATTGTGCAGTTCGTCTGACAGCTGTCATGTCTCCAGTAGGCACAAGGACACCCATTTGTACCATTGCCTCAAGGACCTGCACTAGCATAGAAATCCATAAGACCATGTGAACTGTGGCATGCTAAGTTTGTCAACTAAGAAAAGGGAAACCTGGCTCCATGGAGCACCATACTTAAGACACACAATCACCTTATCTGGATCCTTTTCATAAACTCCGTAGAATGTTTCCAGCAACCCTTCTCGAATGTTTGGACTGATACTGCAATATGCAAAGGTAAAGGACAGTCATCATTTGAAACTCGATAATGGACTTGGTTGGTATACTAATTGAAGGTAGCCAGAAGAGGACCAAACAGTACCTTCCCATCATTCCAAAATCATAAAAGATCAACCTTCCCCCATTGACATCATCAACAGCAATATTTCCTGGATGCTGCAGAGAAATAAATGAGATCTAGTCACATACTCAACGAACTTCAGATGCCTTTAAGGAATCATGAAATAGAAGGATCACATATCCCTCATCTTTAAAATGAGAAACAATCATAAAACAATTTTAGGAAGGCTTTGAGGACTCTGACTATCAACACATGTCAAAGCTGTTAGATTGTATCCAAACTTTCCTTTATTGTTCAGAAGGACAAATTCTTTTTCCATTTGATTGGACCAGAAATTTATTGGCACAGCCACCAAGGAATGTAGCTTCAACGTGTTTAGGATGCACGTGTCAAATACAGTGACTACATCTGCTTTTGGTCTAATTTACCTCTCTCTTCTATGAGGTTTCAGATGAAGTTCAATGACCTCTCCATGTCCCACTTTCTCTGTGATGAGTGTGAAATCAATTTCTAATTCTAGATGTCTCTGACATCCCTCCATATTTCAAATGCAGAATCGTCTTCACATGCAAGCACTAAATTAAAATCATATCTGTTTCATGATTCAACTCAAGACACTATCCATATTCATGCAACATCATTTTAAAATTAATGATGCTATTATTTTGAATTAAGGGAAACAAAAGCATGTCAAAGAAACTCTAAATCCTATCAGCATCAAGTAAGGTAACCTATGATACACTGCAGTCAGAAAATTAAAAACCCCTCTTCAGATGACTATCGAGCATCACCTGCTGAAATTTTGAAACAACAATAAATAAGACTTCTAAGAACATTTTCTCATGAAAATTGAGATTTCAGGTCAATGCATGTCGATCACACCTCAAGATGCAAGGCATACGGTTAATCAAGCTTTTCATCCAAGGAATCTAAAAACCTTGCACCTTCAGCATCTCCAGCAGAATTTTCTAGATCTCTATTTTTTTTTTCTTTTTTTACTTAGGAGGAAAGCCTTTCAATAAAGACCTTACGTGCCCTTGAAATAATTTGTGTGTATCCTCGTATGAAAGTACAGTAAGCTCAGAATTCAGGTTCACTTTCTCAAATAATTTTGTCATACTGAGAATCCTAAATAGCAAATATTTCAATTACCAATAAAAACTGAAAATGGCAGTAAACTCACAGGGTCAGCATGGAAGAATCCATGAGATAGAATTTGTTCCAAATAAGATTCAACCGCATATCGTCCCAATCTGCAAAGCATGATAAAGATGAAGATTTTTAGCTGACAATAAAGTAATTTTTTGACTATACTAAATCACACAAGTACAAGCACTGAAAGGACAAGAGTTAAAGGTACAGTGTTAATATGATTTCACCAAGCTTAGGGCCTGTTTGGGAGTGTAGTTGCAGCTGCTTTTCAAAGTACTTTTCATGCCGAAATGTATCAAAATGATGTTTTTTCATTTTTTAAAAAATTATTTTTGAGATCAGCGCATCAAAACGATCCAAAACATACCAAAAAAAAATTAATTTTTAGCAAAAAAAAAAATTTGAATTTTTTGAAAACGCAACCCGCGTTTCCAAAACACTCCCTTAATAGCAGGAGATTATCTTAACCTTTTGCGATCAACACCCAATTGATCTAAAGCTTGAATTTTGTTTATTTTGATCCCTGGGACATACTCCATTGTCAGAATCTACATTCAGATGAATAAATAAAGGAGCAAGAGGTTACAAATAACTTTAGAAATAGTGTTTTATAAGAAAAAAATAGTGCTCAAGTTTATAATTAGAACCTGTGGAGTGGTGTATTCCCAATTTATTGTTGGGACTTTTACATATTCCATCTTTTTGAAATTACTTGCAAACAGTTCTGCATTAGCAGCTTCCTTAGTATAATCAATCTCCTGAAAATGTCAAATACTATTAGCTGTTGCAATCAGAAAACTGAACTGTAATGCAGCTCCATAATAAATTATGTTAATGACCCCTAGGCACAAGACCTGCAAGTTAAACCATAATTAAATTTAAAAACTTAAATTTACAATTTTATTGAATTTCTTTGAAGTAGAGAAAATTAATCTAAAAAGGCATTACTAGTCATTTTGTACTTGGTTGCATGCTGTTAGAGCTCATTTATATGGTTAAATCAAAGGGTGCATGTATTTGATCACTCATTTCTTGAGGTCTTCCCTTTTATCTCCCTACTCATCCATGTCACTTATCCTGACTTTAAGTAGACTAAAGATTGTGAAAATCTTGTTTCTTGAAGCATGACCACCCTAATGTTCATTTAATTTGCAACTCTATCCCAGGCATGTGTTTGATTGCAACAACAACCAACATTAAATGAGGGGCTTCCCTTCTGTCCTCCTACTCATCTATGTCCCACATCCTGATTTCAATTTGACTAAGATGGTGAGAATGTTGTTTCAAGAAGCATGACCATCCTAGTGCTCAATTCATTTCAAATTTATCAAAAACCTCAATGCTTAACTTACAACACCAACTTAAGGAAAAAACATTAATTATTGCAAACAGAAAAACTTTGACTTGGGAAATTGGAGTAAAAGAATAGATGCCACTTGTTTTTTTCTGAGCAATCAGGAAGATGAGGTCATAAAGGGAACACTGCTACCTGATACAAGACACTTGCACATTCATCATATATTGCAACCCAGTCCCTCTTTGCACCATCTGACTTTGGGTCAATCTTTTGAAGATATTCAGCTATTACCTGGGAACAATCAGCAACTAGGCGAAGCTTCATATATCTGACTTTTAAACCCTCATGAACCCACCAAAAGTGATGCAAGGAATTTCTAAAGTATAAAGGAAACTAACCCTCAGGTTTTTTAGGTCAATATCAAAAAGATCCTTGAGACCAGGTCTTTGAACTTTAATCACAACTTCCTGTCCTTTCAATCTTGCACGGTGAACTTGACCTACATTAAGAAACAGAGGGGGAAAGGGAAGAACAAGAAAGAAATTGCAACGTTAGATATTTCTTTCTTATCATCAATTGCATCACAGAAAACAAATGTCAAACGGCAAATTGCAAAAGTTTCCCCATCAAAAAACAACCAAAATGAAATGACAATTACCAAGACTTGCGGCAGCTATGGGTTCGTAGTCAAATTGATCAAAGATATCATCCACTGGAGCTCCAAGCTCTTCCTCAACAATAGAAACAGCAGTCTCTGATGGAAATGGAGGAACTTGATCCTGAAAGAATACATCAATTTAGACCATCCCAAATAAATCACGAACTCCAAAAAAATGGACTATAGAAGAAAATTGAACCAACTGAAAAATACATACAATGAAAAGCCTTTTTTGCTAAGAAGGTTTTTGGAAGTGTAGTAACGGTAGTTTTTCAAAGTGTTTTTCGCTTAGAAATGCATCAAAATAATGTTTTTTCATTTTTTAAAATTTATTTTTGACATCAGCATATCAAAACAATCTAAAAACACTAAAAAATATTAATTTGAAGCAAAAATAAAATCAAATTTTGATGAAAAGCAGGTTGAAACTCAATGTCAAACACCCAATATCGAAAGAAAAGTCTTGACCTGAAGCTCAGACAATTGATCAACATATTCTTGAGCAAGAATATCCACTCTTGTAGAGAACTGCTGACCAATTTTTATGAATGTTGGACCTAATCTCAATATGCTTTCCTTTAACCACTTGGCAAGGGCCTTCCTCCTTGCAACTTTTTTCTCCTCTATCATTCCTCCTGCATATTTTCATTTGTATAATCAGACCAACCAGCAGAGGACAAAAAGGGAAAACTTAGCAAGATAAATCTAGAGGCTGATCATCCTGATAAATTAACAATTTCCATAAAACTCATGGGTTATTGAGAGCTCCAGTCACACAAATCAGACCTGAAGTACAAATACAAGAGCAACAAAATGCAAAAACTACACGATGATGATTCAAAATTTAAATTATATTTTTTTACCACTCAACCAAAACCAATCAACTAGAAATCACTTACCTCGATAAGAGAATTTTTGGCTGTTCAGCCAAGCCTTGAAGATAAATGTTAAAACAAATCCCCATATTTCCAAAGTCCTTTGTATTGTTGAGTAGGTCTTGAATCTACTCCAACGCCCTCCAGGTGCAACAGAAACCTGCAAGACCATGAATTGTCATCCCAAACAAACAGTGTTTCAGAACCCAGATTTCATGGGAAATGCAATTGTGCTCAGCCATGAGGTAGTAGCACGATGAAGCCTGAATTAAATAGGGGGATATACTATTGAGGTAATTCTATCTCCATGACCTCTGGTAAGACCATACAGGACTAGAAACTTGCAAAGACAACATATCCAGAAATGAAAAGCTTGCAATCTTGCTCAACTAAAGTTTCTCAGTCATTCTCCGACAAAGCCTCATGTCTTGCTTAACAACAAACCAGATCCCTTCCGTCAGAGTTGCTACTGGCTCAACTTTATTCTCCGATGCTTGAATTACCATCCTAAGAAAGATAATCTGCTGATAAACAGCCAACTGGTACGGCACATTTCCTAAAATGGACATTAATCTCAAGTTCCCAGGAATCCATTCATACTTGTGTCATGTTATATCTATGATACAAAGGGAAACTATGGACTAAGCGTACAAGTATTACTAACAAGTGACGATGCATGCAAGATTACTATTTATAAACCAAAATGATGGTATTCCCCCTTTATTTTCCTTTAGATTGAGAGATCATTGGTGCTTGCTCTTCCTTCCCTTAACCCTCTCAGCCCAGGTATGAGCCAAACTTTAATCAAGATTGCTTAGCACAACACAAAGTAAGAAGTTAAACTAGTTAGTTAGCGATAATCAGTTCTTTCTTTAACTAAATTCAAATCAAGCACGTAAATTCTAAGACCCATTTATTTCCTATGAAACAAAACAATCAAGCAAAACTTCTTTAAATGATGAAAATAAAAGAAATAAAACCTCAACTTGTTGACCAGCACGCTTAAACCAAGCCTCTTCTTTCCCAATTTCCTCTATCCTCTTCTTCCTTCCATCCTCCTTCAACCCTTCCTTTTCCTCCTCCCCCACAATCTTCGCCGTCGCCGTGGCTGCCACACCATTTCCACTCGCATACTTCATCAAACTCCCATTACTACTACTCTCTCCCCCCTCCACACTCACAACTCTACCATTTACATACCTCTCCACTGATCCACTAACTCTTCCGTTCCCATTTCCATTCAGTTCTTTCAAAATTTCTCGCTCTCTCTCATCGATCACTGCAGTATCCTCACTCAAAGCTCGAACCACTGGAGTCCGAAGAGGAATATTGAATTTAAGTTTTTTACTAGAAACATTTAGTTTAGAAAGAGAGTGTCTAGAGAGAGGAAGTAGGTGGTGGTGATGTTTCCGAGTTCTGGTTTGTGGAGAGATGAAAGTGAGCTCTGGTAGGGGTAAAGAAGAAGCCATTAATGGAGATTTTAATTTTATTATTTCAAATCAAAACCCCAATCTTCATTTATTTTTTTTATTCTTTTCTTGTATAGAGTGTGTTTGTGCTCAAGAGATTTGTGGGTATGAGAATGAAGCAGAGGGGAGTTTGGACAAAGAGAAGAACAAGACAGGGATGGAGTGTGTTTTTAATAGGAAAAAACAAATTATTGTAATGGTACTCTTAATTTGAGAAACTACATATCAGTCTCTCAACTCTTCATATAGTTCAATTGTATCCTAAAATTGAGAGACATTGTCCTAAAACGAAATGCAATAATTAACAAAATCCGCTATTAGGGGAATTAGGAGCATTTTATTTAAGGTATGGTGATGGAAATATGATACCATATAAAAGCAAGTGATAAAAAAATTAAATTTAATTAATTAGAACCAATTAATTATAAGAAATTCTTATATGATTGCTAGTAGAACCGGAAAATATCACGTGTAAATATATTAAACAGTGGGGTTTATGATTTTAGAGAGGAGTTTTCTGAATAATCCTGGACTTTGAAGACCTAATTGAAAGTATCTGAGTAGTTAGATGGCGGTTTTATAGGTTTCCATGAAATTAGGAAACCACGTAAGAGACAGAGGGAGGGAGGGAAAGGGGTGGAGGAGGGGAGGACACGTGGCAAGCAGGAAGATTAGAGTAGGGAGATAGCGCGGTTCTTATTGGGTGAGAGAGCCACAAAAGGATAATTTTGGCTTTGGAGGTGTTTTTTGGACTCGTTTCGGCCTACGTGTCTTTCGTTAAGGATTTTTTATTATTTTTATTTGACAAGAAATAATCTAGGTATTTTTATTATATTTAGGCAAAAGGTTGCCGGTCCCAATTCGGGTCAAGTTCGTGGATGGTATGCTTCTGCCCTTCTTTTTTCTTTTTCTTTTTTGTGTGTTTTCCTTTTTCCTTCCAAAGAAAATGTCACCCTTTCACCATTTTGGGTGCAAGATGATCTGTTTTTTTTTTCTTTATTCTTTTTATTTATGGTATTCAACTTAGTTTGGTGAATGAAACCAGCAGCAAAACACTTATTGCAAGGTCTCTAGACACGAATGCTTGTAACCATGATTTTGGGTTGTTTTTGAAAAGTTTAAGGCCGCATTTGTTTTGCAGTAACACTGTATTTTAAAAAAAAAATTAAGTTTTTTATTTATATCCAAAAAAATTATTTTAATATGCTGATAACTTGGACCTAGTTAATTTAATTTTGTGTTTTAATTAAAAATATTAATTCAAAATAAAACCAAACCCAGTTTCAGCTTCAAAATTGAACAATTGGGATCCATCGACCATTTAAAGCGTGTTTGACAGTGTAATTGCGAGTGTTTTTCAAATAACTTTTCGTGTCAAAATACATGTCAATGATGTTTTTTTATTTTTTAAAAATCATTTTTGACATCAGCACATCAAAACGATCCAAAACATACAAATCATATTCAATTTTAATAAAAAAAAAATTCAAAATTTTTAGAAACACAGCCGCGTTCCCAAACAGTCTTATTGGCACCTGTCGGCACCACAGCATTCTACTTTATGAGTTAGGATGTTTTTTTCATAAAAAATTTCAACTACCGTTTCATGAAAATTTTATTTTTTATTTAAAATTAATTCTTTTATATTTTTAAATCGTGTTTTAACATTTTAATATTAAAAATAATTTTTTAAAAAATTAAAAAATATTATTTTAATATATTTTCTAGCATAAAACCCTTTAAAAACATCATATTAAGACAGCTCTCAACACCCCCTTGAGCTAGCTGGCACGCACATACTAGCAAATAGGTTTGAGTGCGCACAGCTTTCAATGATTTAAAACACCACTCTGAAACTTTAGACGAGTTGAAAATCTTCCTCAAAGAAAAGAAGAAAGGAGCATGTGCGGGAAAAAAAAAGGGAGGGTTCGGAAATCATCGTACCAACTTTTGCAATTGAGCTATATTAATGTTACAAGAATAAAAGAGCACAAGGCATTGGGTATATTCATAGTGTCCTGCAGTTTGCCTTGTAAGATCCAAAATGTAACCCAGAAAGATTCATATGCACAGATTTTTAATATATATTCCTAGGGGGACTACATTGGGTTAACTTGAATATTAGAGACAAGATTGCAGAAGGGGGCATTGCAAAAACAAAAACAAAAAGTGAAAGTAAATCATGGATTTTCTTATCTGTTGAAAAGGTATGGTCATCTCGGACCGGACAATTCTACAGCATGAAGGTTCTCAGTAGAGTCAAGGAGCCACTCAGAATTTTGACATGGAGCCAAATCAAGATCCTGGCGGACCACCTCTACCTTCTGCCACTCCTCCCATCTCTCTGCCAATCCATCACCTTCAAGCATTCTCACCACCTCGGACATCTTAGGCCGGTCCATTGGGGAGCTTTGGGTGCAGAGCAATGCTACTTGGATTAGTTGTTCTACCTCAGAGTCGACATAATTGTTCTGCAGGTCCGGATCAACCAGCATTTCCAATTTCCTCTCTTTTAGGAGTGCTTTAACCTGCAGAACTTGCAGAAGTTTTGATTAGTGAATGAACAAATGTGGCATAGACAAGTCCAGCAATAAGAATGAGAAAAATATCAGAGAAGTGTATTACTAAACCCAGCTGCAAGCAGGAAGTTTACATCTGTGAAAAGATATGCACTGTCCATGCTGTGCCTAATGAGCCAACATAATTACTAAAGGCACGACCTCTCAGCAACTTATATGAAGAGTAAACAAAACTGAAATTATTTAATATCAAGATGAGCTGTAGTTGAAGCCCATCCGGATGTTCCAAGAAAGTTAAATTCATTCTGTTCTCTCTTCATAAATATATGAACAAATCCCTCAGTAATCAGTATGATAGATCAGTTCAAGAGTACCAGCCGTCATTGG